>JACCDQ010334448.1_pt1 | contig 34294 bp, 33 predicted proteins | sample 7446031 | NCBI WGS metagenome assembly JACCDQ01 (sample SAMN15323442, study PRJNA562643) | freshwater metagenome | isolation source: river surface water | place: USA:Blue River Watershed | collected 2017-08-17 | reverse complement strand
TTTATATCAGATACAACTTCAAAGGGGAGTTCTTATACATCGAAAAAGAAATTTGGAAGCACATGTAAATAATTTTAGTACGTATATAGAATAAAAGACAACCCCTGCCAATGGCAGGGAGTTGTTTTAACTAATACTAAATCCTAAGTTTTATGAAAAAGAATTTATTGATATACAGAACTTGGCTGTGCAGTTTCATTTTACTTATCATAAATGATTTAGCAGTTAATGGTTATACTAATATCAACGCATCAGACTGGATAATTTATTTTTATCCCACAATTGGTAGCCTATTAATAGTGGCAAGCAGTTATTTACGTCTTAACTCTAAAGTAAATTCCTATTTACTTTTCTTTATAACATCATTGTCAATGTTGTTTAATTATACACAACCAATGACAGGCAATGTAGTTGAAACAAAATACTTTATTTTATTCGGGCTTTCGTTTTATTCCCTAACCCTATCATACAAAGCTTTCAACAATAAATTATCCATCTCAGATGCATTTATAGCATCGAACCCATTATTAGTTATAACAGGCCCAGTAGCATTGTATTTCAATAGGATAACCTACACATCCATTAAAAGAAGAATTCTAATATTTTTCCCCTATTTAGTTATTGGAATATTTTTCTTTCAAATAATCGCGAACCGACTAATTCTTTTTTTTAGCCTACTAGATAATACTTCAGTTCTAATAACAATCGCCTATGGAATAATATTTGAATTATACATCTACTTCAATTTTGCAGGTTTATCTTTCATGATCTATGCAGTCTTTGGAATTATAGGTATTGAAATTCCACTAAACTTCAAACAACCATTTTCATCTAGAAATTTAATTGAATTTTGGAAAGGATGGCATATAAGCCTATCTACAGTATTAAAATCACTTTTTTATCTCCCAGCAAGAAAAAAATTCACCGCCTCAGTTTCAATATTCCTTGTTTTTATTTGCTCAGGACTTTGGCATGGAGTAACTGCTAACTTCTTAATTTGGGGTACTTTTCATGGTCTTTGTTTTATTCTTACAAAAGAGCTACTCAAAAAAGGCTATAAAGTAATTTCAACTGTATTATTACTGATAGCTATCCCATTAGGGCGAATCATATTCGCAGATTCAAACATACAACGATTGGCTATAAAACTAACTTTCTCAAATCACGAATTCGATCCATCAATTTTAAAATCGTTCGGTTTAAATCAATACTTAGCTTTATTCTTTGCTCTATTTATAGTTCTAATAGAATTCGTGTTTAGGAATCAAAAGTATTTCAAACAGAGAACATATAAATTTCTTAGGATTCCTCCTATTCAACTATTGCTTTTAGGGTTAATAACCCTCCTAATATATAATTCAGGTATTAATTACGCAGCATATGGACAGAGGTAAAAATCATGTTTATTTAACCGCTTATTTAATTTTATTCATCATATTCATAACATTTAGGGTATTTGAATTAAATAGGCATTACAATAATCCGACCAATTCAACTAAAGGGAAAATTTCAAATTACATAAAAAAGAAAAAACATATTGATGGAATTATTTATGGCGGCTCAAACGCTGCATTTGGTATTTCTGCAGAAGTATTATCTAATTTTTCAAAGAAAAACTATTATAATTTATCATTAATAAGTGAGGGAATTGGACAAATAAATTATTACGATTATTTAAATGAATCACTTGATGATTCTATTAAAAATGATGTAAATGTAATTCTTTACTCCACTATTGGGTTTTATCAAAAAAGACCAATTAATCGAAGTAAATTCGGTAATTATAGTCTTCTGCCTACAGTAAGTATAATTTCATATTACTTTAACAATTTTCTATATTCAAATAAATCGTATCCCTATAATTGTTCCGCATTTGGGGATTATATCCATTCAAATTTAAAGCAGACGTCTGATTACAAACAATTTGAACATCCAGATATCAGAACTATAATAGTTTCAATTTTAAAAGAAAAAAAATATATAAAAGAAATTTTCCCTAGCTCAAAATTTATAATTCTTATACCTCCTATCTATAACCCAAAGCATTATAAAGAACAAGAAATTTATTTAAGTAAGCTTACCTCTGAGTTGGATAAAAGTCATATATCATATATTGTAGAAAACCCGATAAATGATTATAGGAAAAATTGGGTTGACGACCGCCATTTAAATAAAAATGGTAGGTTAATAAGAACTACAAGTTTATATTTCAAATTAGAAAAAATAGATTCTCTCTATTTAAAATATTAGTATGGACCACACTAATAATATGATATTTTTATGTTGATTATCAGTTAGTTAATATACGATGCGCACCAAATTACGCACCGTATATGTTAACTGTAAAAATGGAGAATCTTTGATTTAATATACCGCATTCAAATATGGTAGACAGCAATACCAAATACACCCATTTTTAAACCCTACATCTAGTAATATCTTTTTAGGGACAATAACTCCTTTGTAAAGAAAATCATCTGGGTTAGGCAGAGTAAAATCAATATGCTTCCCTGTAGAATCCACATTCCATGCATGACTAATCTTTAAACCACTTACTTTACTTACAATAATACCTTCAACATATTCAAATCCTTGACTCGTTTTTGTTGCGGCATTTGAATAACATAAGCCCAATTTCATTCTGCTGCTTTTCTTCTGAGGCGGAGATACATTAAAATCATCTCCAAAAATAGATAAAATTTCTTCAGAATATTTTACTTTGAAAGAATTATCCTGTTTAAGATTTTGCAAAAAAATAATTTGAGAGTGCCTTTTTTGATACTCCGCTTGTGGTAATAAATCTAATTTCATAATAATGATTTTTTGATTTTTGTAAAAATTTAATGTTTGAGAAAATATTAGAAAAAGCTTTAATGATTAACACTAATCATCAAAACATAAAAGGTCTCCTTTTGAAAAAATGAAATATAGCCTCATCATCTACAAACCTCTCAATAATGCGCTCAGCGTTTGCATAAGGCTGTTTGAACATCCCGGACCATTCTTCGCGGTTTATGAGCCATTCTATTGCCAATTCTTTTAATCGGCCTTGCAATACAAAATCGTTCATCAATTCATCCTTTGATACATTAAATAACGCATAATCAATACCAGAAAAAGATTTGTAAATGCTAGGAAACCCAGGAATTTCAATTTTTGCAAACAAAACTTGATCATCATTAGAATTGAACATGATGAGAACGTCTATTTCTAATGCAGCTTCATTATTGGCAATAATTTGTAGCATTTCAGAACGAATTGCAGTAATAATATTGTGATAATCATCCATTTTCGAATCTAACCTACTCAAGGAATTCATATGGCGTTCTCTGATTCGTTCAAGCTCCTGATAATTTGAATCCGCATCTAAACGAAATTGATTCAACTGTTTTAATCGATCCATAAAATTTTTGATTTTTAATTTCTAATAATTTCAGAATATCTCTCATTCCATATATCGTCTAATTTATCTGCATATTGATCTGAGGAGACCTTGATATACCGCATAAAAGATTTGTGTGACTTATGTCCACTAATCGACATAATAATAAGTGGATCAGTTCCTTTTAAGTATTCATTTGAGCAAAAGCTGCGGCGTGCTGTATGCGTTTGCAAATAGTTGTATTTCATATCAACTAGTTCCTTAAGTTCACGACCATAGGTTACTTGCTTTGTAAATGGAACATGGAGACATGGAAGTTTCTCTCCTACTAATTTGATGATGCGGTTAAACTCATTATTCTTTGGCACTTTAGGCAAAGCATTATCATACTTCTTCAATAAGGAGTTAACAACCGGATGAATAGGAATGGTCACTTTCCCTCCTGTTTTCTTTTGAACGAATTCTAGTCGGTTATTTCTAATAGCAGATGGATCAATGGTTGAGTAGTCTGAAAAACGCATTGCGGTAAAACAACCAACTACAAAAACATCCCGAACTTCCTCATGGATTGGATCATCAAAATCTTTTATCTCTTAAAGTTTTAATATTTCACTTTCGGTAAGGTATATACTATCAGTCTCTTCACGTCGGGTATCGAATTCTAATTCGACCATTTTAACAGCTGGAATTTTCTTTAGTTTAACAGCATATTTAATAATCTGTAAAAGATCCATCATGGCTTTTGCATGCGTATTCATAGCAAACTCCTCATCTATAATTAAGAAGTCGCTAAATTTATCAATATCACTTTGTGAAAAATCCTTCAGCGTTAATACCTTTTTTGTGTGCTCTTGAAATTTCAACAAGTACCCCTTTGTAGTTTTATAAGAACCTATTGAACTAGGCTTTAGCTTTTGACGCTTGGGGGATAGCCTCACACCAAATTCGCAGTCTTTTATAAAATGGTCGATAAACCCTATTAAAGTTTCCTTATTATTACTTTGGACTTTATCATTAGTAATAGCTCTCCGATCTAATCGTTCCACTAATGCAAATAGTTTAGCTTGCAAATCAATAAAACTCATTTTAGGTTTCCCATTTTTGTATCGATCCAATAAGGTTAAAATATCAATTTCAAGCTCCTTAAGTCTTTGAATTAGAAGTGTCGTAGTAGACTTACCAACATAGGATTTAACAAAACACTTCTTTTTATCCCAATGATCGGTTTCTACACTTCTACCTGTGTATAAAAATATACTTACTCCACTTACAGAAATTTTTGCACGAATGCTACTAACTTTTTGTTTTGGACGCGCAAGTGAAAAAGAAACTCCCATATTTGATAAATTTTATTTTTTCGGTTTAGGTATCTAAAAATGGAAAGTTTTCTTCTGCATCTTCTTTGCCATATACTGCCATACTCAGGACGTATCTCATACCAGCTAACATTCCACTATTAAAACCATGCTCCCTGCTTCGGATATTACCTTTTATTAAATCTTTCACCTCTTCTGGATACAATTCTTCAATGCGCTTTCTGTTCACTTTAGATCCTTTTAAATGATCATTTTTTGGTGATGAACGCGCATACCATACAAGCGCGAAGTATTTTCTCTCTAAGTTTTTTACTTCATCAATGATTTCCTGTTTTTTTACTGATTTTCCCATACGCATTAAATAACGGTCTACTCGCCGCCACGAGTTTTGTTTATTTATTAATTATTTTTTATGCTCAAATAGTTTACTATTGAAGACTTAAGAAATCGATATTGCGATCCACTTTTCTGACCCACTACTTTACCTTCTAAAAACAGCTTAGTTAAAGTCTGTTCGCTTAGCTTAAGTAATTGTGCCGCTTGTTTCCGGTCCAGGACTTCGTCCTTAAATCCTTCCCCCAATCTTGGATTATTGATTAATTTCTCAATTTCTGAATTGACAGCCATTGAAATCATACCTAGCAAATCCCCAACTGGGATTGTAACTAATTGAATTTTGCTTGTTTCCATAATATCTATTTTTTATTTTGGATATAGTTATAATGTATAATAAAATCCATTTTTTATCATGGATATAGTTATTGGTTAAAAAAAATTTATAATAGTGTTAGCTGTTCAGCACCCAATACTTTAGCTTTTAAATGTTCTTTCATCTTTTGCTTTGCCATCATTTGAACTTTTAAATTTTTGTGATCCGGAAAGTCTTTTTTTGAACCTATATAGATTCTAATCTCCTTCTTCTTCCCATCCATCAATGGCCAAAATGTTTTGGCTGTTAAATATTCCAGTTCTGTCTTGGTATCTTTAACATAAGCTAGATAAACTGAAGGAGACTCAGCTGTATAAATTTGATTGTATATCACCATAGCTAATTCAATTTCTTTTACAGCCTCACTATTTTTTTCAAGGATACCTAAAACTTTAGATCTGGTTTCTTTTAGCAAAGGTGTCTCTGTTAAATTAGCAAATGGACGATTTGACTTATCCAAAGCCCCCAATTTATAGGTGTCTGGTAGCTTATATAAATCGACCCACTCGTCGAAACACAATATTTGTGGAAACTTTACTCTCATATCGGACGTAAAAGTAAGGAACCTAAATAATATATCCAAACTTTATCTTTGTTTTTTATTGAAAACTTTTAGATTTTTTTATTTAAAACTACCTTATCGAATAGCAAAAAATACTTAAAATACTGATTTACAGAACTTTAAAAGTCCTCCCTGCCTTCATAGTATCCGCCATTTTCAAGTGCAGGGCACTAATCCCCACACGAGGAACCCTACTTTTTAATAAATTCTCAGGTCAAACTCTAAATTTCAGAATGTTTCCCAAACCTATTGTGTAGTTGAGCAGTGTGGTGAGTTCTTTAACTCTTGAATCATATTTCTAAATAAATCTGAAATAGAAATCCCTGTCTTTAATATGTGTTCCTCTATAAATAACTTATCGCTATTTGTGACTCTTATCCTGATGAAATTCTCTAAAAGTTCCTGTTTCATATTACTTAGAAGATTTAAGCGCAACTAAAGCTGGAAAATTATTTGCTGCATAAAAATACAAGGACCTGCGTACATGCTCAGAAACATTAGTATAATCTGAGGCATTTATTTGATCAATAATCTGGCGTTCTTGCGGCGTTAAACGCAATCGAATGAATTCACTTCTTTGTGGTTTTGCTTTAGTCATTAGTATATGTTTTTAAAATAAATATCTAGAAAAATAAAAATGTTTCTGCTTTTGAATTCTTTTTAAAAATGTCCTACTATTTATTAATAAAAGAAAATATGGAACAGAAAAAGTATGTAATCACAATCGACCCAACTGCACAAATAACAAAACCAATCAAATCAGATAAATCAATTGGTAAAATCAGTAATAATTTAAACCTAGTAACGGGATTAACAATAAATGAAATTGCTACTATTGTTGGTCAGCCATACGGGTATACTTGGGCTGGTGCAATTTTTAATGGAGGACCAAAAAATGAAAATTGGGTCTCTCAATCAGTAATCGGACTAGACTTTGATAATAAAGAGTCAATCATTTATCCTGAGGATGTTATTAAAAGACTAGAAAAGTATTCCATAACTCCACAAATATGGTACCGTACATTTTCGTCAACGGATGAATTATTAAAATTCAGAATTATGCTTCTGCTAGATGCTAAAATCAAAGACCCTGGTCATCATGATGTATTAATGAAAGGGTTAAAAACTGTATTTCCAGAAGCAGACCCCAAGTGTTTTAGAAAAGGTGGCTTCTTTTTTGCTGGAACAGATTCTCAAATAATCTCTACAGAAGAAATCAAAACTTCTAAGCTCACCGATCATTTATCGTTTGAGTTGATCACTAAAGAGAAAGGAAGAACCAGACTTATTGCACCCTTAAAGGGATGTAGTTTTGTGTTGGGGGGAGAAGTTGGAGAAAAAGGTAATTTATTATATAACAATAATAATAAACAACGGAATTCTCCAAATACCACTGGCGTTATTCCTGAAGGGAATGAACAACTGAATATTGATTGGAATCTGGCAAGACATAAAGTAAAAATAATAGACAAGTTCTTAAATGGTGAATGGCTGCATCATGAGCAGCTATTTGGTCTTGCTACCAATTTGATCAATTTTAAGGGAGGGAGAAAATTAATGAAAGAAACTATGCTTAAATACAATGAGCAAGGTCTAACTGAATACACAGACAACAACTTTAATATTTTCCCTTACCTAAGTATTGTATATTATCCCCCTCAGCCTATTAATGAATTTTCAAAATTTCCTGAGGATCAACATATATATGATTTACAAACAGAGCTATTAAATCAAAGAGGAAAAATTCATGTATTAGAAGCAATAAATAAGATACCGCTAGAAGAGGCAGAACAAAAGCTAAAAAAGCGTTTTGAAGATATCCTCCAAAGTCCTGAAATTGATAAAATTCATATTCTTAAACTCCCAACTGCCATTGGGAAAACAAAATTATTATCATCTGTTTCTAACGCTACAATATCTTTCCCTACTAATGACTTAAAGCAAGAGGTAACGGCACGAATGAGCGTTCCCTATCAAATGACTCCAAACATTATTAGATTCACTGATGAACGAATAAATAAATTGATCGAAAACTACTATGCAATGGGGCTACATCAAAAAGCTGTGGCGGTTTTGCACAATATCGTTTCAGGTAGATTTTGTTATACTGTAAATTGTGAAGATTTAAGTCAAGCTATAGCATACCTTGACCAGCTTGAAAAGTGTATGAAGTCCGAGGAAACAGTTTTAACAACCCATACAAGGGCTGTATATTCGAAGTTTAGTCATGATACATTAATATTTGATGAAGACCCATTAGGATCGTTAGTTCAAATTAACCATATTAAAATTTCAAATTTATTTGCGATTGGTCTGACTCTAGAAAAGGGCAGGCAAGATTTAACCAATGTTATAAACATCCTAGAAAGTGCGAATAAAGGCGAAATAAAACCCTCTCCCACTTTACTTATAAATCTTGATGAACTAGTTGAAAAGGTATCAGATTCAAAATGGGCCGATTCCAATATTTTCGGTTTTTTCTCTTCTTCCTTCTTTGTAAAAGATTCATTAGACCCGAACATTATACACTATGTTAATAAGGTAGACCTGCCAAAGAATAAGAAAATTATTATCCTCTCAGCCACCGTAAATCCAACCATTTACAAATATCTGTTCGGTGATAGAATTGAGGTGTTTGATGTTGGTGATGTAGAGCAAAAGGGTAAAATAATACAACACACCAAACGCTCCTGCTCACGTAAAGGACTTAGGAAATATGCTAAACAAATTAGTGAAGAAGTAGGAGAAAAAAAGGTAATCACGTTTAAATCAATGATACAAGAATTTTCAAATGCCAGTGATGAAATATACTTCGGAAATTGCTCTGGATATGATACACTAGCCGGACAGGATCTGGTTGTGGTAGGAACCCCACACCGTAATAATGTTGAATATCTATTACTAGCCAAAGTTTTGGGCATCAACTTTAAAACCTCCGATACCACTATGGGGTATAAAGAAATAGAATATAATGGATTTAAATTTATGTTCAACTGCTATGACAATCTTGAACTCAGAGAGATCCAACTGGGATTAATTGAATCTGATTTAATTCAAGCAATTGGAAGAGCTAGAACCTTAAGAACTGATGCAACAGTAGAAGTATATTCGAATTTTCCCCTAAGAATATCTGACAAATTTATCTGGGGTAAAACTTAAATTATTACTGATTAAACATGGATTTAAGTCAAAATAAACAAAAATATAGTACCATTTGTGTCGTGTTTATCAATATACATAAGACAAGATATTTTGTAGAACTATTCGAAACACACTGTTACTACAAAGTTGGGATATTTACTCTAAAATCGACATTATGATATACCAAATTAAAAATAAAAAAAGGATGGTAGAAAGCCATCCTTTTTCAAATCATCACCTATTAATTATTAATTTATAAAGAATAAAACATTACCCCACACGGTTGAATACCAATTGATGGCAAGAAATCATAGTGAAAATAACCGAATATCAAATCATCCGATTGATTAGAAGAAAAATAACTTAATGTAGCGTCCTTCCTTTTTATTGGCTGATCAAAATTAAGTTCCAAAATTGAACTTGATTCAGGTAAACAGTCAGGATAATCCTCTTCAATTAGATCGCATTTGAATTTTATTAAATTATTATCAGAGACCTTAATTCTCATCGTTTTTCTGTCCTGGCTTAATTCTACATCAAGTCCAAGAGAGATTAGTTTCTTTACCGAGGTTCGCGGTATCGTGCTAAAATAATCCATATTATAAAATTTATACCCTATAATAACACCAAGTTTTTAAAAAGTAAATGCTTGAATTAATTTTTCCACACACTTTCCGTATTATGTAAATTTTGTAACAGGGAATAACATGAGCTTATTAAACTTTCATCAAAATAGGGATACTTATAATAGGACGCAGAATCAGTCTTCGTCAGAGTTACAATGGTTTTTTCTTAAAAAAGTATAGATTTCACTAAGCGAATCATTATAAACATACCAATATAACATAATCAATAATGTATATTCACGATCATAGCTATCTCCCATAATTTCTATTCCATTTTCATAGCAGTGTTTTTTCAAAATAGCTACACCAAATTCCACTTGCTCTCTTGTTAATTGGTGATTAAAGTTATCTCCATAAATCTGACCTGGGCCATAAAAGCTAAATACGTAGTCTACAAATTCTTCCTTCATTTTTTTACCTCCTCTTTTTATTTTTAAGGATTAATAAATGATAAGAAAAAAAGTTAATAAAGTAAACTCTTAATTAAAAGTTTGAATATTTATAAAATAAAAACGTATGAAAAAGAGAAAAATAATAATTATCACTGAAAAACAAGCAATAAAATTAGTTAATAATATTATTACCGAAGTGCAAAAGGAAAGGAAAGGTGCTTAAAACACAAAACCCACCAAATTGGTGGGTCATATACATAATGTGTTTAAAAGTATGCTAGTGACTTACTCCTTTGCTAAATAATACATTAGAAATGTTTTTGTGATTATCTCAACGTCAAAAAGAGTTGATCTTTTATACATATACTCTTGTTCTAATTGAACTTTTTTTTCTATTGAAATATCATCCCTTGCATTTATTTATGTCCTGCCTGTTATTCCTGGCCTCAACTTATCAACACCTGTAATTAAAAGCAAAATTGTTAAAGCTTTCTAACTCTATCCCCGAACCCTTTACCAAATAATGTCAGGAAAATATATTTGAAATAGAAAAAAATATTGAGTTGAGAAATCATTATTTCATCCGTTTCCGCTAAGAGTTGTGGGGTGGACATATCTATTTTTTGAATTTGTGCCAATCCAGTAATACCTGGACGAATCAAATACACCCCTCTCGTACTTCGCTCTTCTATCAATTCAATTTGATTAAATAAGTTAGGACGTGGTCCCACAAAACTCATATCACCTACCAAAACATTGAATAATTGTGGCAATTCATCAAGTTTTGATTTACGTAAAAATGTCCCCCATTTAGTAATTGCACTTACCTGAACTAAATGTGTAGCCACTGCTTGTGTGTTCACATGCATTGATCTGAATTTCAATAAAAAAAATGGTCTTTTATTCATACCAACCCGCTCTTGACGGAATAAAGGCGAGCCTGTATCAAAAAAACCAATTATAAAAAGTAATAATATAATCGGACTCAAAATAATGAGCCCCATTATGGAAAATATAATATCAAAAATTCGTGTCATTATTTAGTTAAAGGATTTAAAAGTTTTGAGTAACCCTTCCTTGCTTGATACGGGAAGAGTTTTCCCAATTACAGATTTTATTTTTTGATTACTAACTACATACGAATCAGTAAGTTTCTGTAAACGTTCCTCATTAAGTGGCAGTTTTAAAACATTTCCTATTTTGGCAAGAAATTGAATCAATTTCTTTGAAATATTCCAAATCTTCGGTGGTCTATCTTGCGATTCTGCCAAAATAGAAATCAACTGATTTGTAGAAAGAGGTACATCATCTGCAATATTATAGATTCCCGATGGGATGTCATGTCGATCTATTAATTCTTTAATGATAAACATTAAATTATCTATACTACAGAAAGATCGCTTGTTTTCGAATGCTCCTAATGGCCATGGAATACCTTTTGAGACCAAATTATAAAGTAAATTCAGGTTACCTTTATTCCCTGGACCATGAATCATACAGGGTCTTAAAATATAAATCCTCTTGTTGGGAGCTAAAAAAAAGGGGGTAATGTACTCCTCAGCCATTAACTTACTCTTTCCATATTGAGTAAAAGGTGCCGGAATGCACATTTCATTTAGCTCTCCTTTAATAACATCAGCAACAGCTTTTACCGAACTAATTGTTATAAATACTTTAGCATTTGAAGATAAAAAAGCGTCAAATAGCTTATTTGAAAATGAGGTATTTATAAGATAATAATCATCACTATTGCTTACATTTCTAACATCATGAGCTTTGCCAGCAAAATTAATAACAACATCAGATAAAAGGACTAAGTCAGACTCATAGTTATACTTTTTGATACTGTAAACATCATCAAAATATTTTATAAAATTTTTTCCTAAAAATCCATTAGACCCTGTTAAAAATATATTAATCATCAATCAAACTTTAAACATATAATGAAAGATATGATTTAGCCATCTTTTCATTTGAAAATTCCAAAGATCTTAATTTTGAATTAATTGAAAATTTTTTATAGGTTTTATGAGATGAAAATATCTTAATTATAGCATTTTCTAACTCTAGTACATTATTTGGAAGGACAGTATAGCCTGTTTGATTATCTAATGAGACATATGGAACACCTGAATTTAATTTAGTATTAATTACTGGCAAACCAAAAGACATAGCCTCTAATTGAACAATTCCAAATGCTTCAGCCTCATTTACAGAAGGTAATACAAAAAGATCAGTATTTTTATATTCTTCCATTACTTGAGAATCATTTAAACCTGATTTAAATACAATTTTGTCATTTATATTTAAAAATTTTACTAGATTAAACAGGTTTTTAAATTCCGCTCCATCACCAACAATTGTTAACTTTACATCCAAATTTTTTATTGCCCTAATCAATACATCGACACCTTTGTATTTTCGCAATTTACCTACATAAAGTAATTTAAACGGTTTTATTGGTTTCCTATCATAAGGTTTAATTTTGTCAAAAGCTGATGAGATAGACAAAGGGATTACAGTTACTTTTTCCTTAAATTTTAATAGCAATCTTGAATTGTTAAGTAGACTTGGAGATGTAATTATTATCTTACTTGATTTTTGTAGTAAAAATCTAATAAAATAATTATAGATAGGACTAATAAAACTCCACCTTGATTTTTCAATATTAGCATGCCATGTTATAATCAATCTTTTATTATCTAGTGAAGAAAGCATAAAAATCATTGCTAACTCTATATTGGGATAAGGATAGTGTAAGTGAATAATATCATTTTCAAAAATCAAATTTCTCAACTCCTTGAAATAAAATTTCATAGGCTGATTTTTTAAAAAAAACCTTGTTGCTTTGGTGATTATAGAAAAATTGTCCTTGTTTGTTAATTGATCTTTGTCAGATTTCAGATGTGAATTAGTGTAAATTGTAAAAAAAATATCATCATAAATAGATGATACACCATTTACTATATTGCCAACAGCTGTTTCAATCCCGCCTTTGGATGGTGAATAATATTTTACTAAATGTAAAACTTTCATTTATCTAATTTAGCTTTATAAGACTTAAAAATAATTATTGAAAATAAAAAAAATAAATATGAAATACTTTTTATAATATCAGCATAACATAATCCAACTATACCAAACTTATTAATAAAAAATACACCAAAGAAGAAGTAAATTAATGTAAATAGGATTTCAATTAAAATAAAGTGCCTATAGAAAGACTGAGACAACATATAATTCCCTAAAATAAATCCTCCAATTTTAAAGAAATCAGCAACCATTTGAACAGGAATTAGCGGACCAATTTCAATAAATTTAGAAGAAAATAAAAAACTAACAACATAATCCTTCAGTAAAATTATAAAAGTAAAAGTTATTATAACGACTAGATAAGTGATTTTAAACGCATTACTTAAACCATTAAATGATTTTGATTTATTCTCCGAAATTTTGGTTTTGGAAAAAAGGGGAAAGAAATGAAGCTGTATTATGGAATTGAATAAAATTAAATAAAAGAATGAAAATTTATTAATTGCATCCCAAACTCCAACCTGTTGCCAAGTTAATATCCCCAATATACTTTTTCGTAAATGAATTTGAGCAACTAGCCCTAAGACTGTGATTGCTATTGTTGCAATTGTTGTCTTTAAAATATTTAAAGCAATTATGTTATCGAAATCACTAAATTTAAATACATATTCGCCATTTGAAATTCTCAATTTTCTTGTATATAAAATTGTAATAATTGAAACACAAAAAGGAGGAAGAATAATTGAAAAAAATGCACCATTCTGTTTCAAAAAAAAAATTAACATGGCGCTAACTAAAATAACAATTGAGGAACTAATAAAACTTACAATTGAATATTTAAGCGATTCACCTCTTGAATTTAAAATCGACAATAAAAATGCATTAATACCCAGTGAATACAAGAAAACAGAAATAAATTTAATTTGAATCGAATAACTTTCAATGCCAAATAAATATAGGGATATATTGTTCGAAAATATGATTGTTGAAAATGTTAAAAACAACGATATTCCTATTGATAAAATTAAAGAAGTAGTCCAAGAACGAACTAGTCTACGTTCATCAGAATCTGAAATTGAACATTGTTTCACAAGTGCCAAGCCCACAGGTGCGGTAATAACACCCTGAAGGATAGTGAAATAACTCTGCATTTGGCTAAACAAACCAAAACCCGCTAACCCTAAATAAATAGACACCAATTTATTTGTTACATATACTGAAATTAACTTGATACCAACAGCAAAAGAATTATAAAATGAATCTTTTAGAAATCTAATATTTAAATTATCAAATTTTGGTAAATTCATCATTTAAATTTTGTTACATCTAGCTTCAATTCCTATGCCACCTTTTCTAACAACGATGTTTGATGCATTTGAAAAATTTTCTAATATTAATTTGATCTCACTAACAGTTTTGAGACGTTTATAATAATCAAAAAGTGAATCATGAGTATCCATAATTGACCAATCATATTGTGCTTGAAGTGATAGCAAAGGGTAAGAATGGAAATAGGTTACAATCGGAGAAAATCTACTCAAAATTGCATATATGAATAAATTTCTACCTAATATTTTGTGAATAGGAAACCAGAACTTAACAAGTTTTTCAGTAAACTGAAGTGTATCCTTAATATTAAAGTATTTTAATATAAATCTATAGATTGGTAATAGTCTTGTTACAAATGAAAATGTTCTTCTATAATGATCAATAACTAAACTTCCATTTTTTTTAACGTGAGAATATAAAGAAGAAATTGCCTCTTCAGAATTTCTAGTATGCTGTATAACTCCAAGACAAATTACAACATCAAAAAAATCTTGTTTAAATGGCAGTGAATTTATATCAGCTTGACAAATGAAGTGCTTATCAGAAATAGGGAAATTTCTTTGATTAGAATCAACTGCATCAGATAAATCTACTGAGACAACAATTGCCCCCTGACTTAATAGAATTTCTGTAAATCTACCCGCTCCACAACCTGCTTCAAGTACTAATTTACCATCAAGATTATCCCAAAGATCATCTCCAAGGCAACGCTTTAATCTTTCTTGTGATAAAGGGAACTTAATAGATGAATCTAATTGCGTTTTTTGAAATCGATTCCACTGCCTTCCAAAGGCAGAAGCATAATTATCAGACATCACAAATCTGGGTATCCCATTTACAATTGGATATGTCTCATTTGAAGAAACTAAATTTTCACTCTCATTTGCAAAAAATGCCTGACTAACTTTTGAAAAATAAATATTCATATTATCTAATTTTTAGTGACCCGATTGAACTTAAAAAAATTATTGGATATAACCCTACAACAGAAAGAATATCTGATCCGGTAATTGACCAATTTATAATGCTATTTAATAAAATAAAATAAAAAAGAATGCTAAACCAGAAATTACGATTTCTTTGATTGTATACCTTAATTCCAAAAAATAAAAATAAAATGAAACTAGTTAAACCTCCACTAAATAATAAACTTAAATAGAAAGATTCTACTAGAGTCCATTTCGTGACATTAAATAAAATATTATCGTCAAATCCGATACCAAAGATCACATAAACAGGATTAGAAGCCCATATTCGAAAAATATCAAAATAATTATCAAACCTAGCTGTTGTTGAACTATCAAAAGATCCTTCTTTATAAGAATCCAAAAACCTACTTATTATTGGAAGCGTATTATTAATATCAACTGAAGTAAAATAAAAAGTAAAAAAAACAACGGTAAAAAATATTAAAATATTAATAGTGATTATACCGGTGCGTATTTTTTTTAAAATAAAAAATGAAAAAAGTAGAGTTAGAGAAAAAGTAATCAACCCTCCTCTAGTCTGACTTAATAAAAGCAACAAAAAGGCAAACGAATAAAGTATGAAACGATTTTTTTTCTTTTTTTCAAAATAAATTACACATAGTGTAAAAAAAACTGACCAAGTCCCTAACAAATTAGAAGATCCCCCTCCAATTGAATAAAAGAAATCACTTGAAAATGGATTAAAAGCAAGCCCCACCATAGGCAGTAATCTGTAGCCGACTTCAGATGTCCATAAACTATCACTAAAACTAGGTTGAAACTTGAATAAATAATAGAAATAAACTATTAGTGATAAAACACCGTGAAATAGATATGATTTTTTAATTAGGCCATACCAAAATAGATCTGAACTATTAAACTTATACAAAATCGAAATGGCAATTGGCAGCAATAAATATATTGAAATTCTTAGAAAATAAAATATGGCATGAGAGGGGAACAAACCATTATAAATACCAGAAACTAAGGAACTATTTAGAACATAGAACAAGATTACTCCAAGAAAAATAAATAAAGCTTTGTTAAGACTAATATTTCTAATTGTTGTAATTACTTCTTTAAAATTAAAAAATAATGAAAATATTAACAAAATTTCACCGATCAGGATGCCTTGTTGATTTTGCCGATCACCGACATTTGAAAGAGGCAATTTTGGCAATACTAGTAGAGCGAATAGTAGAAATTGATTGAACTTAATTTTCAAAGTTGAAATTATAACTTATTTAAAATATACATTTCTTTTTCGATAGTATTTTGCTTAGAAAAATAATCTATTGTTTGTATATTAGATTTTTCAGAAATTAATTCATATAGGATTTTATCACTCAAAATAACTGAAATTTTATCTGCTAAATCGGAATAATTGTTAGCTTCGAATAGTAAACCAGTTTTAAAATTAGTTATCAATTCGATATTTCCTCCTGAATTTGCAGCAACATTTGGTATTCCAAACAATTGCGTTTCAAACATAACCCTAGATAACGCTTCAAACTGGTGACAATTAATAACTAAATCAATTTCATTGTATATCTCTTCGGGATGATTTATATAGCCAATAAATTGAAGATTGTCAGATGTAAGCTTTGCCTTCAGTGCGTAATCCTTTATTTTATTATAATACATACCGTTATCATTCTTATCCGGACTCCCTATAACCAATAATCTAACATTATGTATATTTAAAATATTTTTAAGAAATTCAATTGCTTTAATTGCTATTAAATGGCCTTTATTAACTTCAATAGTGCCAATTATAGCAACATTATAAATGTCCTTGGAAATCAAATTTCTACTCCGCCTTGATAATTTATTAAAATCAGAAACTACTGGATTATAAATAACAATAATTTTTTCTGCTTCTTTTTTCCCAAATCGTTCAAGAAAGCTCGATTTAACGAAATTACTATTAGCAATTATAACATCAGCAAAATTATAAATAATAAAATCTACAATTCCGTGATTAAATCTGTTAATAGCCAATCTCGCTCTGAAAACAAAGGGTATTTTATAAAATATTTTTAGTATCGCGCACCAAAAACCGCCTTCAAAAGTATTACCATAAATAAAACTTACTTTATTATTCTTTCTAATACTTTTTACCAGGCACATTAGCCTAAAAAACTTGACAAAAACAGATTTTTGAAAATTGAATTTGTAAAACCTAATATTATTATGAATACAAAAATCAATCAATCTATGATTTTCAAAATGTAAAATTAAAATAAAATTGAATCCATGCTGTAGCTTCAAAAAAGTCATTAAACTAATTTGACCACCGCCACAGCTTGAACTATGATCAATCAACAATGCATCTTTATTCATTCAATAATAATGTTTGCATTTTATCTAAGAAAACCTTGGGATTGTGCCTATCGCAAATAAGGGAAAATGTACTATCTAAAAATTTATGATTAAGGGAATTAATAGAATAATTAACAAAATCATTAATAGAATGAGAGTCAACAATAAATCCATTTTCATCAGGAATAATTATTTCCTTAATTACTGAGCAATCATTGTAGGCCACAATCGGTAATTTGAAGAAATTAGCTTCAATTAAAGTATTAGGATATCCCTCAAAATATGATGTAAATAACAAAGCATTTGAATTCGCAAAAAAATAATTAGGATTATCTATCTTCCCAAGTAAAAAAATTGAGCTATGTAAATTTTTTAATTTAATATATGCCTTCAAATCATTAAATAAAGGACCATCACCGATTATAAAAAGCTTTGCCTCATTAAGATTTTTTCTGACAAGCTCAAACGAGTCAATCATTCTAAAATACCCTTTTTCTTTTCTTATATTCCCAACAGCTAAATACTTTATGTTTGATGAATTAAAAATACTTATTTCATCAGCCTTAATATTTTCTGATTTAAAATCAGTTACCATAATTGGATTATAAATTATCCGAATTTTTTCTTTATTAACATCAAAAGTATTTATAAAATCTAATGACATTTCATTTGATTGACATATCAACAGATCACACTTTTTGTAAAATATTTTTGCCAACAAAAATGAAAATATTTTTCTATCATATTTATAATATTTTGACAATATAGTCGAAGATCTTAAAATCAATTTTTTGATTTTAACTACTTTAAAATATTTTAAAATACATAAAACTATATTTAAATGATCAAAAAAACTTAAAAACAATGCATTAGATGTCTCATTTCGAATGAAAGATATGAGTTTAGGAATAGAAGCAATTACAGTCCTTTTATTAAATTGAAAAATATTTATATTCGGAAAATCTAAATCAATATAAATTTTATCGAGTACAATTAAATTAACTTCAAACTTAATAAGATCTATATTTTTACATAAGTATGAGACTACCTTTTCTGTTCCTCCTATACGTATTGATGGAACAACAATAAAAAGATTTTTTTTGCCATTATTTCCACTTCTCATACCACATCATAAAATTAAAAACATACCACAATAACGTAAAATAAGAATCATCCCCCTGAAGATACGATTGCAGCATCTGATCGATTTTACTTGCATTAAGAACACCTGTATTTTTAATCTTATCTGGTGTCAAATAGCTACGAAATAAATCAATTAAATCTGTTCGCATCCAATCTTTAACAGGTATCCCAAATCCCATTTTGGGCCTGTCCATTATATTTTTGGGGATATAATCATGAACGATATCTTTGAAAATAATTTTTTTATTCCCTTTATTAATTTTGTATTTGATAGGCAGAGATGCAGAAAACTCAATTAACCTATGATCAAGTAATGGCTCCCTTCCCTCTAATGAAACAGACATTGTAGCTCTGTCTACTTTTGTTAAAATATCATCTGGCAAATACGTTTTAAAATCAATTGCTAGCATTTGATTAACAGAATTTACATTTAATATCTGTTCTATATCATCAAAATTCGAAGGAAATTTATCATCACTTTTTTCTAAAATTAACTCATCAAAAATATTTTTTTCAGAATTAGATGTACTTATTAATTTCATAAACTCAAATTCCCCTAAATCATTTCTTAAGGCTAAAGAAAACTTTCTAACAATATCTTTGTCTGTTTTTTTTCCTATGAATTTCCCTATAATTTCAACTGGAATATTATTAAACATTGCTCCAAATGGTGTCCGGAGAAATGATGGAATTTGATTTTTTAAACCTACGGTTTTAATTGAGTTAGAATACTTATTGTAACCACCAAAAATTTCATCCCCACCATCAGCACTTAGTGCTACATCTACTTGTTTCTTTGCCATTCTACTAACCAGAATAGTAGGAATGGAAGAACTATCCCCAAACGGTTCGTCATAAAAATATGGCAAATCCGGTATTATATCTTGAGATTCCTTTTTGGAACATACATATTCTGTATGTTTTGTATTCAAGAAATCTGACACGGCCCTCGCATAGTTTGCTTCATTATATTTTTCATCATCAAATCCAATTGAAAATGTGTGTATAGGATTTGTTGAATCTTTTTGAACCATTGCAGCGACCATACTACTATCATATCCCCCACTTAAAAAAACACCAACTGGAACATCAGCAATCATTCTGTAATTACATGCAGATGAGATAATTTCTTTCAAATTTTCTTTTAACTCAGAATATGGGAGGTCTAACTCAGGTTTATTATAGTAATTTAAAACATTCCAATACTCTTTAATATTGTAAGTCTGATCTTGTAAATTGTATATTATATAATTCCCAGGAAGTAATTTAAACGTCCCAGAATAAATGCTAGACGGAGCTGGAATATATCCGAATTTCAAATATTGACCTAAAGCATTTTTATTTATTTCATTTCCAAATCCTGGAATATTTAAAAGCGCCTTTAATTCTGATGAAAAAGCAAAACAGTTATTAAATGCAGAATAATATAACGGCTTAACACCAACTCTATCTCTTGCAATAAAGGCTGTTTTTTTCTCTAAATCATATATAGAAAATGCAAACATCCCAATAAATTTGCTCAAACAAGATTCTCCCCATTCTTCATAAGAAGAAAGAATTACTTCTGTATCAGAATCAGTTTTAAACTCATATCCCAAACCGATTAAGTCTAACCTAATATCCCTGTAATTGTATATTTCACCATTAAAAATGATAACTTTATTACCTCGTATATTAAACATTGGTTGATTAGCAGAAGAATGCAAATCAATAATAGAAAGCCGTCTATGTCCTAAATAAATGTCACAATGATTCAAAGAGATTACTTCGCATTCTCCTGCATCAGGACCACGATGTGTAAGAGTATCAAGCGCATCATTAAAACGCTCTTTTTCATAGCTCTTGTTAAAATCAAATATCCCCAGTATACCGCACATATATCTACTTTTAATTTAAAAAATGTTTAGCTCTTACAGCCAATTCAATTGCACCAAATCTTATCAAAGAAATCAAACAAAAAATTGTTAAATATGGATATTTAACAGATGTGAAAAACAGTGTTTGAAATCTTTCTTTGAAGGCAGTGTTAACAGATGTTGTCGAAGAAACACTAATACCATGCTTCCGATATCGCGAAAGAATTTTGTCGAAATATAAAATCTTACCCCCTTTTGCCAAATTTTCAATCCAAAAATACCAATCTGATGCTAATAGAATTCTTTCATCAAATAACAATTCATTTTTCCTCCTTACCATTGTCCCACATGCTCCATTAAATGTGCCGAAAAAAATTGATGTTATGACATTTCCATTCCTTGGCTTATTTTTTAAATTAAAATAATATAGTAAACAATTAGTGTTAGAATCAAATACCTCTAAGTTGTGGTAGGAAACCTGACAATTAGGATTTTCAAGCATGAATTGCACCTGCAATGATACTTTGTTAGGAAGTAATATATCATCTCCTCCCATGAAACAAATATACTCCCCAATTGAACTAACTAGAGCTCTATTGTGATTTACAGTAACACCTGAATTTGAATTACTAGTAACTACTTTAACTTTATCTGGATAGTTTAATTTGTAGTTATTAATAATTTTTAATGTATTATCAGTGGAACAATCGTCACTTATAACAATTTCAAAATTAGAATAATTCTGATTAAGTGCACTTTCAATTGCATCAACTATAAATTCTTCTTGATTATATGAAAGAATTAATATTGAAACAAATGGTTGCATCGTGTGAAATTTATAATCATTTAATAAATTTTTTCTAAAATCTTTTCAGCTATAATTGGCCTATAGTGAGACGTTTCATAATAATTATGAAAATCACTTGTATATTGATTAATACCTGAAAAATCAAAAACATTTTCTCTTTCAAATATTTTATTTAATATATTTAAATCTGCAGGAGCAATCTTTACTTGATCATACAATGGACTAATTATAATTTTAAAATTAGTATTGTGTTTACGGAAAATCTTGGAAATACTTTGAAGCATTTCAACTGAAACACCATTTAATGTTGGCTCAGCATATTTTTGAATTATGCCCCTCTTATAAAAAATACTAAGTTTTTCTTTTGAGAAATATTTATTGGGAGAAGTCTTTATCAATGAATCAATTTCGCCGAAAGCTATTTCATTACTTCTCAAGTCATAATTCATTGGCCTATCATCTAAAACTGATAAATCTTTCATAAAAGGCTCAACCTTATTAGTAATTTGAAAATATAGATATGATGAGATAAATTTAAAATTTAAAAATGCTTTGAGAAATTCCAATTCGAATGATAGCCTGTTTTTACCGGACAAAGAGTAATGCTTCATTAACAAAAATCCTTTGCTATCCTCAGTATTATTTAATACGGACTGGTCAATAACCAACAAAGCATTTTTAATTTTAACATCTTTCTTGTCCAAATATCTTAATTTTGATTCTATTCCGAACAATGACTCTCCGGATGCATCAAAATGGTATATTTCAGAATTTTCTGAAATATACTTTCCCCAAATATCTTTTTTATAAAAAATAGACCTTGAATTGCCGAAAATAAAGCTATCAAAATTATAGGATAAATTATTTTTCTCGAATGTTTCAAAAGAAACAAAATCTCTATTCAAAATAACACCTTGTATAGCGTTATCAGTGTAGTATGATTCATAACTATGAATTGTTTTAAAAGGATCTTTAACTACATAAAAAATAATTATAAAGATGAAAGGGGTCAAAAAAATTAACAGCTTAAATAGAAACTTCTTGAACTCCATAAACTAAAATTGAAAATATATAAATTGTCTGTCTTCAAATACCCCAAAAAATAGAATAGTAAAAACTATTATATAATAAAAAATCCACCTGTAATAAAGATTGCCAGACAAATATTTAACTATTGATGACTTATACATTTCAAAAAATTGCATAAGTAAGATGAAGGTTATTGAAATTAAAATTACTGAATTAGAAACGGGTATAGGATTTGATATTCTAAAATTTATTATACTAGTCATTAAGGTTAAAAATCCTTCGGGGATCGAATTCAGTATGTATAATGCATCTGATAGATTGTTTGCTCTGAAAAAAACCCACGCTATACTAACTAACGAAAAAGTAAATATTTGGCACATTACTTTGTATGCATTGTAGCGCAATAGCATTTTATTTAACTCGGAATTACGAATAAATGCATTATATATAATTAAAATAAATCCGTGAATCCCTCCCCATATTAAAAAAGTATAATTTGCCCCATGCCAAAGGCCACTTAATAAAAAGACAATTAAAATATTTCGATATGTTATTAAACTACTTTTCTTATTACCTCCTAATGGTATGTATAGATAGTCACGAAACCATGTTGAAAGGGAAATGTGCCATTTAGACCAAAATTGAGAAATATTACTAGATGAATATGGGTTATTAAAATTTTTCATTAAATCAAATCCCATAACTCTTGCACAACCAATTGCAATATCTGAATATCCAGAAAAGTCACAATAAATTTGAAAAGAAAATAAAATAATCGATAATAGCAAGGCCAAACTACTATGCGAGTGTGGTGAACTATATGTCAAATCTGTTAAAACAGATATTCTATCAGCAATAACAACTTTTTTAAATAAGCCCCAAAGCATCAGTTTAAGTCCAGAAATAACTTTAGGGTATTCAAAAAACTTTTCAATGTGAAATTGATGTAATATATTCTGTGGACGTTCAATAGGACCCGCAACTAATTGAGGATAAAACATCACGTATAAAGCATAATATCCAAAATGCCTTTCTGCTCTCTGATTACCCCTGTAAACTTCAATAGTGTAACTCATAGCTTGAAAAGTATGAAAAGAGAGTCCAATAGGTAATATAATAGAGATTAATTTAATGTTATAAGATAAATTGATAAAGCTAAATAGCTCATTTAAACTACCTATAAAAAAATTATAGTATTTGAAATATACTAAAATTCCCAAATTACAAACTAAACTAATTATTAAATATATCCGCCTTAAAATACCTGTACTCTTTTCAATATATAAACCGGCAATGTAGTCTACTAAAATAGTGAAGAATAAAACAAAAAGATAAATTGGAATAAATGCAGAATAAAAAACACAACTGGCAACCAGCAGTATAAACCACCTATAACTATGGGGAGAAATAAAAAATAATATGGTGACAAAAGGGAAAAAAAATAAAAATTCTATTGAATTAAATAACATAACCTGCAAATTTTAAAATATCAAAATGATATCAAATAAATCATTTAATAAAATAGTTTTTTGTCCAAAATAAAATTAAAACTGATAAAACTGTTTTATTTTAGAAATAGTATAATCTAACTGCTGCTCTGATATACCCGGCCAAATTGGCAAACTTAAACATGTATCAGAAATTTCTTCTGTTATTGGAAAATCTCCTTTCTTAAAATTTAAAAATGAATATGCTTTCTGCAAATGGGGAGGTATAGGATAATGTATTAAGGTTTGAATACCATGACTAGCTAAAAATTCTTGCAATTGATCTCTTTTAGCTGTTCTTATTACAAATAAATGATAGACGTGTGTTGATTTTTCAGCGCAGATCGGTAATTTAATGTCACCGATATTATTTAGATTTTTAAAATAATATTTAGCAACTTCATTACGAAGGTTATTCCAATTATTTAAGTACTTTAATTTTATATTTAAAAAAGACGCCTGACATTCATCTATTCTCATATTATATCCAATAACATTATTATAATATTTTTTTTCTGAACCATAATTTCGAAGTGCTCGTATTCTAGTTGCCAATTCTTCATTATTGGTAGTAATAGCGCCTGCATCTCCTAGAGCCCCTAGATTTTTTCCTGGATAAAAACTTGTTCCATTGATATCACCAAAACTACCTGTTATTTTTCCATTAAAAAATGCCCCTTGTGATTGCGCATTATCCTCAATTATATAAAGATTATGTTTTTGGGCAATCTCAATTACTTTATCCATCTGAACAGCTTGACCATAAAGATGAACTGGCATAACAGCTTTAGTTTTATTTGTTATTGCATTTTCGATTTTCCCAAAATTAATATTATATGTATCAATAAATGGTTCAACAAAAACAGGAGTTGCTCCTACAAATGTTATTGCTAAAACTGAGGCTATATAAGTATTAGATGGAACAATTACTTCATCCCCTTTACCTATATCTAATGCTTTTAAAGAAAGGTGTAATGCATCTAGACCATTGCTAACACCAACACAAAATTTTGTATTATTAAATTTTGCATAGTTTTGTTCAAAGTCTAATACTGAATTTCCCAACACATAATTATTTGAATCGAAAAAAGCATTAAAAGATGAAATAATTTCATCTTTTATTTCAAAATTTGTTTTTTCAAATGAGTTAAATGGTACAATCATACTATTTATTTTAAAATATTGATTTTATATATTTGAAGACAATCAATTTGAAATTATAAAAATTAAAATTGATAATTAGAGACGCCAATCCATATTTAAAAGAGCTTAAGAATTCTTTATTAGAATATTTGTAATCCGAAAGACTGTATAAAATATTGGAAAAAGCTTTTTCTTTAAGGTAACTTGGTGTAAAATCAGCAATTACCTCAAATCTATTTGACAATAAATTCCAATAGTTACTGTGTGAATTGTTTTGATGTAAGCGATAAATGAACATTGGAATATTTACAAAACCTGTTTTGTATGATAAAAAGGAATTAATTAATATTACCCAATCATCTGATTTATAATTTTTTCTGATTTTTTGTAACTCTGCAAAAACGCTTCTCTTGAAAATTGCTGATTGTATTAATGGCAAAGAAAAATCCTGTGTAAGAACAATATTCAAGACTTTTTCATTTGATGTAACATATGCTTTGGAAAATTCATTTAACCTTGGCGTCAAATATATTTTCTCCATTCCATTCTGAATGTGACAATTTCCATAAAGTACATCGCACTTAAGCTCTACGAGTTTTTCTAATTGACCAGGAAACCGATGTTTAACTAGTAAGTCGTCAGATGCCAAAATACATATATAATCCCCAGTTGTATGTTCAAAGCCAATTTCAATAGAAGCAGAGCATCCAACATTTTCTAAATTTTGAACTAGCTTAAAATTATATTTACTTTTTATTTTTTCTAGATATTCAAAAGAACCGTCACTAGAGCAATCGTTAACAATTATGATCTCAATATTTTCAAAATCTTGACCTCTTATTGACTTTAAACATTCATCAATATAATTAATGTGATTATAATAAGGAATTATAACTGATATTTTATAATTCACTATGGCAAAAGACATATTATTTCTTTGGTTTTGTTTGGATTTTAATTCCACTATCATAAACAACTGAATACTCAGATATATTTCTGGTGATGATAGATCCTGAAGATATTACTGATCCACTCTCAATAGAAACTTTTGGTTCAATAAATACTCCCGTACCAAATTTTATATTATTACCTATATTAACATTTCCAGATGTCATTACACCTGGGCCAAATGTACAATTATTACCAAGTGTGTTATGATGCTCAATATTACAATGTGCAGAAATGAAATTATTATTACCAATAACTGAACATGCTCCTACAGAGGCTTGAGCCAAAATAACATTACCAACACCTAAAGTTGAATTAAACCCTACATTAGATGATGGATGAATGAGATTGGTAAATTCAACACCAAGAGAACTAAGTTCATCGAAAATTCTTTCCCTAAATTCGACTGAAGTTGAAACAGTGATAATTATTATATCAAATTTATTTTCATTAAAATCTTTTGCTATTTGACTAACACTAACTTTTCCTACTATTGGTATATTAAAAATCAATGATCCCTGCTTACTATCCGTATCATCATAAATTGCGACTGGAATTAAATTTCCTAGAGAATACACAATATCCAATGCCTGAATCAAGCCTTGTCCAGCGCCAATAAATGCAATTTTTTTAACTAAATTAAAGTTTGATTTGATGTTATCTAAATTTGAAATGCCAGCAGAGTTTTTGTTGATATAGTTAAGTATGAGTTTTTCTGTTAAAATTTCTTCTTTGAAAACGCTTGCATCCAAGTTGTATTTTTCAATCAACTTATAAGCCTTTTGAGTTATTGTTTTTGAACTTTCTATATAATTATTCGCACTTACTTGTGGACTGTCTTCGTTAAAAATATCAGCAAGACTTTTATCATCAACTTTGTTTTCTGAAATTAAATAAAGAACTTCTCCAACGCTTACGTTTTCTCCGATTTTTTTAATCATGTAAAAATATCCAGAATGCTCACTTTCAATCTCCATTACAGATTTACTTGATTCTAAAGCAAAAAGAATATCTCCTTTATCAACTTTAGAAGCATTTTTTACTAATATTTCAACTAATAAATATTCTTGATCACTTACATTGAACTGATCGCATTTAACTACTTTATGATTATTCATTTGTAAACATATTTAATACTTTATCTACTATCATATTTGTGCTTGGCAATAAATTATTTTCAGCAGAATATGAACTAGGGATTATATTTTCATTACCAATTTGTACAATTTTATTTAAAGAAATATCTTTTCCAAGAATTTGAGCAATTAGTTCTGACCCTAATCCTCCAAATGAACTACCCTCTTCAACTGTTAAAAGATTTTTTGTTTTTTTAACAGATTCTGTAATTGGGGACAAATTTATTGGCGATATTAAAAGTGGGCAAATAATATCAACAGCAATCTCATGTTCTAAATAAAGTAATTCTGCAGCCTTTTCAACTTCACGCAAATTACCTCCATAAGTAAAAATAGTCAACTGAGAATCTAAACCAATTGGCTTCATTACAATTGTTGGACACTTTTCATCAGTCTTGAAATATTCATGAGTTTTGATGTAAGATTCACTAATTTTTCTAGTGTAATCAACTTTGTTTTCAATTATAATGGTAGGCAACTTAACATCTCTTAATATTTCTAACAGTAATTCCTTTCGAATAACTCTATTATTTAGGGCAATTACATTAACATTAGGTATCCCAAAAAATAGTTTTTCTAAAGACTGAGAATGAGTTGGTCCATAGCCTCTTCTTCCTCCCATAGGAGTCCTTAATATAAATGGAAGCTCTAAGCCTTCCTTATACATGGTACAAAACTTGGATGCATGTTGAATTATTTGATCAATTGTCAATGTAACAAAATCACCAAACATTATTTCAACAATAGATTTTCTTTTTTGCAATGCCATTCCTATCGCAAATCCAGTAATAGCAGATTCACTTATTGGAGTATTTTTTACTCTACCTTTATAGATTTCACTTAAATTCTTGGTAACCTTAAAAGCTCCTCCGTATTCCCCGCTAGTAAAACTTGTTGTAAATTCTACATCCTCTCCCAAAAGTACTACATCCTCATCTTCACTAAAATACTCTTTAAAGGCATTATAGATTATTTCATTTAATCTTGAATCAGATGTTTCAGGATGCAATTTTAAAAGTTGGGTGGCAATATCGTGAACTTTATTGATTCTAGAGACTTCATTTAAAGTCAACTCTTGCTCCACCTCAACAAGAATATTGTTTAAATTTTCTACAATATCATTTTTAATTCTAATAGCGTCTTCACTGAATTCTTTTTCAAATAAGTGTAATAAATCCTTCTCTTTAAATTTTTTAATTTCGTCCAAATTTCTATTGTCATCACCTTTGGAATGTGAATTTAACCTATAACACTCCACCTCAATTACTGCGGGACGACCGCTTCGGACAGTTGTAGTTGCATCTTTAAAGGTTTCATCCATAGATTTAACATCCCAGATATTGGTATTATAATACTTCAATCCAAATCCTTCAAATCTTTGTTGTGTAGACCCTCCAAAAGTTTGGTTAAATGAAGTGGATTGAGCATATTGGTTGTTCTCTAAAATAAAAATCACAGGAGTGCCATAAATTGATGCTAGATTTAAAGATTCGTATAAAATACCTTCTCCTAAAGTCCCATCACCAATAAAAACAAATGAAATTCCATTCTCCCCTCTCTTCATTTTAGAATAAGCAAAACCAGTTGCTACAGGTGTCATACCACCTTGTATTCCATTTGAATAAAACTCGTTTTCAAAATATAGGTGTTGACTTCCTCCAAATCCTGATGAACAACCACTCTTTTTACCCATTATTTCTGCCAATAATCCTTTAGTATCTTTAGTTTTAGCTAGATAATGACCATGTCCTCTATGATTTGAAAAAAAAGTGTCTTCTTTATTTGCATATTTTCCCGCAAAAACCGAGGTTAACTCTTGCCCTACACAAGTATGAACAGTACCATTTAACTTACCCTGCGAAAAAAGTTTCAAAAGAAGATTTTCAAATTCTCTAATCAGTATAGCTTCTCTGTAAATGCTTTCGTTTATCATTTTATCAATTTAAATTTAAGAAATTCATCATAATCTCTAATATAATCAGATTCATTATAGGGCTCAGATGCCAAAACCAAACAAATTGCTCCTGATGAAAAATTACTAAGGTCTCTCCATAAACCTGGTTTAATATATAAGCCAATATAAGGTCGGTTTAATGAAAAGGTTCTTTCTGTAATACCATCATTAATTGTTATATCAAAGCTACCACTTGCAGCAACTACAATTTGTTCCAATTGTTTATGCCCATGTGCTCCCCTTGACTCGCCTCCTGGAATATCATACAGATAATAAATTCTTTTTATATCAAATGGTATTTCGATTTGGTTTTGAACAGGAGTAATGTTTCCTGATCTAGACTGAATCTTAGGTAGATTAATTAATACTAGGTCGTCAACAGTATAGTTAATTAACTCCATTTTTTATTTTTTTTAATTCTTCAAATTCGCTGTAATCTCTAATATAATCTTTGGGATTATATGTATTATTGGACACTATTAAGGCTAAAGAATTGGTTGAAAAATTTTCAATTCTCCTCCACATTAACTTTGGAATATAGAGACCTAAATAGCTCCTGTTCAAAGTAAATTTATATTCACTTTCGCCATCATTTAGAATGACATCAAAACTACCTGATAATGCAATAATTACCTCTTCCAACTCCCTGTAAGCATGCTCACCACGAATTTCACCTCCAGGTACATCATAAATCCAATAAGCTCTTTTAATTTCAAAAGGAATTTTTGAATTACTTTCAAAATAGGATAAATTACCTCTTTCGTCTATTATTTTTGGAAAGTCAATAATGTGGGGTATAGTCATATAAATTTATTGTATATGATTTTTTATAATCTTTCGAAAATTTATTTCTACAAGTATTAATTAGAAAAGATATAACTGTAAGACAATAGTAGATTAAAGTTCTAATAACTCTTGTTTAAATTAAAAAATCTTCAATTTTATGAATAAAGAAAATATATTACTCTATTTAAATGCTTCGAAGAATTAAAGGGATGCATCTGATTTACTACTACCCAAAATACCTTTAACATCATAAACAACACTTACAGGTTTACTATATTTTGATATTTCAATGTTAGAAAATTCACTATGAGCAACAGCCAATACTATACTGTCATATTTTTTATTTGGCAACTCTTTAAATGTTGAAATTTTGTATTCCTCTTCAACCTCTAAACTATTTGCCCAGGGATCTACTACATCTATGTTTATATCATAGGACTTGAGTTCTTTTATAATATCAATTACCCTAGTATTTCTTACATCTGGACAATTTTCTTTGAATGTAAAACCTAGTAATAAAATTTCAGCATTAGTAACATTAATCCCTTTTTTTATCATTAGTTTAACTATTTGACTTGCGACATATTTACCCATTCCATCATTTAATCTTCGGCCTGCTAATATAATTTCAGGATGATAACCAAGTTCTTGCGCTTTTTGCGCTAAATAATAAGGGTCAACTCCGATACAATGGCCCCCGACTAAACCAGGTTTAAATGGTAAAAAATTCCATTTTGTCCCTGCAGCGGTCAAAACTGCATTTGTGTCAATATTCATCAAATTAAAAATTTTTGCTAATTCATTAACAAAAGCAATATTAATATCGCGTTGTGAGTTTTCAATTACTTTAGCCGCCTCAGCTACTTTTATAGTTGGTGCAAGATGAGTTCCAGCAACAATCACAGACTTGTATAAATTATCAACAATTACACCGATTTCAGGAGTTGAACCAGAGGTTACTTTTAAGATTTTTTCGACAGTATGATCTTTATCTCCAGGATTTATTCGCTCAGGAGAATATCCTGCATAAAAATCTACATTATATTTCAAGCCTGCAACTTTCTCCAACACAGGGATACATTCATCTTCAGTTGCTCCCGGATATACTGTCGATTCATATATCACAATATCTCCTTTTTTTAGTACTTGACCTACGGTATTACTGGCTTTTATCAATGGAGATAAATCGGGACGATTATTTTTATCTACAGGAGTTGGTACTGTTATTATAAAATAGTTGCACTCTCTAAGATCAATTAATTCATTTGAACAGTAAAGACCATTTTTATTGTTTTCATTTCTCAATTTCAGTACCGCTTTCAAAGCTGAATTTTCAACTTCCAAAGTAGAATCATGGCCATTACGAAGTTCTTCAATTCGAGCATGATTGATGTCAAAACCTACTACATCATATTTTGTAGCAAATAGACGAGCTAAGGGTAAGCCCACATATCCTAAACCAATAATTGCGATTTTGTTCATAAATATTATTAAAATTTATTTTAAATTCTTAAAGTACCATGCTACTGCTTCCCTTATACCTTCTTCAATTGAGAATCGAGGATTATAACCTAATCTATTTTTTGCTTTTTCTACACTTGCTAAAGAATGAGGGATGTCCCCTGCTCTAGAAGGACCAAAAACTACTTCAACATCAGCGATTTTAGGATCAAAAATAGACAAGTTGTCTTTTAGCAATCTAACTAATTGTAGTAATGTAGTACGATCGCCAAATGCAGTGTTGTAAACAGTGTTGACTGCTTCAGGATTTTGAGTAGTTATTGCTAATTCATTCATTTGTATCACATTATCGATATAGGTGAAATCTCTAGAATATTCACCTGTACCGTTTATAACAGGACTTTCATATTTCATTAATTGCTTAACAAATAATGGAATAACTGCAGCATATGCGCCATTAGGATTTTGTTTCCTGCCAAAAACATTAAAATACCTCAACCCAATCGTTTCTATACCAAATGATTTACTAAATATTTCCGCATACAATTCATTTACATATTTAGTAATAGCATAAGGTGACAAAGGCTTTCCAATTACATCCTCAACCTTTGGTAACTCTTTGGAGTCCCCATAAGTTGATGAACTTGCAGCATAAATAAATCGTTTAACACCCGCATCGCGAGCTGCGGTTAACATATTTAAAAAACCTGAGACATTAACTTCATTTGTTGTTATTGGGTCATTAAGTGAACGCGGCACAGAACCTAAGGCAGCTTGATGAAGCACATAATCTATCCCATTTGCAGCTTCTTTACAAATATCAAAATTCCTAATATCTCCTTCTATTAGTGTGAAATTGGGACTATTTATAACTCCTGACAAGTTTTGCATAAAACCAGTTGCAAAATTATCCAAGCAAACTACATGATCTCCATTTTTAATAAAATAATCACAAAGATTTGACCCAATAAAGCCTGCTCCTCCCGTTATAAGAATTTTTTTTGCCATAATAATGCGTTCACTAAAATTTACGTATCAACTTTCAAACTAGATTCAGTAATTTTGAATAAATAATTAATTTAAATCCACAAAATTTTATAATCTAAGTAAGCGCCGCTTGTTACATTTTTCAACCATACCTGGTTGTTCAAATACCAATCAATCGTTGCTGCCAAACCTTGTTCAAAAGTAACAGAAGGTGTCCAACCTAATTCTTTATTCAATTTAGTCGCGTCAATCGCATAGCGTCTGTCATGACCTGGTCTATCTTTCACATAAGTAATCAACTGCTCACTCTCTCCTTTTACTCTACCCAATTTCTCATCCATTTGAGCACATAATAATTTCACTAAATCAATATTCGTCCACTCGTTGAATCCACCAATATTATAAGTGTCTGCGCGCTTTCCTTGATGGAATACTAAATCAATCGCTCTTGCATGATCTATTACATACAACCAATCTCTTGTATATAAACCATCCCCATATACTGGTAAGGCTTTTTTATCGATGATATTATGTATGAATAATGGAATCAATTTTTCTGGGAAATGATTAGGACCATAATTGTTAGAACAATTAGATACCACGGTTGGTAAATGATAAGTTTCTCCATACGCTCTTACAAAATGATCACTCGCTGCTTTACTTGCAGAGTAAGGAGAATTAGGATCATATGGAGTGGTTTCTGTAAACAAACCTTCTTTTCCTAAGCTACCATATACTTCATCAGTGGATACATGATAAAATAAATGATCTCTGTTTGCATCCCAAGATCCATCATGTGCTTTCTCGTAACTTAAATCGTTCTTCCAATATTCTTTTGCTGTATTCAATAAATTTACAGTGCCAATTACATTGGTATACACAAAATCCAAAGGAGAAACAATACTTCTATCTACATGAGATTCTGCCGCCAAATGAATCACATCTGTAATAGCGTGTTTTTCAAAAATGGATTTCAAAATATCAGCTTCTAAAATATTAGCTTTGATAAAATGATAGTTAGGTAGCGTCTCGATATCTTTTAAATTCTCTAAATTGCCCGCATAAGTTAATGCGTCCAAATTAAAGATTTGATAATCAGGGTATGTAGTCACCATTAAACGCACCACATGAGACCCAATAAAACCCGCTCCTCCTGTAATTAAAATATTTTTTTGCATTACATTAAAACAAATAATGCGCACTAAACTGCGCACCAAAAACCTTTATTTTGATAATTTTCGCTATGTCTAAGTTTTAAATAAAACTATTTAACGCCTGAAAATGAATGATTTATTGATATACGTATATCTATGAATAGGTATTGGCCGAATGGACCACACTAATCCTCTATTCCTTTCTTTTATCACGGCTTCGCCATCCTGAGTCACACAAAAAGGGTGTTCAGAAAAACAAATTCACGGTAACAAAGATACCCCCAAATTGGTTTCGTGCCAAACGATATTTATTTAATGGACACATTTGGATTTATGTCCATCCAAGTAAAGAAATAATCCTATTTTAGTCGCTTAGCGCTTTCCCTTTCGTTTCTGGCAAATAAATCGCGCCCACGATGACCGTTAAGGCCGCTAGGGCGATGGGATAAAACAATCCAGCGAAATTCGAGTGGGTGATCGATCCCAGCCAAGTGGCCACGAAAGGGGCACAACCACCGAACACCCCATTAGCAAAGTGATACGGGATGGAAAGGGAGGTGTAGCGGATTTTGGTGGGGAAAAGTTCGACCAGGAAGGCGGCGATCGGGCCGTAGGCCATCGC
>JACCDQ011620413.1_pt1 | contig 34310 bp, 29 predicted proteins | sample 7446031 | NCBI WGS metagenome assembly JACCDQ01 (sample SAMN15323442, study PRJNA562643) | freshwater metagenome | isolation source: river surface water | place: USA:Blue River Watershed | collected 2017-08-17 | reverse complement strand
GTTCTTTGGCTTGAAGGACGAACACTTATTTCCAATCTCACTGACTTTCACTTGCAAGTTTTAGGTTTACTTGGCCCTCCTTGCCAAAAATATTATTGTCTTTCATGAACCTGCGGAATGTAGGCTCAAAACTTAAGTTTTGATGAATTTGAGACACTTTTAAGTCAAAGTAATTGGACATTAGAACGACAAAAAGGAAGTCATCGTTTATGGGTCTCTTCAAAAGGACAAACATTACCCATTCAACCGCGTAAAGACGGCAAAGCAAAACCCTATCAAATTCAACAATTTTTTATTTATCAGGAGGAAAAAGGCTAATGTCTTTAACAAACTATAATTTTGATGGTTTTACCATTAGTTTATACATGGATGAACAAGAGGAGTGGTTAGCACATTTTCAAGAAATGCCTAATATTTCTGCCTTTGGTGATACGCCCCAAGAAGCATTGGAGGAGTTAAAAACTGCCTGGGAATTAACAAAAGAATATCATCTTTCCCAAGATAAGCCTATCCCGATTCCTCCAAAGCGCAAGAAAGTCTTAGTAAATATCCCCAAATGATCAGACTCAAAGCTGAAAGTAAACAAGCTTTAGCCGTAGGATGAGTCAGAGAAGTATCACCTAACATCAGATCAACTTAATGTACACAATCTCTATTAAAAAACTAAACAAATGTGAAAATCTTCAAGACATTCGGTAACAATTATTAAAATGTTTAACTGTCACGTTTGCCATTCAAAAGAATCTCATACCGAATATGTTAACGAGATTTTTGAAATTGATGGACAGTTTCATCTAGTCGAAAATATTCCCGCAACTGTTTGTTCTCGTTGTGGTGAAAAAATTTTTAGTAGTGAAACCACAGAAACTATTCGAGTTATGTTATACAAGAAACAAAAACCCTTGAGGACGATCGCCGTTGATATTTTTGTTTATCTCCTTTAATTTTAATTATTTCTAACTATGACTATCACACTTTCTAAAGAACTTCTACAAACAACTCAAATGACCGAAGCCGAAATGCTTCAAGAAATCGCAATCATGCTTTATCAAAAACAACGCCTAACCCTTGAACAATCAGCCCAACTAACCACTATGAACATTGATGATTTCTATCAACTCTTAATTAATCGCAATATTATTACCCCATCTCCTGATGCTGACGACGAACCACACGAACTAATTCTTGCCAGCCTTCGTAATAGTTTACAACAAATTCAAGAAGGAAAAATTCATCCTATTTCTAACCTATGGGAGGGCATTGATGCCTGAAAAATTGCCGATTCAAATATTCTTTTCTGATGAATTTAAATCTCGACTTCGTAGCCTCGCCAAACGTTATCACAGTATTCGCAACGATCTACAAACGTTATTAGATGATCTGCAAAACGGCGAAATTATCAGCGATCAAATTCGAGGAATTGGTTCTACTCCAGTTACGTTATACAATCAACAAAACTCTTTAGGGCGATCAATAAACAAAAATTCTTAAGGGCGATCGCCGTTGATGTTTTTACCTATCCCGCTTAAATTTTAAACAAATTGTTCATTAAACTGTAAACACCATGAAAACGTATCCTACCTTTCAAGAAGCCCTAGATACCGTAGAATCTCTAACCATTGATGAACAAACCATGCTCATCGAAATTATCCAAAATCGTCTGAGACAACAACGACGACAAAAACTTATAGAAAATGTTACCCAGTCTGAACAGGATTATGCTCAGGGAAATTTCCGTCGAGGATCAGTAGAAGATTTAATGATGGAGCTAGAAGAATGAAACCATTAATTTGGAGTCCCGCTTTTACTCGTCAACTTAAACGTTTAGTGCGTCAAAATCCAGCTATTAAAAATCTAATTTCTAAAAAATTGCAACAACTCACCGATGATCCTTTTCATCCCAGTTTACATACCCATAAATTGAAAGGAGATTTAGAAGGTCGGTGGTCATGTTCTATTGATTATAGTCAACGCATTATTTTTAGATTTGTTGAAAACCCCGATCTTAAAACTGAAGAAATTTTACTGCTGGCGATCGGTTCCCATGATGAAGTCTATTAATCCGGGTTTTATCAAACAGTCAAGCGACAAAAGCTATTCAAGTTATGTTACAAAATAAAAACGATTAAGAGCGATCGCTGTCTATTTATTACTAGATGGGTATGTTTTTATGAGTTTATCGGCAAAAACGTCCATCAAAAAAGCGGTGATCGTTACCAAATCGGTAACAAATCGGCACGACACGATACGGTTTGATACTATCGGGCGATCGCCGACAACGATGCAATCCTTAAAATTTGATTAAGATTCGATGAAGTTTCAGGAAGGGTGTTGCGACTTTATTTTTTTGAACTAGATTGAATAAGTTAGAGCAAATCGCTTCTCTCTCATCAACTATTAACCTACGACACCAGGAGGTTTACTATGGCCAAAATTAAAGTTGCCATCAATGGCTTTGGTCGCATTGGCCGCTTAGTCTTTCGGGCCGGATTGAATGACCCCGATATTGAATTTGTTGGGATTAACGACCTGGTTCCCTCCGACAATATTGCCTATCTGCTGAAGTACGATTCTACCCATGGCCGCGCAACCCAGGCGATCGCCGCCACCCCAGAAGGCATTACCGTAGATGGCAAACTCATTCCCTGCGTTTCCGTTAGGAACCCCGAAGAATTGCCATGGAAAGACCTGGGAGCCGATTTTGTGGTGGAATGTACCGGGCTATTTACCACCTTTGACGGAGCGGGTAAACATCTCACCGCCGGAGCCAAAAAAGTCGTCATTTCTGCCCCCACCAAAGACCCCGAAAAAGTCCCGACCTACGTTATGGGCGTGAACCATCATCTCTACAATCCCGCCACCGATGTCATTGTCTCTAATGCCAGTTGTACCACCAACTGTTTAGCCCCCGTCGCTAAGGTCTTAAACGATAACTTTGGCATTGCAGAAGGATTAATGACTACGGTACACGCCATGACTGCCACCCAGCCCACCGTAGATGGCCCCAGCAAAAAGGATTGGCGAGGTGGCCGGGGAGCCGCTCAAAATATTATTCCCTCCTCGACGGGAGCCGCTAAAGCGGTTGCCCTGGTCATCCCGGAACTGAAAGGCAAACTCACTGGTATGGCCTTTCGAGTACCGACCCCGGATGTTTCCGTTGTGGACTTGACCTTTAAAACCAGCAAAGCTACCAGTTACGAAGAAATTTGTGCCGCGATGAAAGCCGCCGCCGATGGCCCCTTAAAAGGCATTTTGGGCTATACCGATGAAGATGTCGTTTCCAGTGATTTTATTGGGGAACGCCAGTCGAGCGTGTTTGATGCGAAAGCCGGCATTGGCTTAAATAGCAACTTCTTTAAAGTGGTTTCCTGGTACGACAACGAGTGGGGCTACTCCTGCCGTATGTTGGATCTGATTAAAATCATGGCTTAAGCCGGTCTTGCAAGAAAGCGAAACCAAACGACTAACCTCTCAGTCCCAAGGAAAAGCCCTCTTGTTGATCAGTTCCCTATGATGAAAAAAACTGCTATCCTTGCCCTCTCTGTTGTGCTGAGTCTTTCCGTTCCGGCGATCGCCTGGGCCGGCCCGGTGCTTGACCGGATTAAACAAACTGGCACGATTACGGCAGGGACACGCAAAGATGCCGTTCCTTTCGGTTATGTGGATCAAAAGGGTCAATGGGTGGGCTATTCCCTCGATATTTTAGAGTTGATTCGTCGCCAAGCCGAAAAACAATTGGGTAAACCGATTAAGTTAAAAATGGTCGAGTCCACCGTAGAAAATCGTTTTCAACAGATTGAAAATCGGACTATTGATATTGAATGTGCTTCGACAACTTTTACCTGGGATCGCACAAAGAAGGTAGATTTTTCCGTGAGTTACTTTGCGGATGGAACGAGAATTTTAACCAATCCTAAGTCGGGGTTAGAATCTATTGAATCCCTTGCCGGTCGGAAAATTGGAGTTATTCCCAATAGCACAAATGAAAAAGCGATCAAGCTCCAACAACCGGCGGCTCAGTTGGTTTATGTTAATAATCAAACGGAGGGGTTAGCCAAATTAGAAAAGGGGGAGATTGAAGCCTTTGCTGGGGACGGTATTGTTCTCGAAGGCATTCGTCAAAAGGCTAAGAATCCGAAGGATTGGTCGGTTGTTCCCCCTTTACCCTATCAGTATGAGTCCTATGCTTGTATGGTGCCCAAGGATGATTCGGATTGGCGCAATTTAGTGAATTACGCGCTCGTGCAGTATATGGAAGGGGTGGTGAGCGATCAAACGGCGGCGGTCAATATTTTTGAAAAATGGTTTGGGGATGAGGGTGTAGCTCCCTATCCGAGGGATACCATTAACGATTATTTCCAGGGAATTATCAATGGTTTTGAGTGGATCCCCATTATTGATTATTAAGGTCAAAGGCCATTGCTCCTGAAGCCGGGGATGGGCGGAGGGAGATTTCTTAATATTCCTTTTTTAACGCCATCTCTTAACATGGTGAAGTAAAGTTTTGGGGGTTGTTGTATGAGTCTGCCGACCACTGCTCACCTATCGTTGCTCAAAGGGATTCAGAGTATAGAGCCAACCCTAGAACCGGGGGAAATTTCCTCGCTCGATGGGGGGGGGCTGGTGCAAAGTCTGTTGCAGACCTGTCGAGAGCAAGGGATTAGGGCCCAGGTGTGGTGTAAATTACCGGATGCTTGGGATTGGTGGAATGCGATCGCCGACTATAGTCAGAGTGGTTTAGCGACTCAAATTTATCTTTGCCAGACGGAAAAAAAGCCACCCAAGCGGGACATTGTGGGCGGGATCACCCTGGGGCTAGAGGCCAGTCAAAATCTGCAACAGGAATATTGGCTGATCGTTTTATCCCCCCAATTATCGGCAGTTTTAGTGATCCAGGAGACGAAAAAGAGTGATATTCCTCAACATTTTACCGGTGCGTCCCTCCGCTTTCGTTTATCCTTTTCTCCGAATACGATTACGGCGGTTCTAACGACTTTAAGACAGCATTTGACGGTCACGGATCAAACCCCTGTGGCGTTAATGCTAGAGGATGAGGGCGCGATCACCCTTGGTACGTCTTGGGATTCGAGCCTAGACCTTTCTTCCCAAATTTCCGCCGAGCTATTTACTCAACTCTGGCAACAACAGTGGCACCATTTGAGCGTTGCTTCTTTACCCCAGATGCTATCCCCTGTTCCGTTGCGTGAGGGAGAGATTGATCCCAATAATGCGCGGTTTTTAAATCAGGTGGCCCAGGAATTAAGTTTGCCTTTAACTAATATGAAAACGGCTCTGCGATTACTGGAATCTTTGCAACATAAACGGGAACAACGTCAACGGTATCTGGAATTATTACGTCGAGAATGCGATCGCCAAACCGCGATTATTGCCGGTTTACAGGAAATTTTACAACTCAATCAGCCCCTCGATCCCCAAGACCAAACGGTACAGTTAGAAGAATGTGTCCCCGGCGTAGTTAGTATTTATCAACCGTTAGCCACAGAAAAGGGCATTTCCCTGGGCTATACCGTGCCGGCGGGTTTACCCCTTGTCCATTGTCCCACTCCTTGGCTAAAACAAATTTTGCAACACCTTTTACACAATAGCCTCAAGTTTACTCCCCCCCAGGGTAAAGTTACAGTTCGAGCGATCTTACAATCCGACAATATCGAATTAACGGTGACGGATACGGGGATCGGCATTGAAGCAAGTGAATTACTCCACCTCTTTGATTATTTTTTTCGGGGGCGACAACAATTAAGCCAGGAGACTGGGGCTGGTTTAGGGTTGGCGATCGTACAACAATTAGTCCAACGTTGTGGCGGTTCCGTTACTGTACAAAGTCAAGTAGGACGGGGTAGTACTTTTCGTTTATTATTACCTTTGAATTAGGCGGGAGGAAACAGCCCCCATGTTAAAATATTTCCCTCAGTCCGCTCAAGCTTGTCAGCCATGTTAGGATTAGCAGTAGAGATTAAAAATTCAGACAATCAGCATCTTCCTATTACCTATCTTCAGGAATAGCATTCATTTCTACAAAGCTCTAATGTCCTGTATTTCCACGTTTTCATTGTGCATCAACGTTGATTGAAGACGGGCTTGGACTGGTTTTCTTCCGGCTTAGGGAGGGAAACCTGTGATAGGCATTGATACCCAAGAAACGATTGCCAAGATGTCTGTCAATTCGACTGCTATCTCTTTAGTGTCGGCTAGCAAAGGAAGTCTGTGGGAGTGGTTACGTTTAACAATAGAACTTATCACTTTCATCTTAACCTTAATCATGGCTTGTTTTACGACAATTCAAGCCCAAGCCTCGCCGATTCAACTGACTTTGTGGGAAAGGTCTTCTGCCGAAGTAATGCCCAATGTCCCCCGACAAGGCGAACTTCCTACGTCATCGTTGGGAGTTCATGATTCTCAGAACATCGAATTAACTGCGCGATCTGGGGTTGAACAGGAAATCTTTACAGAAGCATTCCCCGCTTCTTCGTCCATCCTCCAGTTAGAAACACCAACGGATCTGCCATTCTCTCAGACTCCCTACCATCCTAGGCATTTTGATGCTGTAAACGATGGAGAACAAAATCCTTCCCAACCTTTATCTTGGGAACAGTCGTCTGAATCTTCCCAGGTTCTTCTGACTGAGTTAAACGTAGAGGAAACGAAAACGGTTGATTTAAAGTCCTCCGAGCCTCAAATGGAGGAATACGACAAAACATTAACCATGTCCTCAGATCCCCTGGAACTGTCGTCAGGGAAAACACCTGTCAAGACTTTTCCGGAAGAAGTGCTCGCCGAGGACAAAACAGACGCAAAGGTTTCGGGGAAGGTATCTTTTCAGTCCATTCTTGAGGAAGAAACCCGGTTGGGAGGGGAATTCATTAATGGAAGGGTTGATTTAGTTCAAAAGTGGCATCAAAAAAAGTCTGTTCAAAGTTCTTCTCCAGTTTCTACCGAGCAGACTCCACCTCGTTCTTCTTGGTCTCAGTCTTCTCCTAAAGGCTCAGAACAGATTAATGGTCGTGTTGATCTAATTGCTCAGTGGTTCAAAGCCCAAGCAAATCCGAAGGAAGATTCCTGGTCTTTTTCTCAAACCCTAGAGAGCCTACTAGAATCCCCCTTCTTGTTGGATCTGGAAAATCTTACCTTTGGTGAGCCGGTGCAGTCATCTACAATGTTCTCCAGTCCTTCTACATTAAAATCATCGCCTTCCGTTTCTTCTCAACCTCAACTTCTGTTACCAACCTCGCCGGCTGTTCCCCGCCTTAATCCTACTCAACCTGGCAATATTGTGCCGAGAGATGGCCGTCCATTAGATACAGGAACTAATGCCCATGAACTCTTAAATCTAGTGGAAGATGTTCCCAATTCTTCCGTCCCCCAACCTCCTAGTTATGTTCCTGTTATTCCCTTAGAACAACCCCAGCCTCTTAGCTCTCCTCCCAAAGAGTCTTCTGTGTCACCCTTGCCACCTAACGTACCCAAGGAGGTAGGTTGGCAGATTTTAGATATTATTATTGAAAATTTAATTAACGATGCGGCAGGTAAATATCCTTTTTTAGTCAATACCAGTGATTTATTAACGATTAATCCCAATGGTTTTAATCCTCAAAAAGCAAATACTTACTTAAGTGTTAATTTAGATTTAGATGATTTTTCGTCAATTAATCCTACCTCAAAAGAAGCCTTTAGTGACCCTATTTTAAGTAATTTAACAATGTCTGGTTATCCAGATGAACAGCAATTTTATTGGATTTTGCCGGGGAATCGGGTTGTGATTGAAACCCAGGGAGGACATTTTAATACGGGCTACCAAGGACAAGATTTTTCCCGCTTCTTTTTACAACGGGCCACGGCTCGCTTTGGTTTATTTGGGCAACAGGCTGTGTTTGCGATTCCTCAGCCCTTGAGTAGTCTTATTGGCACAGAAAAAGAAGAAGGCTTGCAAATCTTAACTGGGGTAGCTGAAATTTCTTTACCTCCTGGCATTGATTTACAAACTGTCCCTGCGGTGCGATTCAACTTACTCAACATAGATGGACAGGGAACTAATGTCACTAAAATTGTGCGTGTAGATAATATTAATAAAGCAACAACAAATGATAAGGAAGGAGGTGGGTCATCTTTTGTCAATTTGGATGCGAGTAATGCTCCCCGTTTTATTCAGGCTTTTCCCACGATTAATTTACAACCTTTTTTAGCAAATGGTTTGCAATGGCGGCGAGGAGAGGTCGTTTCCATAGAAGATTTGGCAAGTATTGGAATTACGGTGGGGGAACCGCTTTCAGGTCAAGGTTTTCGCTTCGATCTTCCCCTATCATCTAAGCCTGGTATCAAAACGTTACAGTTGAACGCGACTGACAATAACGATCTCGTTCGGTTATTAAGTAATCCTTTTCTCAGCGATCGCCAGCGAGATTTTTATTATCTGAATTCCTTAATGTGGTATTCAGGGGGACAGGGGCCAGCAACAATTGAAAATATTGAATTGAATCAAGGAAGCAAAGACTGGTATCGAAGCACCGTTAGTTGGTCGCATAATCGCAGTTTGTTAACTTATGATCCTGAAAATATTGAATTAAATTACACCAATGTATTTAGTAATCCAGGAATTTCCCTAACTTACAGCGATTTTGATAATACGGACAATAAACAAACGTTAAGTGCTAGTTTTGGTCTTTTATTAGGAGGGGTATTTGCCTGGATCGCTCCAGATGACTTAAAGACAAGTCTGGATGAAGCCCATGGGAATTATGAGCAGGTTAAATCTTTAGATACCTTAAAGACAAAAGCCACTTCTCAACAACGTCGATCAATGAATTTTCGGTTAAATCGAACTCTACAAAATACGAGTAGTAATAGTGCATTAAGTCAAGTTTCTGGTAGTTATACTTTCTATGGCAATGTGACCCCAGATAACTCTCTAGTCCTGCAAATTCGATCAGGAATTTATGCCAGAGCCGCCAATTTTTATGAGCAAACGGTTAGTGATTGGACAAATCCACCCTGGCGTATTAGTTCGGTGCGCCCTAGTGATTTTGGCCCTTTAGTTTTTACAGGTGTTAATGTGCCAATTGACAGTACTAATATTAATTATAATCCGGTGTTTACCCTCGGATTTGCCATGGCAACCGATCAAACGGGACAGGTCATTTTGGATCAGACTATCACATTAGACCGCTATTCTTTAACGGCAGTTCCTTTTATCGGAGGAAGGGCGGTAGATATTGATTTTGGGCGTATTAACTTTATTCGCATCCTAGAGAGACAGATTAATACCCAAAATTATCAAGGCTATCTTTATTTTCCATCCTTAGAATTGCTCCTTTCAGGTACTGTGGATGATGTGAGCTATAGTGTGAGTCTTGGTGGTTGGTATAATTTTTATCCCCAATCGGCTCCTAGTATTGAAAATAATCAGCCAACTTCTAACGGTTCTATTTCATCAGAAAATTCCCTGGGATTCTTTTTAAAAGGTTTACTAAAAGCTGACATTAATAACATTTTCTATGATGATCAAAATCAGTGGGATACCATCCTTACCCATACCCCGGCTTTGAGTTTAAATGCGACGACTGATCCGAATCGTCTGAATATTGCTAGCCTTAGTTTAAGCTATACTCTACAATTACTCAGAAGAAATTATGGTGGTTCTTTAACGTTTTCTACTAGTTATAGTCCCCAGGGGTTAAATGCCGCATTTGAAAATAATAGTTTAGGAAAAATTGGTTTATTTACTGCCTTAAACTTTTATCATCAAGTTGGCTTGCGCTTTTATGGTTCTTTATCTCTGGGAGATACTAATTTTTATTATGTCGAATCTACCTATGATATTCTGCGTAATGAACAATGGGGAACAGTGAGTATTGGCCCTTATGCTAGTAATTACGTAACGGCAACTAGGGGATTTAATTCTCAGATTCAAGATAATAATTATGGTGGGATTTTCGTTTATACGTTACCCAATTCTGGCCTATCTTTAAGGGCGCGATTAGGAACGGGAGAAACAGGTTTTCGAGGAGAAATCAATCTGAATGGTCAGATTAAGTTTTAACCTGTCAAAATAGCGATCGCCCTGCTAAAATCGAATAATCTGCTGTTTATTGTTCGAGAAGTTACTGATTACCATGAATCAAGCAAATTCCATGCCGAATAAATTGAGTATTCCCCAGGGCTATTTACTGGTGGATGGGGTTTATCTAGCTAATTTAGAAAAAACCGTGAATGCTATTCCTAAATTTGTTTATCTTTGGCAGAAGCTGAATGAAGAACAACGCCTAGCAATTGCCCGCTATTTACCGTTAAGTAAATCCCAATTTGCTCAAGATTTATTTGTGATGAGTGAACTTTATGATAAAAACATTAATCCCTATTTTGTGGAGTTTGGAGCAACTAATGGCATTGACTTAAGTAACACTTATTTAATGGAAACCCAACTAGGATGGCAAGGTATTCTGGCAGAACCCGCTAAAATTTGGCATGAATCTTTAAAGAAAAACCGCCATTGTGCCATAGATTTTCGCTGTGTTACTAATCAAACCGGCGCAACCGTCGAGTTTTTAGAAGTGCGAAATCCAAATGCGAACCACACAGTTTCTTCTCCGGAATTATCATCGGTAAAAGCCTTTGCTAATCACGGAGATTGGGCTTCTGAAATTCGTGTTAATAATTCGATTGAATACCGAGTACCAACGGTTTCTTTGAATGATTTGTTGGCAGAGCATCATGCTCCCCAGGAAATTGCCTATCTTTCGATTGATACCGAAGGAAGTGAATTAATGATTCTTCAAGATTTTGATTTTTCTTATTATCGGGTTCATTTGATGACGGTTGAACATAACTTTCAAAGTGAAGTCAGAAATGAAATTTATAAATTATTGGTGAGTCAAGGCTATCAACGCAAGTATGAAGACATTTCCTTTGTAGATGATTGGTATGTGTATGCTGATGATTAGTGGTTGAGGAAAGTTTTCTTACGAAAGGATTTAAGAGTGTTAAGGGTTAGGGCCTAACGGGAAGGTGGTGGTAAAACTTGCCGAAAAACCTCTTCGCGCCAGGGTTGGAGAGCTAAATCTAAAGGCGGATTCCATTTTGGTGAAGGGAATAAATCGGTAAACCAGAGATTGATCGGCATATTATCCATCGTTGCAAAAAAGTCCTGGGGATTGGGGCCTTCCTGATGACGGCTATTGAGATTATGGCCAATTCGTTGCCGCCGATAGGGAACTGCTGGGGCCAATTCGATTAACCATTGGGGTAAGGTTTTGGCCTGGGCTAGAGAGGTTAACAGTTGAGTTTGGGGTTGTTCTCCTAGTAGAGTTTGACTGGCTAGTACCCAAGCCCGTTGTACGTGTTGTAATCGTTGTTCGCCATTCGGATTTTGCCAGGCGGTTAAAATTGCTTGGGTGGCGGCAGGTAAATCCGTAAATTGGGCAATAGGGGTTTGAGGTTGCAGGGTTAAGGTTAACAGGGCCTTCGCCGTTGAGGTTCCATACTGCAAAATTTCGGGTTGGGCGGCGGTTAGATTGCCTTGCCACCAGTACAGTCCTCCCCGTAGTTGATGCAAGAAAATGCGTAAATCGGGAGCAAGGGTTTGATCCTTGAGTAGGCGATCGCTGTCTTGGAGAACTTGTTTAAGAACAAGAGGATAGTAGGGCTTTAATAAAGGACGTTGCCAAAGGGGACTGGTAATAAACAGAGGATCGCGCAGACATTCCAAACTAAAGGACAACAGGGCTAAAGAGGGTTGCTGTTGGGCTAAGAGACTCAAACCGAGTTGATAAAAAACACCTTGACGAGCGGGGATGAGTTGGAGGGCCTGCACAAAACTAGTGGCGGCTGGTTGGGGACGATTACTGACCATTTGCAAAACCCCCAGGTTATTGTGGGCAAATTCTCGATAGGGGGCAAGCTGAATAGCTTTTTGAAACGCGGCGATCGCCCCTGGTAAAGCGGTTTGTCGGATTTGAGGATCAGGAGTTTTGAGGGCAATTTCTCCTAATCCCCAGCCCAACATTTCGGGATAATAGGGTTCCCAGGGGGCTAACTGCTGGGCCCGTTGGAGAGACTGTTCAAATTGCGGATAATTTTGCTTTTCCCAGGCCTGAAAGGCTTGGCTAGAAAAGTACCAGGCACTTAAAACGGGTATCAACCAGAGGGTAAAACCGCCCCAAAGGGCTAAACAGAGATAAGCTCCTAAGCGACTTCCTACCATCGTCAGGCTTGGAAACGGTGAAGGGCGATAACTGAGCAAAAGCGTTCCGTAGAGGATTAGTAAACCAGTAATTGCCAAATTATCTAGCTGTAAATCGGTTAAACTGAACCAACCGTAGGCTAACAAGCCACTACTTAAACTACTAACCGTAAAGATTTCTGTTGCAGTTTTATCGGGACGCTGTATCCATCGCCAAAACTGATAGACCAGGGCCAACGTTAATCCCAAAAGCCCTAACAATCCCGGCAACCCCCATTCAGCAAAGATTTGCATTGGGGTACTTAAAAGCTCGTAAAGGATTTCGGCTTCTCGACCTGCCCAGACCGGACGATAGTGTTGATAGAACCAGGGTACACTACCCAGCCCGGCCCCAGTTAACCAATGGTCTAGTCCCATCCGCCAGCCAACGGTGTTTGTAATGGAACGATAGGCCAATTCTCCCCCTGCTTGTCCCCGGAATAGGGCGATCGCCGTTTGTTGCCACCGATTATTAATTAAGATCAAAAAAACTGCCCCTAAAAAGCCCGTGAGGGGTAATCCCCATCGCCAAAACCGAGATAATTGGGGACTCAAGATGACACCGATGAGAGCCGACAATCCCAGTAAGCCTAACCCGATTAAACCGGCCCGCGAACTGGTTAAGCCCAAGGCCAATAATCCCCCCGCTATTCCCATTAACCAAAGCCATTTTTGAGCCGTTGTTCGCCAAAGAATCGCAAATATCGGCAAAATTAGCAGTAAATAACCTGCTACATAGTTAGGATGACCCAATGGAAAAGCCAGTCGTAGTTGAATCTGATTAAAGTCAAAGCATTGGGGAACATTCCAGTCCCGTAACTGTGCTAGAAGTTGATGATGGGGCCAAGCAACCAACCATACCCAACATAACAGTCCAAAAACGATAAATCCCAATCCAATGTATCCCTGACAATGAAGTAAGCTCAGACGAAGAGAATCTTTGCCAATACTTTGCGGACCCGGTGACTGCGGGGTTTCGTTGTGTAGCCAATGATGTAGCCCATAAAAAGCCAAAATACTCACCAGGACTCGCCAGCCTTGCCAGAGTGCGGGTTGAGGAAACCTGGCGGTTATAATATTCATCCCCAAGAAAATCAGTCCCCCTAACACCAAACCATCCCAGGGCATACCCAGACGATAACAACGGGGATGTTGACCTCCCCCTATTTGGCTAATTCCCCAGAGCGCAACAATGCCTAGCCCAACTTGCCACACCAACACCCAGGGCCAGGCGTACATCAAACCGTTACTACTAGGGAACCAAGAAACCCCCACATAAAACCCTACGGTGAGAATCCATAAGGTTTTCTGGGCTTGAGAGAAGAGAGAAGACATGATTTAGAAAAATTTAGGGGATTTTTTCACAATACCTTGAATTTTAGCTATGTAACTAATTTTGACCGGGTAAAAGCTGGGATTTGGGTCTCCATTTTTATACCCGCATAAACATCTAAGTGTATTTTGGTACACGGAGAGATTAATAAAATCCACTTCAGAAAAAACAGTTAAGCCTTCAGTGGAGTATGGGGATTTTGTTCATTAACTCAAGAAAGATTTCTTTGCTAGAATGCCTTTGGATTAAGGATTTCAAGTTCTTTTTGTTAATTACTTAAGCGCAAAAAAAACAAAAAAGATCCCCCTGTGAGCCTACCTCTTCGTTATATTAAGTTTTGTTACAACTACGGTATAAAAAATACTGTCTAACCATTCAATGTTACAATTTAACTTAAATGGAAATGAAGCCTCTGGCTAAACAATGAAGCCTCTGGTTTGCTCTAAATTTTTTAATCTCTCTCGTCTGTGTAAATTACACTCGTCTGGGTGGCCCTGCTTAAATTAGGTTTCACCTAAGACCATATTTATGTTCTTAACCCATTCTAATGAGGTAGGGAAAACGTTATGTCTCACTCAGAATCATCCAAGTCCATTAATTATCAAGGATTAGCCTTAACCTCCCTGATTGTAGGATCTGTTGCTACAGGTGTCACTCTAGGCCGTGTAGAACCAGCAACCGCCGGCGAAAACCCGCGTATTTCGGTGGCTGTGACCAACATTCAAAGTAATCAAAATAGTCAGAGCTTTGCGGCTGAAATCGTTGCTCCCGCTACAGATCGTTATTTTTCGACTGGTACGGTAACGGTGAATTATGCTACTACAGGCTCCGATCCTAGTCAGGTAGTCATTAATGATGGAACCCTAGCCGCAACACCAGTCACTTATACTTCTACAACTGTCGAATCAGCAACAGCACGAGCTATTAATAATGCTTTAGGCGACAACCGTTACGGTGATATTATCGGTATTGTCAGTGCCTACAATGGCCCGCCCGCCAGTGCTGAAAATCCGAGTGCTTCTGTGGCATTAACCAATATTCAAAGTAATAGCAATAGCCAGAGCTTTGCGGCAGAAATCGTGGCTCCCTTTGCTAACTTTGAAATTAGTGCAATCGGAGTCACAGCTGGTGGTTTGACTTATACAAATACAATTACTGCTGATACTAGTCAAATCTTCTTAACTTCGGCGAATGCCCAAGCTACTATTGCCGCCTTTGATGCTAATACAGTGGATGCCGCTACTGCACGAGCTATTGATGGAGCCGTAGGAGCCACTCGTTATGGTGATGTCATTGGCATCGTCAGTGCCTATGGTAATAAAGGTTTGGCTGAAGGAGCCGTTAACCCAAGTGTTTCTGTTGCCCTAACTAATATCCAAAGCAATTTGAATAGTCAGAGTTTCGCGGCGGAAATTGTGGCTCCTGAAACCGGTATTTATTTCACCAGCGTAAGTGGAACAATCACTGCGGTAACTCTGGCCGCAACATCTGATGCGTCCCAAGTCCGTATTACAACGGGGGCGATTCAAGCAACAGCTTCCAACAATACGTCTTCAACAGTTGAGCGCTCTACCGCTATTGCTATTGATACGGCGGATGGGGCTGGTCGTGCAGGTGATGTCATTGGTATTGTTAAAGCATGGCAAGGTGGTGGTTCTTCGGCCCTTGACTAGTGAACTCTAACCCCTAGACTCTTCTGGTCTTCTCATTTGTTGGCCCTAATTTCTCTAGTGGGAAGTTAGGGCTTTCCGCAGTTCCCAAGATTAGGTCTTACAATCGCCAACTTATTGGATTTTCTCACTGTAAGGATTTGAGCAAATGGATCTATAACGATGTTAACCCCCATTAATTATGAACAGGATTTTTATGGTTGGATACAAAATACCGTCTCTTGTATTCAACAAGGAACAATACACACTCTGGATTGGGATCAACTAGCAGAGGAGCTACAGGACTTGGGTAATGAGCAAAAAAATCAATTAGAAAGTCGCCTATTAGTTCTCTATGAACATCTTTTAAAACTGACCTATTGGACACAAGAGCGTGACTATAATCAAAGGGGATGGCGGGCAACCATTTTAGAGCAGAGGAAACAACTAAAAAGACTGTTAAAACGCAGTCCGAGTTTGAAGCCTTACTTTCAGGAAATTATGCAGGAAATTTACGATGATGCCTGCCAAATTACCAGTTTAAAAACAGACTTAGCTTCAGAGAGTTTTCCCAAATCCCCCATCGCTAATATGGAGGAGATTTTGAACGAAGATTGGTGGCCTACCTTGAAAAATTAACGCATCAGTTTTGAGGGTTAACCACGCTAATCTCATACGTTAGGATAAAAATAGCAAACGTTAGGAGTCAAAGATGATCATTTTTTCGGGGGGGATGACTCCTCATCTGCGTACCTGGCTCTATCAAACTTGCCAGTTTTTACTCACTCGGTCTGGCCTCCCCCCTGAGGGCAAGGTTTGTACCAGTGCCAATGATTTAGATCATTATTTAGCTCTAGCCCAGACCGCTACGACAACGCGGTTAGTCAACTATCGGCTGTGGGGTAATTTAAGTCAACAGTACTTAAAGCAACCTCAAAGTCGTCATTTGTTTCTTTACCATGACCCTTTCACCCTGACCGCCTGGGAATTAAGCCAAGGGAAAACCGCCTTTAGTCATGTTCTGTTGGAACTTTGGCTAACCCAGGGAACCCCAGACTGGTTAACCCAAGAGCAAACTTATCTCTTAGATTTGTCCCAACTGTTAGCCCGTCCCAAGCCAACCTTAAGAAAAATTGCGGCTTTTTTGGGCATTACCCCGGCGGAATCTACCCTCAGAGATCTATTGTTAGCCTATCCTCTGCCAATTCCTAACCTGACGAATTTATCTAAAGGTTTTTCGCCCCTCATTCCTGCATCCCCTTCTCCCGATAGTCTTACCTCTGAACAACAATTATTGCTGACTCTCTTTTTACGACCGTCCAGGGAAATTTGGTTTGGCCCCGATGGCGATCGCTATGACCGTCAACTCCAGCAATTATTTGCGATTGTTCCCTCCGAGGCCTGGCAACAAAGCTTTCAAGAGATTACTCAGTTATTAGATGAACATCTCGGCGATCGCCTAGGAGAATGGTTACAAACCGCCTATGACCAGGGAGTAAAAGTTTTAGAGAGACAAAATCCTACCGTAGCCGCTCAACTGTTAGCCCTGATGGCCGAGCAATTACAACAACGGGAAAACCATCAGGAAGCCAAAATTCTTTATCAGGAAGCTCTACAACTCAATCCCCAGGAGATAAAAGTCGCCTGGTCACTGGGTCAACTAGCCGAGCAAGAAGGCAATATTCCTGATGCAATCACTTATTATCAAGGCCTCTTACAGCAAAAGCCCCATCACCCCAACGCCCTATTTCGCATTGCCGATCTGAGTCGTCTCCAGGGAAATTTTGCTCAAGCAGAAGACTATCTATTGCAAATTTTACAAAAAAATCCCAAACACCAAATTGCTCAATATTGGCTGATTAAAACCTTAGAAAGTCAAGGCCAATTGAACCGGGCTAAAAATTGGGTTAAAGAAAATGATATTGAATTTTTACAAAAATTACCGGATTACCTCAGTCATACCGGGGGGAATGCCTACGATAAAGCGGACTATGAACTCGCTAAAAATTGTTATCAATTAGCCCTAGAACTGGAACCGAATCGTTATCAAAATTGGTTTGACTTAGCTCTCGTTGCTAGTAAAGAGAAAAAACGTTCAGAAGCAATTCGCTATTACCAAAAGGTCTTAACGATTAATCCTGACCATGAGGAAACGATGGTGAATTTAGGGGCTTTATTGATTCACCAGGGGAAATTTACGCAGGCGATCGCCCTCTTAGAAAAAGCTCTAACCTTGAATGAGCAAAACAGTATGGCCTATCACAATCTGGCGATCTGCTATGTCTATCAAGGTCGTTTGGGCGAGGCCGCCTTTTATGCCAACCAAGCCGTGCAGAATAAACCCGATGACCCAGGGTATCACTCCCACTTGCTCACGATTTTGAGTGCCATGGCCGAAATCCAGTCCACAGATTTGGCCCAGGTGTCACAGGTTTGGTACGACAATCATGTAGTGGCTAAGAGCTTACCGGCAATCACTCACTATGCGAATACCTTGGACGGCGATCGGACGCTACGGGTAGGATTTGTGTCAGGGGATTTCAAACGCCATTCGGTGAGTTACTTTATGAAGCCCATTTTTGAGCATCATCACCCCGACCAGATCCAAATTTATGCCTATGCCCAGGTAGATGAACCCGATGACTTGACGGAAACCTTAAAAAGTTTTTGTGACCAGTGGCGAGATACTGTAGAACTCAATGATCAGGAGATGGCTAACCAAATTCAACAAGACCAGATTGATATTTTGGTAGATTTATCGGGTCATACGCTCCTCAATCGCTTATCGGTTTTTGGCATGAAGCCGGCTCCCATTCAGGCCACTTATCTCGGCTATCCCGCTACCACCGGGTTACCTACCGTAGATTACTGGATTACCGATTATCAAATTCACCCTGAACAGACAACGGAAGTCCCCGTTGAAGAAATTTGGCGTTTACCCCGTTGCTATATCAGCTACGATCCGCCCAATCCGGCTCCTCCCGTCGGCCCTTTACCCCAAACCCAACTGGGATTAATTACCTTTGGCTCCTTCAATGCGTCCCGTAAACTCACCCCCCAAACCCTCGAAATTTGGAGTGCCATCTTAAAACAGGTTCCGCGATCGCGGCTGTTATTAAAATGCTCTGATCCTCGGTACAGTCCCCAACTGATGATCGAAAGTTTTATGAAACTGGGCATTGAGCGCGAACGCCTGATTGTCTATCGCAATAGCCCCTATCAAGATCATCTCAATCTCTACAATCAAGTTGATCTCCATTTAGATCCGATGCCCTATACAGGATGCACAACTACCTGCGAAGCTCTCTGGATGGGAGTGCCCACCTTAACCCTAGCGGGCCAGAAAAAGATGGAGCGTATGAGTGCTTCTATCCTTGCCCATGTTGGTCTGGAAGACTTTATTGCTCAAACTCCAGAGGACTATATTACTAAAGCGGTTGATTTTGTCACTCATCCCGAATTGCTAAAGGATCTCCGTCAAACTCTCCGCGATCGCCTGGCATCCTCACAACTGTTAGATGGATTAGGTCTAACCGAGGCCCTAGAAAATGCCTTTCGTCAGATGTGGCATCGTTATCTCGCTACTCAAAATTCCACACCATTAACTTCCTAGGAGTTTTACCATGAAATGTTCTTGCTTGTTCTTCACGAGTTTACTGGGTGGTCTATTGGTTACTCATCCGCTCCAGGCCCAAACCCTGAAAATTCCTAATTTTTCACGGCCAACGATTACGACCCCACAAATTACCCTACCGACTGCTCGCCCGAATATCACAACCCCTAACATTTCTACTCCAAGGCTAACGCCCCAAACCTCGATTAGTTTCCCCACAACAACGACGACGGTTAGTGTTCCGAGCTTTCCCAACGTTAATAATTTGGGCGATCGCCTGATTCAATCCCCCCAGACCATTAAATTTCCCAGTCAAACCCTACCGACAAAGTTTCTACCCGCCAGTATTACGCCGCCTAATAATCTCAACTCCACCTTACCTTTGGCCGTCATTGTTCCCCAATTTCCTAATTTTCAACCTAGTTCTGCCGCCAACTCGGTAGCATTTTTGAATGCTGTACTAGGGACAACATCGCCTAACCCTTTTCCAAGCGTTACGCCAACATCGAATCAACTACAATTAGTTCCCACTTTGATCACGTTTCCTAAACAAAACCCTCAAATTTCCATCCCTACTCTCTCCAATCTCACCACGATCACGCAACCGACGGTTACTAATAATTTATCATCTGACAGCGATCCCAATACTATTGTTGGTGTTGGATTGAGGATTGTCGCGCCGACTCTGCCGCAGACTGATCCACCAACTTCTTCAACCTTTGTAAAAAATAGCTTTATTCTTCCCAGTGGTTTTGAAACCAATGGAGGAGCGATCAATCTCACCTTAGATTAGAGTTACAGCGATCGCCCTTGAGTCCATCTAAAATAGGGAGAATTAATTAACGAGGAAATTAATGTCATGGCCGCCATCACTGCCCAAGAGCTAGAAGCACAAATGCCCGATGCCAGCCAACTATTAAGCGATGAACCGGAGATGGAAAGTTCCTTACACTATTTACAGTTAATGATGCTCGTGGCTTGCTTGGAATTAGCCTGGCAGGATCGGCAAGACTTTTTTATTGGAGCCAATCTCACGGTTTATTTCAGCCGTCAACAGTTGAAAAATCGAGATTTTCGCGGCCCCGATTTTTTTCTGGTCAAAAATACCGAGCGTCGGCATCGAACTTCCTGGGTCGTTTGGGAAGAGGATGGTCAATATCCCGATTTAATCATTGAACTGCTTTCCAACTCGACGGCGAATGTTGATCGCAAGCTGAAACGACAACTCTATGCCGAACGGTTTCACACCCCAGAATATTTTTACTTTTCGCCAGAGACTTGCGAATTTGCCGGCTTTCGACTCCAGCTTGATCAATATTTGCCCATCGAACCCAATGACCAGGGCTGGCTCTGGAGTGAGGTCTTAGGCTTATTTCTGGGAGTACGTGATCAACAATTACGGTATTTTTCCATTGAAGGCTCAGTGTTACCCACGCCCCAGGAAGCGATCCAAATGGAAGTCGCCAAGGGATTAGTCCTAGTAGAACAAGAACGCCTTCGTACCCTGGCCATTGAACAAGATATGGAACAAGAACGACTTCGGGCCATTGAAGCCGAGCGGGATGCTGAACAAGAACGTCTCCGAGCTATTGAAGCAGAACAGTCGGCTGAACAAGAACGTCTCCGAGCTATTGAAGCAGAACAGTCGGCCGAACAAGAACGTCTCCGAGCTATTGAAGCAGAACGGGATGCCGAGCAGGAACGTCTCCGGGCCAATCAGGCCGAGTTAGCGTTACAGGAATTGCGGGCGAAACTGCGATCGCTGGGGATGAATCTTGAGGAATCTGAGTAACGGTATCAGAGGTCGGGTTCTGTGAGACAATGGAGACCAAACTTCGTTAAGCTCTTGAATAGCTAAGGATTACATAACGATGGCTCTGCAACTCGGTGATATTGTTCCGGATTTTACCCAAGACTCCAGCGAAGGCCCGATTTCTTTCCATGAGTGGATTGGAGAGAGTTGGGCTGTTCTTTTCTCCCACCCGGCGGACTATACCCCCGTTTGCACAACGGAATTGGGAACCGTGGCCAAGCTCAAGCCCGAATTTGATCAACGTAACGTCAAAGTGATTGCCCTCAGTGTGGATGATGCCGAATCCCACAAGGGGTGGATCTGTGACATCAACGAAACGCAAAATACGGCGGTTAACTATCCGATTCTGGCCGATGGCGATCGCAAGGTTGCGGATCTGTACGGCATGATTCACCCCAATTCGTTAAATAATTTAACGGTGCGATCGGTCTTTATCATTGACCCCAACAAAAAATTACGGTTAACCTTTACCTATCCCGCCAGTACCGGACGCAATTTTGATGAAATTCTGCGGGTGATTGATTCCCTGCAATTAACCGATCATCATCAGGTTGCCACCCCGGCCAACTGGAAAGATGGTGAAGATTGTGTGGTTGTCCCTTCCATCCCCACGGAAGAAGCCCGGACGAAATTTCCCAAAGGGGTCAAAGAAATTAAACCCTATCTGCGGATGACTCCCCAACCCAACAAATAAAGGCTAAATCATCAGAGAATTTGACCCTCCCTAGGAGGGTTTTTTCTTGCTCACCGGTTTGATATGGGGTACTCTCAAGGAAATTTTATTTTCCTCTCTCTTTTCCCCTAGAGACTATGGCCGCTAAATACCTTAGACCCTTTGTGAAAACTCGCCTTCAATTACGCGCCTGGGGATCTCTCCTGGAATTTTTACTAATGACCAGTGCGATCGCCCTGTCGGCGGGGATTGGTTTTGGTGCGGCCCTACGCTTTGGTCAATCTACCCCTATGCCATTGGTCGGACAAGAATCCTCCTTGGAGTCGGAACAAACCTTTCCGCCCTTACCCGATTGGCCAACAATCCAACCCAGTCCTCCATCCCCCTAATTGTGTCAGCAATTGATAGTAATGTTACTTGACTTTTTCTCTCGTTGATTAAGCTACTCTGTCAAATTCCAGTCTTCCAATACGACCCCAATTTCAATGGCTGTTTCTTCGATAAAATTTAGAGACTCATTGTTAATGTTATCTTAATGAATTCAATGACACTGCCTTGAATGTAAAAATGCAGTTATAGGGCTAATGATTATGCAATCGCTAAAACGTGAACTCAAAAAAATTGGCTCCCTCAGTCTTTTTTTCTTCATTGGTTATGGCTATATCCTGATTTTAATGAAGCTTTTTTTAAAAGAATTTGCAGTGGATGTCAGTATTTTTACTAAAGTGCTGGTTTATGCCTTAATTTCGGCTAAATCTGTCGCCATTATGGATATGACTCCTTGGATGAATCGTTTTGCTGAATCCCCTCGCTATCTGCAAGTTCTTTACAAAACGACGATCTATACATTTGCGGTTTTTGTGTTAAGTTTACTAGAAAATCTTTTTCATGCTTACCACGAAACGAAAGCGTTAGGGTCTGCTCTCGTCCTATTTGTAGAAACCCGCAGTTTTGATCGTTTTCTAGCGATCCTTCTCTGCGTTTCAATTATCTTCTTAATCCATAATATTTTTCAAGAACTCGATCAGTATTTAGGAAAAGGGAATCTTAGTAAATTTTTCTTTCAACCACCGCAATCTCATGAATAACAGGATTTTTTGACTGTATTGTTCAAGTTAACGAGCACTGCCTGCCCCTTGACTGACGGCCTAGCCGAAATTCTAGGAGAAACCCGCAATAGGGCGATCGCCTAGGCTCGCTTCCCCCTAAAGTCCCCTTGGGGAGACACCAGAGGGTAAATCTTCGTTATAATTCGTTACAAAATTGCCTAACTTAAAATTCCCCTATGCAGAATTCCGTTCTCCAAGCCTTCTTTTTGGGTAGAGCCATTGCCGAAATCTTAACCGAAAAGTTAGAAGACAGTTTAACCAACGCCCTCAGCGAATGGGGGAAATTTGAAGCCGAACAACGGGAAAACCTCCGGCAATTTGTGGAAGAAGTGCAGGCAAGAGCTTCCCAGGATGTTGAGCAGGGCCACGACCTGATCGCTACCCTCAACGGCCCCATGACCAGCGATGACCTCCAAGAAACCCTCGATAAATTACGCGCCGAAATTGCCAGCCTCAAAGTCGAACTCAAAAATTATCGGGATACGGCCCCCTAGGCTAACCCCCCTTTATTTTTAACCCTGGTACGCTTACTTTCCTTTGGCGATCGCCTCCATTTCCCTGGGTCTAACCCAACTACCCTATTTCCCCCTTCCCAAAATCCGTGTCTGCCCTATCTCGTTCCCTAGAGCCATCCCTACCGCCTTACCACCTGTCTTCTGGCTCCTCCCCACGAGTCTCCTCCCTAGAAGCGGAAAAAAAGTATCGCTGGAACCGGGAAAACTATTCCATTACCCGTCGTCGTTTAGACATTTGGCGATTCGTTTTAACCTTACTCTTTCAGTTCTGGCTCAACGGCAAACAGTGGAGTTACCAAGGGGGATACAGTGACGAAAAATTAGCCCGTCGCCGTCAAAAACAAGCTGTTTGGATTCGGGAAAATTTACTTAACCTTGGCCCCACCTTTATTAAATGTGGTCAGCTTTTTTCGACCCGTTCCGATCTATTTCCCGCTGAATATGTCGAAGAACTTTCCAAACTGCAAGATGAAGTTCCTGCTTTTAGTTACGAACAGGCCGCCCGGTTAATTGAAAGAGAACTAGGCAAACCCCTGCCCAAATTATTTCACACCTTTGATCCCATTCCTTTAGCCGCCGCTAGTCTAGGGCAAGTCCATAAAGCCCAATTACACACCGGCGAAGAAGTCGTTGTCAAAATTCAACGCCCAGGTTTAAAGCAATTATTTACCATTGACCTAGCCATTTTAAAGAAAATTGCCCAATATTTTCAAAATCATCCAAAATGGGGCAAAGGACGGGATTGGCTAGGCATTTACGAAGAATGTTGTAAAATCCTGTGGCAAGAAACCGATTACCTCCGGGAAGGCCGTAATGCGGATACCTTCCGGCGTAATTTTAAGAATGAATCTTGGGTTAAAGTCCCTAGGGTCTATTGGCGCTATACCGGCAGTCGGGTATTAACCCTAGAGTATTTACCGGGGATTAAAATTAGTCACTACGAAGCCCTGGAAGCCGCCGGTCTCAGTCGTCAGGAATTATCCCAATTAGGAGCCAGAGCCTATCTCCACCAAATTTTAAACCATGGCTTTTTCCATGCCGATCCCCATCCCGGCAACCTAGCCGTCAGTCCCGATCAGGGCGCGTTAATTTTCTATGATTTTGGCATGATGGGTGAAATTACCCCAGAAACCAAGGCCAAATTAATGGATACGCTCTTTGGGGTGGCTGAAAAAAATGCCGATCGCATCGTTAATTCCCTAGTGGAACTAGGAGCCTTAACCAGGGTCGAAGACATGGGGCCAATCCGTCGCTCCATCCAATTTCTGTTGGATAACTTTATGGATAAACCCTTCGAGGAACAATCCATTACCCAAATTAGTGATGACCTGTACGAAATTGCCTACGGTCAACCCTTTCGTTTTCCGGCCACCTTTACCTTTGTTATGCGGGCCTTCTCTACCCTAGAAGGAGTCGGTAAGGGCCTTGACCCCAATTTTAATTTTATGACCGTTGCTCAACCCTTTGCCCTACAAATTATGAACAATGCTAACGGTTCCCTCTCCAGTACCTTTATGGACGAACTGGGACGACAGGCCGCCCAAATGGGCAATACGGCGTTTAATTTGCCCCGTCGCCTAGAAGATACCCTCGACAAATTAGACCGGGGGGATGTCCGCCTACGAGTCCGTTCCAACGAAAGTGATCGCCTGCTACGCCGTTTAGGGACACTGCAACTGGCCACCAATTACAGCATCCTGTTAGCCGCCCTGATCGTTTCCGCAACGCTACTATTTGTAAACCAATATGTTCCGATCGCAGGGGTTGTGTTATTAATAGCAATAGCACCCGCCTGGTCTCTGTGGCAATTAATCCGACAACTCAAACGCCAAGAGCGGATGTTTTAAATTTCCCCGTCAACCCAATAAAAGTTTTCTGGAATCCGTGTTAAAAACCAACGTAACCACTGTTAATCGTCGCTTCATCGGCCAAACTGATGTCGGTCTTCTACGTTCCGCCAACCAGGATAGTTATTTTGTGGATGGAGAGGCAGGACGTTTTTTTATTGTGGCCGATGGGATGGGGGGCCATGCGGGGGGACAAGAAGCCAGTCAAATTGCCGTAGAAAAGATTAGTGGCTATCTCCAGGAATATTGGGAAACCGATTTACCCACCCCTGAATTATTAGAGCAGGCTATCCTAGCGGCCAACCAGGAGATTTTGGCGGATCAAAGTAGTCATCCCGAACGGGGCGACATGGGAACCACCGTTGTGTTGATTGCCTTCCGTCACGATGGCAATTGGCGGGCCCATATCGGCGATTCGCGGTTGTACTGTTTTCGTCAAGGGCAACTGTCACAAGTCACGGAGGATCATACCTGGGTGGCTAGAGCCTTAAAAACAGGGGATTTAGAACCTGAGCAAATTAAAACCCATCCCTGGCGGCACGTTCTGTTTCAATGTTTAGGTCGCCAAGATTTACATCAAGCGGAAATTATGGCGTTGGATGTCCAGCCGGGAGATTTATTTCTACTCTGTAGTGATGGATTAACGGAAGAGGTGGAGGAGAAAACCATGCTCACAATTTTGAAAAAGGAATCGGAGCCAAAGGCGATCGCCCAGGCCCTCATTGATGCGGCGAAGGAAGGAGGCGGTTCCGACAATATCACGGTGATTCTGGTGTGTCAGGATTAAGCTTAGTTTTCTTCCCCCTGAATTAAGGCTAAGGCTAATTGATGAAAATGGGGATTGGCCGTGGCTAACACCTCAGACGATGCGGGGGTTAAGGGTTGGCCTTGCCAATCGGTAATCATGCCCCCAGCCCCTTCCACAATGGGAATTAAGGCACAAAAATCGTAGTATTTCATATCACTTTCTAAAATGATCAGGGGCATGGCTGTCCAGCCGGCGGCTAAGGCCAAATAGTTGTAGCAATCTCCCCCAAAGGCCGTTCGTTGACAATGCTGTTGAAATCTGGCGGCGATCGCCTTTTGCCGGTCAGAGATAAACATCAGGGGAGTCGTCGAAACCAAACAGGCTTCGGTTAGCGTTCCAGGGGTTTCCTTGGCGTAGGGACTGCGTAAAACCTCACCATTCAAGAAACTCTTTTGCCCTTGGACTCCTTGCCAACGCTCCTGCAAAATTGGCTGGTCGGCAATGCCCCAGAGCGGAACCTGAGCCGGGGAAACTAATCCCAGCAATGTTCCAAAAATTGGAAATCCTTTAACAAAACTGGATGTGCCATCAATTGGATCAATCACCCAGGTATAACCCGACTGGGACGGATAATTTTCTCCCTCTTCTCGCAGTATCCCATCCGCCGGAAACGCCTGACGTAGGCGATCTACCATGGCCTGTTCTGTCGCTTGATCGGCAATGGTGACAATACTAGAAACTTCAGTCAGTTTGGTTTCACTGCTCAGGTGCGATCGCCGGAAATAGGAACGAATAATCTTTCCCGATAGGTTGACCAACTCCTGACCCAGGGCTAATCGTTGTTGTACCGCCCCGTCCATACCTAAACCGTCTTAAACATTTTGCTATCTGCGTCGTAACACCAGGCCAGACCATCTGGGTCTTTGGTCTGACTCCATTCGGTAAAGTCGGGTTCGGTTTTGCGCCGGGCGATCGTACTGGAGGTGGTATCTAATCGTTTCGCTAAATCCGCTTGAATTAAGAGTAAAGAAGGGGCTGGAGCCGTTTCCGGGGGAGAGGGAGTTAAATCCGTTTGTTGTTTCCGCTCTTCCTTAATTTCGGCCAAACTGGCAAAGGGGCTAGTCTGAGGGGAAGCAGGAATCTCTGTTACGGGGTGAACGGCAACGGTTTCGGCGATCGTTTCTGTGATAGTTTCCGCAACGGTCGGGGGAGTTTCTACCGTTCCTGGCTCCGCCTCGATCGCTACTGGTGCAGATACCGTAATGGCTGGCAAGGGGTTCGACGGTAACTGGGGAATCTCGGCGACGGATTCGTTTTCTGGTTCACTATCATCGAGGATCGTGCCTAGTGTACTAGCCGTAATAAAGTAATAAACGTTGACTCCTTGGACAGTACGTTGATAAGCTCCATACTCATCGGCCTTACCCTGGAGATAACGGGTTGCCGCCCGCCCTTTCGCAATACCGGCCACAACCAGATCCGCCTGAGTAACTTTCCCCTGATTGGTTTTAATCAGTTGATTAAAGAGGGGGTCAATTTGCTGACATTTTTGTTGCCATTGATAAGTATCCCAGGCAATATAGCCCAACAACAGCACCGCAACCAGCAAAATAATGCGCCAGGCTTTATAGATGAGTACCATACCCACCGCAAGGGGTAGGATGAGGACTAAAAGACCTTTGGGGTTGCTATCTAAAACTTTTCCGGTCATGGCTAGGGATTATAACTGAATAAGGCCAACGGTATGGCGGAGCACCGGGCAACAGAGCTATCGCCCACTATACACCCTACCATTGATTTGAAATATCTCATGCAAAAACTCCCAGGGTCAGCGATCAAGGTTGTGATCTGAACACCTGAGAGTCAGGAGAGAAAGAGACTGCTAAAGGTTTTAGCAACTAAAACTTAAACGGTTTCTTCGCCATTGTGCCTCGGCTGGATAACCCCAAACCCACCATGGTTCCGTAGGTAGATGACATTAATTTCATCGGTTTCTTTATTGCGGAACATATAAAAATCATGGTCAACTAATTGCAGTTGTTCGCGGGCTTCGTCAATGCTCATCGGCGGCATGGCAAAATATTTCATCCGGATCACTTCCGAGGGTAATTCCGGGGTGCGATCGCCGATCAGAGTCGGATCAACGGGTTTATCTTCAACTAAAGTACTGGTTTTGACATGACTTTGACTTTTGTCCACCAGACGTTCTTTATACTTGCGGAGTTGACGGGCGATTTTATCTGAAACTAAGTCAATGCTGGCATAAAGATCTTCACTGCCTTCCTGGGCCCGAATGACGGTTCCATTGGCATAAACTGTCACCTCAGCTTTGTGTTTGTCGCTAATCCGAGCATTGCGGGCTACGGAAAGATGAACATCTACTTTGGTGGTAATGCCTTGAAAATGTTTGACTGCTTTTTCAAGTTTTTCTTCCACATAGTCATGAATGGCATCGGTAACAGTGATATTATTGCCTTGAATTAACAGTTTCATACTGAATTCTCCCTAAGTCAATTAAAAATTTAATGGAACAATGAGCTTTACCAAGGGGATTACGAAGCAATCAGCAAAAACATTTTTAATGAATCAGGTTACCGGGAACACAATTTCCCTAACCTTGCCTTTAGAAACGCTACTGGCCCCTAGAATCCAACTGGCGAAAAGATGCCAACCCAATGAATACCTTGGCTAATGGGTTAATAACCGGCGAAAAAAGAGGGTGGAGTCATACCAAGTCTTTACCCGGCAATGAGATGGAGCAAAATTCGCATCTAGCTCCCCAGAGGGGGATTCCAGGGCTAGTCCTCAAGACAGAATTGTGATAGCGAATGCGGGGGGGGAGGCATACCTCCATTGCTTTCTTTCCTTAACGTCGCCGTGAATGTTGATCTATCTTTAGCGTAGCACTAGGTATTCCTGAAAACATCATCTTAGCTGTCATTTTTATTTTCCGTTGCATCTCTTTACATTTCTTCATTCACTTTGAATCACTATGGTGGTAAGGGCCAATCTCTCCCGGCGCAGGGTGGATCTTCATTGGTTGGGGCGGGTTCCCTATCAGACAGCCTGGGATTTTCAGCGATCGCTGGTACAAGCGAGGATTGCCGATCCAGAGTTAACGGATCAACTGCTGTTGTTGGAACATCCCCCGGTCTATACCCTAGGAACGGGAGCGAATCCGGCGTTTGTGCAGTTTTCCCCAGAAGCGGGCTATGAACTCCATCGGGTGGAACGGGGGGGAGAGGTGACTTACCATTGCCTAGGCCAGTTAGTGGGTTATCCCATTTTAAATTTGCGTTACTATCAGACGGATTTGCATTGGTATTTACGCCAGTTGGAAGCGGTGATCCTTCAGGTCTTAGCCCATTACGATCTGCCGGGGGAAAGAATTGCCGGGTTGACGGGGGTTTGGGTTAACGGGTACAAGGTGGCGGCGATCGGTATTAAAGTGAGTCGTTGGATTACCATGCACGGCTTTGCCATCAATGTTTGTCCGGATCTCGCCGGTTTTTGCCAGATTGTTCCCTGTGGCATTCGTCAGCGACCGGTGGGTAGTTTAGCTCAGTTTTTGCCAAGCATTACCCTAGAACAGGTAAGACAGGAGACAGCGATCGCCTTTGCCCAGGTGTTTGGGGTAGAAGTTCTCCCGGCCCAAAATCCACTCTGCCTATCTAGCCAGGGAGAGGGATCAGAAGAGAAGCCGCCAAGCCTCCGCGAATTAAGCTAATCTAAGAACATCAAAGTGAACTTTAATACCAGAATGACCAAGATGATTGCTGGCCGACGTTCCTGGGGGATCGCCCTACTGCTGGCCCTAGGGTTAGGAGCGGGAACCTTACCCAGTCAAGCCCAAGTCCTTTTACCCTACAATCCCCAGGCGAATAGTGAGCAGCTAGAGGAACAGGGGTTAGCCTTAACGGAAGATGTGGTTCAGCTTGTCCGTTTTCAACAATATGATATGGCGTTGGCTAGGGCCAAAATTGCGGTGCAGTTAGCTCCGGCGCGTTTTCAAACCTGGTTTTTGTTGGGAACGCTGTACCTCCAGGAAGAGCAATTAGAGAAAGGCATTCAAAATTTGTTAAAGGCCCAAAGTTTAGCTCCCGATGAAGCCGGTGTGAAGTTTACCCTGGGTAATGCCTATTTTCAAAAAGGAGATTACCAAACGGCGATCGCCTCGTTACAGGAAGGGTTAAGACTCAAACCGAATACCACTTCGGCCCTCTTTGATTTGGGGAATTCCTATCTGAAATTAGGACAGTTTGGGGAGGCGATCGCTAACTATGAAAAAACCGTTACCCTTGATAAATCCTTTTGGCCCGCTTTAAATAACATCGGTCTAGTGAAATACGAACAGGGCGATCAGGAAGGAGCCTTAAAACAATGGGAAATGGCCCTACAGGTGGATAAAGAACAGGCAGAACCCCAACTGGCTCAAGCCGTTGCGCTGTATAGTCAAGGCCGCCAGGAACAGGGACTCAAACTCGGTCAAGCCGCCCTGAAACTGGATAGTCGTTATGCCGACTTAAAACATTTAGAACTGAATCTTTGGGGCGAGAAGCTATTGCAAGATACCAAAATTCTCTTTGGTAATCCCCAGATGAAGGCTTTTATTGCGACCCTTCCCCCCCCGGAAACTGAGAAAAAAGCCCCAGCAGAATAAGGTCATTGAGTGATGGTTGATGGAACGAAACTCCGCTTAATCTGGGGGACAGGGTTAGGGATGGTTCTGGTCTGTTTGGGCGGGCCAAACTGTATGGCGCAAATCAGCAGTGATGGAACACTACCCCAACCCACCCAGGTCAATAGTGCGGATCGCCAAAACTTTGTCGTGACCGAGGGAAGTCAATGGGGAGCCAACCTGTTCCATAGTTTTCGAGAATTTTCCATTCCTGCCCAGGGGTCGGTTCTCTTCGTGATTCCGGCGGCAACTCGCAATCTCATCGGCCGAGTGACGGGGAACTTACCCTCAACCCTGGAGGGGCTATGGCAAACTACTGGCCCAGTCAATGTCTTTTTCTTAAATCCGAACGGGATTTTCTTTGGCCCCCAGGCGCGGCTGAATGTGGGGGGTTCCTTCTTAGTCAGTACCGCCCAAAGTTTGCAATTTGCTGATGGTCAGGTTTTTTCGGCGATCGCCCAACCTCAACCCCTCTTAACGGTGAGCGTCCCAGTGGGTTTGCAATTTGGCCATCAGGCCCAACCCATCCAAGTGCAACAAAGTACTTTAAGTTCTTCCCCTGGCACGACCCTGGGATTAGTGGGAGGAGATTTAATTCTTAACCGCACCCAAATGAAGGCACCGGGGGGACGGATTGAGTTAGGGAGTGTCGCCCCGAATAGTAGGGTTAATCTGGTTCAAGAGGGAAATCATTATCACTTAAATTATGACGCGGTTCAGCAGTTTCAAGATATTCAACTGACCCAGGGTTCTTCTATAGATGTGACCGATCTCGCTCCCCTTTTTCAATTCCCGGAGATCGGGAGTGGGGCAATTCAGGTCGTGGGCCATAACCTGACCATTACCGATGGCTCGGTCTTGGGTTCCTTTACCTATGGACAGCGATCGGGACAAGATTTACGTTTGATGGCGAAGGGAACCTTAACGCTTTCGGGAGTTGGTAATTCTGTGGTGAGTAATAATCCGAATTCTGTCACCAGTAGCGCGATCGCCACCACAACGATTAATAACGGCAACGGTGGTGATATTGATATTCAAAGCCAAGATTTGATAGTGGAAGGGGGAGCGGCCATTAGTACCCGTTCTTTTGTTTTTTCTAGGGCAAATCCCTATCCGACTGGCCAGAGCGGTAATATCACCTTAAAGGTGGCGGGAACCACCACAATCAGAGGCTACGTGAGCCAGGTCGGGGTAAGTAATATTCTCGTTTCGACGGCAACCCCTGGGAATGCAGGACAGTTAATTCTAAATACCGGCCAACTGAATTTAACCGGCGGCGGACGAATCGCGGCCCAAAGTGAAGCAGAGGGTAATGGCGGCAATATCGTCATCTCAGCTTCCCAGGGCATACTACTGAGTGGTCAGGGTCTGAATATTGTCGTACCTCCCCCCGGTCAACTCCCCTCCTCGGAATTGATCATTTCCCCCAGTCAAGTGACAGCCACTACTAAGGCCATCGGTCAAGCGGGGAATATCACCATTCAAACTCCCCAATTACAGGTCGAACAGGGAGCAGAAATTTCGGTTAGTACTTTTGGCTCTGGTAATGGTGGCAATTTAGGGATTAACAGCGATCGCCTGACGGTTAACGACCAGGGCAAACTCTTGGCAACCAGTACCCTTCAGGGTCAAGCAGGCAATGTCACAATTCAGGCCAAGCAGGTTCAACTAGACCGTCAGGGGGTTTTGGCTGTGAGTAGTACTGGTGAGGGAGATGCGGGCAATTTAACCCTACAAGCCGAGAATCTCACCCTCAATCATCAAAGTCAAATCATTGCGGAAACCACCGCCGGCCAAGGGGGAAATATTAATTTGAATCTTCAGAACCTGTTACTCCTGAGAAATCAAAGTCTCATTTCGGCAACGGCGGGAGTCGAAGGGGGGGGAGGAAACGGAGGCAATATTGATATTAATGCACGGTTTGTTGTGGCTTTTCCCAAAGAGAACAGTGATATTATCGCCAATGCCTATACGGGGACAGGGGGCAATATTTTGATCAATGCCCTAGGTATCTACGGCTTAGATGCGCGGACAACCTTAACGCCGTTGAGTGATATTACCGCCAGTTCCACCTTCGGACAAAGGGGAACCATTTCCTTAAACCGTTTAGATCTTGACCCCCAAAGCGGTTTACTGAAACTGGAAGATCAAGTCATTGATCCGCGCCAGTTAGTCTTACAAACCTGTAGTCCAGGCGGCTCTTTTACGGAAGGAACGTTTACGATAAGTGGTCGTGGGGGTTTACCGCCCAATCCGACGGAAAATTGGGAAGTGAATACCGGCTTAACCGCCCTAGGCTCACCCGGCACTAATCCCTTAGCTCCCAAGTCTGAGTCCTCATCGGTCGTTGTCCCCGCGTCTTCCCCGTCTCCTGATTTCGTTGAAGCCCAAACATGGCAAAAAGATGCCCAAGGCCGCATTGTCTTGATTGCCTCGGTAACGTCTCCTCCAATCCGCACGGGAGGGGGCTGTGATGGTGGGCTTTCTCGCGCTCATTAACCGATGGGGTTGGCCGGGGTTAAACAAGTATGTCCTAGGGGGGGCGATCGCCCTGAATGCTTTAGGAGGCCAGGGATTGCCCAGTCAGGCCCAGGAGATTCCCCGGTTAGCTGTACCACCACCGCCGGCTCTCCCGGCTGTTCCTCCTTCTCCCCTGGCCCCCAGCCCCGAACCGTCCCTCACTTTACCGATCGCTCCAACGGTACCGGAATCGTTACCGGCAGATAGCCAGGCTACCTTTACCGTGTCTGGATTTCGCATCGTTGGCAATACCGTTTTTAGTGAGGCAGAGTTAACAGATTTATTAACAGGCTATGTCAATCGTCCCCTCTCCTTTGCCCAACTTTTAGAAACCCGTTCCCTGATTACCCAAAAATATGTGGATGCCGGTTATGTCACCTCCGGCGCATATATTCCCCCGCAAACCTTAGATGATGGGGTGGTCTTAATTCGTGTGCTGGAAGGGCAATTACAGACTGTGAATGTCCAGATGACGGGCAAACTCAATCCCGATTATGTCCGCGATCGCCTGATGGCCGCCGGGCAAGGGGTTTTGAATGTGCCGCAATTACTGGAGGCTTTACAACTGTTACAACTGAGTCCCCTGGTTGAGCAAATCTCTGCCGAACTCACGGCCAGCCCTGACGTGGGACAAAGTATCCTCAATGTTTCGGTGGTCACAGCCCGTTCCTTTTATCCCAAGGCTCTGCTTGATAATGGTCGTAATCCTTTAGTGGGCAGTTTTCGCCGGGGAGCCGAATTAGAGGAACGCAATTTAACGGGTAACGGGGATTCCCTGGTGGTGCTTTATCGCAATACCGACGGCAGTAATGAAATTGATACGCGCTACCGCTTGCCCTTGACTCCCAGTAATACGACGCTCTCCCTGGGCTATCGTAATTTAACCGGTAAGGTGATTGAACCGCCCTTTAATGAGTTAGATTTGCGGTCTTACTATGAAAAGTATGAAATCAATATCCGGCAACCCCTCTGGCAAACGCCCTATCAAGAATTCGCCATTAGTTTCGGTTTTGATCAACAAAATAGTTTAACGACACTCCTCGGTGAAAATTTCCCCACCAGGGGCGCGGATCTGGATGGGCAAATGCGTTTAGCTAGTTTGCGGTTTGTGCAGGAAGGTTTTACCCGCAATGACACCCAGGTTTGGGCCGGGCGTTCCGAGTTGGCCTTGGGCATTAATGCCTTTGGCACAACCACTCCCTACGATGCCGCCTATAATCCCCAGGCTCCTAATCCTAATTACTTGTTGTGGCGCGGTCAGGGTCAATGGGTGCAGTTTTTGGCTCCGGATACGTTGCTGGTGGGCCAACTTCAGGGGCAATGGGCCAATAGTCCCTTACCGTCTTTAGAGCAGTTTACTCTAGGAGGGTTAGGGAGTGTCGTCGGCTATCGGCAAAATACCCTACTCACGGATAATGGGCTATTTGCGGCCCTCGAACTCCGTTATCCCCTTTACCGACTCCCTGAAGAAAAGGCGGTTTTACAACTGGTTCCCTTTGTTAATTTTGGGACGGGTTGGAATACGGATACGCCTAACCCGGAGGTCAATACCCTGGCTTCAATTGGTTTAGGATTGCTTT
>JACCDQ012025965.1_pt1 | contig 34320 bp, 22 predicted proteins | sample 7446031 | NCBI WGS metagenome assembly JACCDQ01 (sample SAMN15323442, study PRJNA562643) | freshwater metagenome | isolation source: river surface water | place: USA:Blue River Watershed | collected 2017-08-17 | reverse complement strand
CCGATGAAGAGATGGAGTCGGCGAGTGTTAATTTTCCAATCCATACGCCCATTACAAAAGAGGGCTTGATGTATTATAAAATTTTCCTACAAAAGTTTAAACATGAAAGCTCATTGCGAACTGTGGACCATAATATTAAATCAATTGCTTGCTCTACAGATAGAGCGCTTGCCTGGATGGGTATTTCTGAAGAAGACTCTATTAATGACCCATCTGGGCGCAGTGTATCTTAAGTATTTAATAAAAAAGATACAAATAATGTTTTTTTTGATAAGTAAATATAAGATAATATAGATTACTATAATGTCTAAAGACATAAAATTTATCATTAATGAATACATACTATCTGGCAAGGAGTTTGTAAAAAATGAAACTCTTTTAGAGATACCCATAAAACAAAATTCTTCTATGTTTTTAACCGAAGAAAGAGATAATGATTTAATATCTGGGGGCGACCTGTTTGATGACTTTGAAAACATTAGAGACGCTAAAAAAATAACTACAAAAAAAACAAATTCGGAATATAAACTAAAATATTTATTTGATAGCAATACATTATTGGATATTAAAAGGTTCATATACTCTAACAAAAATATACCGGTGGAAAGTCAGTATTTAGAATGTAAAAGAAATGGCACTTGGGAATGTATGGACTATAAATTCAAATATAACGGCCTTGAAGAAAACGACACTTCATATTTAGATTTTTATACCAGAATAAATGATATGTTTGATTCCGTAGAGTATATATACAACATACCTATGGACTTATATTTATATAGCAACCGAGACTCTTATTCAATTAAAAGCAACTCTTACATGTCCATTAAAAAATTTATACAAAATGCCATTATTGAAAAAAATACAGTAGAATTAAGATTATTCAATTTAGCAAAGATTATAGAAAATGAGGCAGAGCTGTTAAATATTCTTTCTAAAGACCCAGAGCAATCTAATATATTTTATGGCGGTTTTTTAGAAAAATTCTATCCTATGATCCCTAATGTCTTGATGACTGAATTCATTAAAAATAAAAATATATGGAAAACATTTAAGCTGTTGGAGTTAGAAAATATCACTCTGGCGGATAAAGTAGAAGGGATGGAAACTCTCTTTAGAACAAAGAATTTAAAAAGTGTGATATCAAATAAAGCATCTGAATATATAAAACATCTTAATTTTGTATGTAAATCGAAAAAGACTTATAATATCAAACAACTTTTTAATTCTGTCAATCTGAATAAAGATATACAAAAAGTTGATTGCTACTTAAGCAACAAAGATATTTATCTGGAAAGAGTATTTAAAAATTCAAACCCTTCAAGCATAAAGAAAGTTCAAATAAACGTGGACGAAAATTCTACACTTGTGAAAGGAAAGAACTCGTATATAGTGGTATATATAAAGCAAAAAATAAAAGACATAAAAACAAATGAATACCACACCATGACTATTTTTTCTAACGGCATAATATTAGGAAAGTGCGTAAATGAAGATAGCACTTGGGCTAAAAAGGATATAATTAAATATTACAACAGCTATCTGATTCCTCTAATTATAGAAAATATTCCGGATTTAGATCTGGATATAAATTTTATAAAAAATAATAATGCCGAAAGAAGCATAAGTTCTACAGTGTTGTATAACTATTCTGCTACTGTTGAAACCATGCAACGCATCAGTAGCTTTTTTAAAGAATACGAAAAGTTAGAACATTATAAAGTATCTTCTTCGGAATCTGTAAAAGACAGTATTGCGCTTTTTGTCTCATATCGAAAGAAAAATTACTTCAAGTCAAAAAATTACAATAATGATTTTTTAATAATGCTTAATGAGCAATATATTAATGCCGAAAACGCTTTAAAAGTATTTACAGCAAATTCTACCATATTAATAACTCCTAGAATAAATGACATAAAAGTAGATTTTAACAATTTAACATCCGATTATTACGAAAGTTATAATGATTTATTTAATAGAATTCTATCTTATGCTATCTCTAAAGTAAATATAAGAAATATAATAGATATAAATAAAGTCAAGAGAATTAAATTTCTCAGAGAAAATGACCCAGTTTTATTCAATATAGATAATAGCTATTCAAGACTATGTCAAAGCGACCAACAACCACTGGTATTGTCTAAAGACCAAGTTAAAAAAGGCCCAAAGATAGATTATGTTAAATTCTGGAATTTTACAAGAGGAGAGCCAGAATATTATGGATGTGATAGTAAAAAATATAAGTGGCTAAAGTTTCTAACGGGAAGTCATCCTAAGAACTTTTGTCTCCCTTGTTGTAAAAAAAAACAAGTCGAGTTAGAAAACAATACAGCGTCGGTGTATAAACATAAACATGATTCATGCGTAAGTAAAGAAAATAACTTTTCGTATAACCCATCGGATGTAAAAATACAGGTACCGACTAATAGATATATATCCAATTATTCATGTAAATTGAGTATAGACGAAAATAGATTTATGAAACCGTCAGCTTCTATGTTTAAATTTTTAGATAGAAAAGATAAATCAACGAATATGTTTATATTTGGAGTGGGTAGCGATTTATTACCTAATTGTTCCACTCTTAAAATCCTTTCGCTTCTAAATCATAAAATAAGTAATAACTATATAAAAATGCTTAAAGAAATAATAGATTTTCTAAATAAAAATATATATTTGTTTGATGCGGTGTTAGATGGATCTCTAAGACTGTTATTTTCTGATGTTAAACATCTGACGACGTTTTTAATTGAGATGTCTACAGACAACATACTGGATTACGATTATAATCTTTATTCTATCATTAACTGGAACTACCTTTTTTTAGAAATATATTCTATTATGAGCGGATCAAACATTAAATTTGTTATATTAAAAGAAATTGATAATAATACTATAAATGATTCGTATATAACTCCTCATGTTATAGGAGGTGATTATATTTACGAAGATGATGGTGTTGTTTTCTTAGTAGAAAGAAATATTAATGGGAATCCGTTTATTTATCCTATAGTCCAGGTTGATATTAATTATTTTTATTCTAACAACCTTATTAGTGATATGACATTTAAGAAAGAAGATTATGGATTTATTAACATGGTAGAATATTTGTCATATAAGAAAACTATTCAGAGTTCTAACTCTTCTAATTTTCAAATAGATTTTAATTTAATCGCCAGTCGTGTAGATATTAAAAAGGTATATATTAATAGTAAGATGGAATTTGAATATGTCAAAGTAAATATAGGGTTTGATATTATTTTTGAGATAGAGCCTATCAAAAAATGGCACGTAAAGAATATAGACAAGTATTCTAATTATGGGACTCTGGACGATGTTTATTCCGAAATTGATAAATCTGACAAAGAATTAAATGAAATAATAAACAATAATATCTTTAGGCAAGTCTTCAATAACGGAAATAATATTTCAATAGACGATATTACAGCTTCTGTTTTTGAAAATGATATAATTGGAATATGGTTTAAGAATATTTACATACATACTGGAAAAATAAAATATAATAAAAATGTTAAATCTGAAGTTTTGTTAGAGAACCCTTACGTTAAATATACTGGCAAGAATGTATCAGAATATGATGAAAAAAATGCAATCTATATGACAAACTCTTATAATCTATTGTTATTACACGTCAATAATGTTATTGTATCGCTAAAGAATAAAGAAATTAGAAGCAAATTAATATCTATATTCTCCAAATTAATTAATGGGAATAAAGAATCCTTATTCAATGATATAGAGAATATTTTACAAGAATATCCCCATTCAAAATATTTACTATTGACCAAATTAATAAACAATAAAATAAATAGCAAACTCATTAAAGGATTTTTAGAGTATTTTGATAATACCCACTTTGATTTTGATAAAGATTCTATAAACTATATTTTAAAGTCTAAAGATAAAAAAAAAGGTATTGAATACCTTAAGGAAATATTATCTGATTTTGTATCTGTCAAACAATTAAATAATGATATGGAAATAGATATAGACCTGGCAAAATGTAAAGAAGGTATTAGTTCTTTATACTGCGATTCCGGAAAGCTAATCTTAAATAATGAGCTATACGAAGAGTATTTAGAAATATTATACGAGGATTTAACAAATGACTTAAAAAAAAAATATATACTAAATTATAACGAAGTGAAGACTTTAAATTTAAATATCAAAAATTTTACAGGAAGTGATATTATAATACACAAGTTGTAATGAGTTCTATAGATTATGAAGGTGTGGAAAGTCTTGATGCTTGTAAAGATGATAGCCGATACAGTAGTGACCTTTTTCAAGTAGTCGGAGTTGTTTATGACAATATGGAAATAAAAATCTCTTTTATACTGTTTATAACTTTCATTCTTCTAAATACTGATATATTTGCAGATAATTGTTTACGCAAAATATCTTCAGGGACTTATGATTCGTCGCAAGATAAAATCACAGCCAAGGGAATAGTGGTGTCCGCCATGATTCTATCAATGGTTTATATACTCGTGGATCTCCTTGTGTCAAAAAATATAATATAAACTTACAATTCAGGTTTGTTTCTATCTATTGTATAAAACATGCCCCTTCCCGATATTTAATAGTATTAATAAAATATCTTTTAGTATTTCTGCTTCTTCCTTAGTATTACAACCATATAGGTTAATTTTATTGCTATCAAATATAGCAATTGTCGTTTCTTTTTTTTCATTTTCATCTCTAGGCGTTAGAAACTTTATAATAAATCCTGTGTAGTTATCATTATTGTATTTAATTAATGATATTTTACGCCGGCTAAGTAGCTCTTTATTTTTTTTAAATGCCGGTATTAGATATTCTAAATCCATATCTCCAAAATTATTAATTTTGCTTGTATAATCTTCTTCATCATCGCCCACTTCTTCTATAAACAACTTAAAGATTATCATCATTTTTCTTAATTTCTTAATATCAATAAGAAGATTTCCATGGACTTCGGATAAGCTAAATCTATAATTTTTCATAATGGATTTAATGTATTGAATCTGACAATCTGATTCTTTATCAATTTTAACAGATTCAAAGTTCTTAATAACATTAATTGCTTTCTCCACGGTGCTCTTTACAGTGTAAACATCTTCATCTCTAACAAATGGGATTTGAAACTTTCCATTTGTATATATTTTAACATGATACATGCACGATTTTAAGTATGTAAATAATTTAATATCTACTACTTCGTTTTCTACAATATTTTTGATTTCGTCTAATTTGATTGGGTCCTTGACAGTAATAGTTATTTGACTATTAAAATAATTACCATTTCCGATACGCTTACGAGTCGAAGGCTTCTTCTGTTTTTTCTTTCGGCCTCTATTAGATTTCTTGATTGGTGTTATCATTTTAATGTAATCTTTTGTCATATACTCTCCATAATTACAACCAACGCATAAAATGTTATCATCAACATGTTCATTTTTAGGATAATTATTGAAGTTTTCTATAAATTCCATTGCTTTAGATTCATGAGACAAATCACTTAAATTAGGTATTTTTATGATACTGTTCTTACAAGTAAATTTAAGTATATCCACTTGAGACCTTTCATCTTCTTTTAGTAAAACACACCAATCTAATATTTCATCGCCTATAGAATATAAAATATCCATTACCAGCTCTCCTTCCTTTTTATAACATATATTATCGATTTTACCCTCACAGGTGGTTGTAAATAAGGTTGATTCCGTAAAGCTGATATCCGTCATGTTAAGTTATATATACTATATATAAAATTCAATTTTAAATACAATATAATATACTTGTAAATATACATTAAAATGGAGATAAGTATTGTAGGCGCCAACGGTAGTTCTTTGACATATGATTTGAGTGACAAATTATGTGAATTGTATGATTCTATCTATATGGAAATCGATAATATTAAGAGTTCATATAAAGAAGTATGTAAAGGCATTGTGATAGATTCTAAATTATTTAACCATATTATTCAAAAACTTCAAGATTTATTTAACGCGTCTGACTATGAAGATTTGGCGTCTGTGTTGAATACCCTATGCTTGGATAATAAAATAAGCACCCATGCTAACTTTCTATTTTCAAAAATAAATATACAATCGCAGTTTGAACAATCTATTAATTCCTATTTAAAAAAAAATAACAAGCAGGTGAGCGATGATATCGTAGATAATATATTTCTAATCAAACAATTAGAGAACAATCATAAATTCAATAAATTATTTGATATATTCCTCCATAATACATACACAAGCAGATTTGCCCACCCCAAAGCGAAGTCGTCGGCTATTATTTCTTTAGACGAATTAAGAAGTTGTAAAGACATAGCAAAGATTTTATCTGCGATAGAGGCAATCAAAAAAAAACACATGGAGATGTATGACACTATTGAAGAGTTATACAAATCTACGCTTTCTTTGATTAATTACATTAATTTAGCTCTTCTACAGAAGGAGTAGCCTTCTCCTTCTCTTCAGCCAGCTTCTGCTCCATGAGAGACTGATAGCTCTGGTAAATGCTAAATAGCTGACCAAAGCTCTCAATAGAAGTAGGAATACGCTGACTTCCCTCCTTAAAGATGAGAAGAATGAAACCATACTCTTGAGACGTAAAGTCCTGATGAGTAGTTCCCTTCTCCATGGCAGAAAGCGCTTCCTTGAGACGCTCATCAATGGACGCAATATCCTTATACTCGTTTACCTTAAAAGCTCCCTTCTTGGAGTAAAACTCAATTAGCTCAATTACCGCGGTAACGAGTTGCTTGTTAAGAACTACAGGGTCGCTCATCTTTTAATTATGTTTATTACAATTATATAGATAATTATTTCTTTTTTTTAAATAGAATTTAGAAAAGTTATATAAAATATTTTAAAATAGAATTAAAAAAAGGGAGCGTATAAGAGTATAGCAATTTTAATCATTAATTAAAAATTTAAATGTCGGTTTTATTGCCGTCAAAGCCAATAAAACTTGGAATCCCAAATGGAGAAAACCAAATAGGACAGAACAGTATTATATCTGGGGATAGCGGTATATTTGTAAATGACTTAGGGGATAATGCTAATATAACTCTTAAAATAAATGGAGGCAACGCTTTATATTTAGATAGATTTAAGAGACTTGGTATAAATACCAATCCGGAAGTCCCTTTAAATTACAGATTAGAAGTAAATGACGAAGAAGGGGATTGCTTTAAACTTCTGCATAATTATGGAAAGCCAATATATATCCGAAATGACAACGGAAAATTAGAATTTAATTCCTTTGAAGATAGAGGAATTGCTCTAAATGGATTATTTTTCTTAAATGGAGGCCAAGTGTTATCGACGAGCACAAAATTAAATTATACAAATGTTGGAGAGATTGGGAGCGCCGAGTCCAGTAAATGTCTTGTGCTGGATAATAACAAATCGGTCTACGGCATTACTAATATGTCTTTAGACAATTTAACAATCTTAAAATCCCTAACCATGGATATGGACAGCGATAGATATTCTTTAAACATCAAGAATAGAACAGGAAAGTGTCTTCAGCTTACCAATGACGAGTTATTTTGCACATTTACTCTTAATGACAATGGAATACTATCTTTTAGAAATAGCGGAGAATGTATTGATATATCTTCATCGGCATCCTCTACTGTCCAATATCCTCTACAACTCACAACAAATAATAGTGCTGGTAATTCTGGCGTCGGTATCAAATTTAACACTTACAATAGTGTTAATATAAAGAGAAATATGTCGTCTATAGAAACTATAATTTTGAGTAATGAAAACAATATGGAGAATTCTATTATTAAATTTAATAATATGAAGAATGGCGAATTGTTCAATACCGTGACGATTAGAAATGATGGGTATATTATATGCAACACATTGCTGGAGTTGTCGGATAGGCGGAAAAAAAATATAATTCAAAAATCAGACCCAGAGAAGTCTCTTGAAAAAATAAAACAGGTAAATATTTATGATTTTAACTATATTGACGATGAAGAAAATATAGAACATAAGGGAGTCATGGCCCAGGAATTGTGGGAAATTATACCTTCTGCTGTTAATGTGTCTGACGAGTATACAGTTTCTAATAAAGATATTATAGGATATCTCATAGATTCTATACAGCATTTAAGCACTGTAGTGGACGAGCTTAAATTTAAAGTTAAACAATTGGAGTTTGAGAGGTAGGGCCTCTGCTACTTAATTTTATGACATAGAGTAAATTATTTAATCCATTGATTGTTATGCGCTGTGAAACTATTATAAAAACCGATACAATTAAAAGCAAATACAGCGTAAATACTTGAGATTTTATTTCATTTAGCTCCTCGGCCTTCGAATACATTAACCTCTGCATATTCTTGCATCTGCACCCTTGCTTGTAATTACTAAAAGAAGACACAGTGTTCGCCGTTGGGGTATTTTTTTTTTCTTCTTGGGGTGCTAAGCTATTAGACATATCATTATAAAAACTATCGGTGTAATAATTGTCATCTATAACAAACATATCATATCCGTAAGAAGACATGTCTATTTAATAAATTCGTAGCTGAATATATATTATATTAAAAAAATATTTTTACTTCTTTAATAATACTTTATTTCAAAATGTCGGTATGCACTTTCAGCGAACAATACATATTATTTCTAAAGGGAGTCTCAATAACTGATATTATTTCTATAGAGGATATATTCAATCAAGAACTGATAGAAACAGATAATTCTTTAGACAATAATAAAAATGATATTATCGTTTGGGATAAAATACCTTCAGCGTTTACAACTTTGGAAAACTGGTCTAAAACAACAAATATAAGATGCTGGTTCTGCACTTTGAAATTCAAATCAACCCCTTGGTTTATCATAACTGGAATAAATAAATATTCTGAAGGTAAGGTTATGGATGTCAAAGGAAATTTTTGCTCATGTGGATGTCTTATGGGATATGTTTCAAAAAATTACTGTAAAAGAGAAAACTTTGATATATATCATAATGTATATTCCCTCTATAAAATCATGACAGGAAGAAGTATTAATCACATTAGGCAGTCCCCAGAGATGTTTTGCCTAAAGATGTATGGAGGGGAGCTTGGCATTGATGAATATCAGCAGGAAATTAAAAGGGTTAATGACTTAAATACTAAAATTTAAGATTGCGTTAGCATTGTTAAAAATGAGAAAGTTTATATTTTTTGTGTGGATATATAGTTTTATAGGCTTAAAGTTTGCCAATACTTCGCTCTCATATTTAAACCTAATATTCTTAGCCTTTGCTAAATTAATAACTCCACTAGGGTTATATTCCCTTGGTATCATACTATAATTAAAATACATCATTCCATTGCCTTTAGAATAAAAATTATTTCCAGACACCAGTGGTATGTATGAATTAAAAAACAGTGGAGAGTCATCTCCAAAAGTAGACGCGCCGTCGTAAGAAAACCCAACATAAGTAAAAATTTCTTTTTTTTCATACAATTTGATATTATTAATACCAAAAGTATAATTTCCATCGGCTTCTTTAAAAACGATAGGGGTTTTGATATATTTGATATTCATAATACAATTTTTATTCCATGTGTTTAAACTGTCTAACCCAGTTTCATTAATTTCAGGCCTTGCGTATATACATACTTCTTCTGACGGGTGTTTAAGGTAATTATTTAAGTTTATAGAACCAATATTTTTATCAAGGTATAGCTCTGCTGTTTTGTGGGTTCTAATAAGATTAAACCCTACTCTGGATGTGAATATGTCTTGTATTTCTTGGCTTACAAATATATGGTTTGAATACAATTCACATTCTAATATTGAAGGCTTTACATATTTTTCATTATACAAATTATTAATATAGTCTAAACAAGTCATGAGTTTGTTTTCCGACTCCAACTCTATTCTAATCTTGATTGTGCCAAAGTCATAATTATTTAACAGTGCCGATTTTTTATCAATGTTAAACCAAAACAACAAAGGAATAAATAGCTCTACCTCCCCGTGCTTGCTTTTTAATGTTTGCAAGCCATTAGCAATATATTTAATTTCTTTATTCGTATTATCAAGAGGGTCTTGTACCAATTCACCGGGCTCCAAAGTTTCTTGACCTATGCAATTTAGCCAGCACTTTTTTTTGTCTTCAGATACATAAGAGTCGTAATATACATTATAATATTCCCCATGGTATTCATCAATAAGATTAGTATTTATAAATAATTGAACTTTTTTTATTAATTTATGACCAAGCATATCTGCGTATCTAACAGTATCTTCTCCCGATTCTGGCATTAATTCTCCTATTTTTATATGCAAATTCATATCGCTTAAAAAATTGCCATAATTGGGAATGGCGAATTCAACCACTTCGCCAAAATTAGGCTTTGCGTTTATAGAAGTCTTAGAGTATTCAAATGTAGATTCTATCCACGGTTTAAATTGAGAGTTTAAGAAAACTTCATGAGTTTTTTTTAGCTCAGATGTAGATGGCTGTATCATATTAGAGAAGCTTAGTTTTTTATCATTTAGGATACCCATCATTTTGTCATATATTTCCTTATATTTCATATATTCATCGTCATCGACGGATTCGTCCATAATAGTCTTTAGACTGCTAATTTTTTCTTCCAGCTCTTTAATTTCCGCATTCAATCTTTTGCGATTATTTATTTTAGCAAGCTGAATTGTTTCTTTTAGCTTTACGGTATTATACAGCAATTTATTTAAATCGGCATCTTCTAATATAAGTAATTTGTAAGCGGACGCGTTGGCCATTATAAATATCTATACAAAAAAAAAGAATTAATTGTTTAACTTAAATAATTTTTCTTTCATGTCCAAAACATTTACATCTGATTCCACCGCCCAGCTTATAGATAATATATTATTATCTCCAAGATCTTTATAAATTTTATTACCATTTTTATCAAATGATATAATTTTCACTTTATAGTCTTTATTTTCCATGATGTTAATAATATTGTAGTAGACCTCCAGTCTAAAAATTGAATGGTCTATACCGTCAGGAAGGCTAAAAGAAGAAGGTAGTCGTATAGAGATTTTACTCTTATTTTCTCTATTAGCGGTTTCAATAGCGGAATTTATGTTATATAATATGGAATTTACAGTGGTGGCTATTTCCATTTTGCGTAGAGCATTTTTTTTGAATGTAGACGCGGGCTTAACAATATTACTTCTTAAAGACATTTTATATATGATATATATTTATTTTGTAATTAAAATTTTCTAATTTCGTTAATATCGTCAGATAAATCAATGTTTCCTGTTATCATCGCGGATTTCTGCATACTTCTACGTCTGCTGTGTAAGAATAACGCTGGCACTAATTCAATTAATACTGTCATAAGTGGCGGGATTTCGTATTTTTCTACGACGTCGGCAACTATTTGACTCGTTTCATTTTTAACCCTGCGCAATTTGACTTTGACAATGTCAGTGCAATTGGTCAAATCCGGCTTTAACCCAAAAAATTCTCTCTCGCCATTACACAATATTTCCAACCCATTGCTGACCGCTAAGATAAATTCCTCTCCCATATTGCTATATCGATTCCTAGTGGCCTTCAACATAAGCAATTTAGCAACATTTTCAATTTCTTCTATAGGCGACGAAAAATCAACCTTAGGAATTCTATCTAAATTAATACCATCTTCTTCAAGCTCATACTTTAAATTATCAATCTTTTCCAATAATCTTAATTTCATATCATCCGCATTTTCCCCAGATAAATCATATAATTTGTCTTTATACTCTTTAACATCATCAACATCAAAACTTAACTCACTGTCCTTACTCAAAACTTTTGAATCATTAAAAATAGAATCTACCAATACTTGATTAGATTTCTCCTCTGTGTAGTCTAAATTAGAGCTTTCGTATAAAGAAGAAGAACTGACCGGTGCCATGGCGTAGCTGTCAACTCCTTTATCTAAATCGTCTAACATATTATTATATTCTTTTACAGGGTCGAAAGAAACAATAGACTCCTCTTCCGCGTTGTTGTCCATATAGTCGTCGCTCATGTCGTCTTCATTACTTTCATCTTGGTTATTTAAAAACTCTCTTTCAATCCCCTTTAAATTAAACCCAGAATTTGTTTCTTCTTTGTTTAATATACTTGACATTCCAAGTATAGAACTTATATCAAAATCATCAATGTCTGACATTATAATAATCTATTTAAATAGTATTAATTTCAATTTAATATAAAATGTTATATTTAAGTTTTGATGTTGCGAGTAGATCTTTAGCATTTTCGCTCATGTATTATGACCATAATGTATTAGAACATTTGAAAAAATTTACACTTGATAATCAAAATCAGAATAAACATAATTATTTAGAAGGAGTAGACCAAATACTTAAATATAGTATTCAATATTATCATGGAAATGTTGTAGACCTGAATAACGGAAAGAGTATGAAAGACATGATTCTACTCGAAAGAACAATGACACTAAAAAATACATTGCTGGAATTGAAAAATGCTCTTATACAAAAGCAAATTGAATTGGATATTGATATGGATAAAACTAAGGTTTTAATAGAATACCAAATGTCCGCAAATTACCAAGCAAACTCTGTATTTAACCAGATTTATTATGAGTTTGCTGAATTCCAACCAGTAGTAGTAAACCCGTGTTATAAAAATAAAATATACTTTTCTTCAGAACTTACTTATTCTAAATTTGCCGAAAGATATAACCGGAATTATTCCGCTAATAAAGCTCATAGTAAAGAAAACTTCCTTCATTTTCTTAAGACTTTTAATTTAGAGGATGTTATTAAAAATATCAAAAAAAAGAATATAGATGATATAGCAGATTCTTTCATGCAAATATTCGCCTACATACATTTCTATTTATGAAAAGTTTGTATTCATTAAAGAAGTAAATGCTCTATCCTGCAGACGCAACTGCAATTCGTTTATTTTTTCTTCTTTGTCTGACACCGTCTTTCGCAAATGCATTCTTTGATAAATTTCATAATTCTGTATAATGGATTCTAAAAACATAAAATAGTGCATGAATGGGCGATGCCCGGAAAGTATAAGGACTCTTTTAAAGGCACTCGGAGTTAATCTATATTTTTTTTTGTATAAAGATAAAAATGGAATTATTGTTTCTTTCTTCTCCCTGACCCACACATAATCAACCCCGGCTGTAAAATCGTGTTTCTTCAATATTTTTTTAAAATTTATAATCTCCGGTATATTATTCTCTTCTACAATAAATTTATCATTATTCAAAGCCGTTAGAAAATAATCGTCCAGTAGCGTAATATCAATGTCATTATTAAATCTATTTTTAAATTGCTTTACATAATCTTTTACTGAATATAATATATCATCTCCTAAGAGTGTCTTATTGAAATCTTCAAAATTAGAATAAGACATTTATAAGAGTATTAATAATATTTCAATAGTTATAATATAGAAAGCAAAATGGGGATAAAACTAATAGCCTTTATTTCAGTAATACTAATTATTATTGCTTTAATTGTAATTATATATTCGCCATATGGATACTCAGATTTTACAAAATGGGCAGTATTTATAGGAGTATCACTGGGGATAACGGCTACTTCTTTATACTGTATCAATAGAAAAAAAAAGAATGTGGAAGGTGGTTTTGTAAAGGAAAAAGAGCTCTATGATTATTCTATGGACGATATAAAGAATGAAATTGCTTTGTTAGAAAATGAATGTTTGGAAGCATCTTATATATTCAAACAATACGACTACACCGGCCTGGAAGGTAAAAACTTAGAGAATATGAGTTTGGACGAAGTAGAAGCTATTATGTACGACCTTGTAAATGTATATGGTAAAAATTTTATTCCTTTGAACTATAAAATACATCTGCTAAATGTTGTAAACTCAGTTCTTTCTAACAACACAAATATACAAACGGCTATAAGTAAGAAGACGGCACTTGGAGATATATTTAACAATGATTTTAAGGATGAAGATAGAATAGGAAGCGCGCAGGCTAAATCTAAGCCAATGGCAACAGCAACCGGTGCAAAGAAAACAACCGCAACTGCGCAATCCAAACAGAACGCTTCAGGCGTGAAGAAACCAGTAGCTGTCTCTCAAGCTAAACCAACAACTGCGGAATCTAAGTCATCGCCAGTAATTATCTCGGAAGAAAAGACACAGTCAAAATCCGAATCTAAGGAGGAAGAGATTTTAGAACCGGCCTATGAAAACGCAAACTTCATTTTGCCAACTAAGGCATTGATAAAGCCGGGGAAAAAGCTTATAAACGTGAAATACATACTTAAGCCAGAAATATCAGACTCTGTAATTAGAGATAACGGTATTTACGCGTTAGACAAATATACAAATATAGTAGATAAACAAGTCTTTAGATGTCTTCAAACCTGGTTGTCTTTGCTAAATTATGTTCAAAAAACATATAATGTAGAGGTGAAAGGAAGAGAGTTGATTTATACAGAAATCCCCCAAATAGCATCGTGCTCTGATGACGTTGTGAACAAGTTAATGGAGGAGTCAAGCACTCAAATGTTTAATCAAATCAAAGAAACACTGCTGGACTGCGACCAGCAGATTTATGATTACTTAACAGATACTGAAACTGAGATTAGAGGGTTTGCACACTATTGCACTATTCCTTCTAAAGACGATAATGATAGACAGAAAAGTAAGCAGTATAATTCTAAAATGCGAGAAAGATTTGGTACCGGCAATTCAAGTCTTTTGACAACAAAATATAAGACCGACGACGTGTTGCGGTATGAGAAGCTGGGTATGGGGAGAGACAAACTTCTTAATCTATATACTAATGTTAATAAATGTCTTCTAAAACTTGTAGTTCATTATTACACCAATAGACTGCGATTAGAAGAATTAAAAAAGGTAGACCAAAAATGTATGGAGGTAGTTAAAGTAGCCACTGATAAAATAAATGAGATGAGGGGAGTATACCAACAAAATATGGACATGAAAGCGCAGTTAGATTACATGCCAGAGCTTATTAAACAAAGAGACGAGGCTATAGAAAAAATACAAAAGCTGGACCGTGAAATAGCCGACATAGATGAGGGCGGTGTTGTTAAAAAATTAGCAACTGCTGAGAGAAAAATAGATGAATTGTCTAATGAAATAAAAGAGAAAACGGAAATTATGGAGAAATTAAGGGAAAGTGAGCAAACCGCCAGAGCAAGCAGTTTAGACACGATTACTAAATTAGCAAACGCGGATGCCGAAATAATATCGTTAAAGACGCAATTATCTAATCTAAAGGCTGAAAAGAGAGATTTAATAGAAGAGCAAAATTTATTAAATAAACAAATATTAAAGCTGAAATCAGAACTCGTGGATGCCAAAAAAGATTTGAAATTTTATTATAATGAATCAGACAGAATTACAGACATATTAAAAGGATTAAGTGCCCCTATATCAGGAATGTATCCTATCAAAAATAAGATAGAAAATTCAAAATATGACATTCAGGTTTTTACTGAAAAGTTTAAAAAATTGTCTGTTGATTTAAAAGGATTATTGTTTAGAAAAGATAATAATCATAAGATTGCTATAAATGAGATTCAAACAGAGGTAGAGAATAAAATGAAAGAAATAGAGAAATTGAAAGAACAACTACAATTATCTCGACAGCAGGTCGCTGAACATGACAAAGAAAATGGGAAATTAAAAGAAACACATGCTAAAGAAATTTATTTTCTTGAGGCTAAATTGCAGGATATGGAAAACTATCTTAAACCTTATATGATGGCAAATGGAACTAATTTTCAAGGGATGTATGCGGAAATGGAAACTCTTATAGATGAAAAGGAAAGTTTACTTGACGCTTTGAACTCTTTAAGTTTTGATACTACAGATAAAGATACTGCAAATGAAAATATTGTAGAGAAGAACTTATATGTTTCAAAAACAAAAAAAATTAGGTTTGATGATATTGTCCAAAGAATTAATTTATTAAAACGACTTCAAACCGTTGAGAATAAGATAATCCAGAATATAGAAAAAATATCAAAATGGAATGGCGCTACTGGGACTACTATACGCATGTTTGAAAATGATTATAAAAAAGAGATAGAGCGCATAAAACAAGAGCACGAGGGAAAATCTCAAGAAGATATCAATTCGTATATTGACGTAGCGAAACAATTATTTGAAAAAAGAGTTAAAGGGCTTGAAAATGTTCAGATTAGTAAAAAATGGTTAGAGTCAGCACAGCCTACAAATATGATATATGACGAGTATGCAAAAATTCATGAAGAATACAATAGAATGTATGCAAAATACGATAGAAATGATGAGCTTTTAAATACTTTAAGGTCTTCTAATAAAGTCCTTAGAAAAGAAATTAATGAAAAAAATGAACAAATTAAAGGAATTACAATAGACCCTAAATTAAACAATGCTCAAATATACGCAGATGAGTTAAATAGATTAAGAAAATTAGTAGATGAACAGACTGAGAACTCAAGACCTCTTCTCATTAAAATAGAAGAATTAAACAATAAAGTAGAAAGCCTTACTAAAGAAAATGAAAGTATTTTAAATGATTATATTAAAAAATATGACACACTTATGGACAGTTATAGAATTCTTGAACTTGAAAATAAGAAATTAATGGAAACCGCGGTTGATGCAAACATGGAGTTGACCACAAAGGCATTAGATGATATTTTAGTTTCTTTAGACATAAGCAAAGAAAGCGTGAGCGAAGAAGCCTTGAGATACATGAACTCAGATGATAGCGACTTCGTAAAAATAAAAAAGATTATTATATCAAATATTATAGAATTAAAAGGAAAATTCTTAGGAGACCATAAAGAAGTTATTGAAAGACTTAAGAAGGAAATAAGAGAAAAGGATGCAGAAAGGATTGAGCAGAAACAAAAGATTACCCAATTAGAATTAATTATAGGCATTCATGGAATTGATGTGAATGATGTTTATAAAAACGGAGACCTCAGAGATATTAATAATCTCGCAGAGCATATGCAAACTCAAGGGTTGGAACTTAATAAATTAACAAATATTATGGAAAAGTCAAATAAGACTATAACATGTAAAATAGAGGAGGTGGTGAGGGAGATGGATAAAAATTCTAACATTGTTATACTCAAACAACTAATGAGAAAAATAAATAATAATTCATTTCAAGAGGCAGATAATAAAAGTATAACGGAAGTAATCATGATGGTAGGAAACTCATATTTAGAAGACTATGTGATACTGAAAACTATCATAGATAACTTTACATTAAATGGAATTGAACAATTTAAAAATATAAACAAAGAATCGAACAAACATGAGTTTATATTGAAAAATTATAATTCTATGTTTACACCCAGTGGTCAAAATAAATACAGAGAGATATTTAATATAGTAGGGTCTTTAGATGAAGATGATGATGTTGTTAGGGACGTATACACAGAGGACGACTTTAACCTTCTGTATGAATCTTATATTGGCAAAATAGATAAGCTATACAGAAACTTGAGAAACGAAAAAGAACAATTAGAAGATTATGAAACATTTGACGGAAAACTTCCGACGTTTACAATTGATAATCTTAAGGATAAAATTAAAATGTTAGAAAGGGTAAAGAATAAAATAGAAATGGAGTATAAAGATATAGTAGAGGATTTTGATAAAGACGACATACCTGGGATAGAACAAAAAATAAAAGATATAGAATATTCAATTACAGAGGCGGATGAAGACACTTTTAACGATAACGACGATAAAATAAAGAAGTATAAAATATATTTGGATGCTTTTGAACATTATTATGAAAACAACATAAATAGAATCAAAGAGAATAAAGATAAGGAGGTTGTTGTTAAAAAAGAAAACAAACTAAAGGCTACTAATTTCTACAAGATTCAAACTGAAATATTTAAAGAGCTTTTAGACATAGAAAGTAATTACAAATTTAACCAAACGCGAATTGAAAGATTAATGAAAATTGCTATCGAATACGTATTAGTGGGCAATAAACCTATTATAGAAGATAACAAACAGATTGTAAATGGCAATCATGGCAAACTCATTAAAGAAACCATTAGACAAGAAGAGGAATTCAAAACAAACTATGAATTAGGCAAATGGGACGGAGAGGACGATATTATCTCTCCAAAGGGTCTGATATTGAATCGTCTATATGAGATTATACAATACATTATTAATAATACTACAGTTGAAGAATCAGACTCATTTTTATCTTCTTTATACGATAAAATAATTCAAAACACATCCGAAGAAAATGACTATTTGAAAGAAGAAATAGCCAGTGCTATTATTGAAATAGCAACAGGTCTGGTAAAAAGAAATTCTATAGCTTCTTCTTATGATAAGTCTTATAAATCAATAATGAGAATACATATGGATATTAAAGACTCCATTAATGGAGTTAAGGAAGGCATAAAAAAGATGTCAATATTTGAGGAATCTCATAACCAAACATTTAATGTATTTAAAACATTTTTTGGATTAATTAACGCTGACGATGTGAAAGTGGACTCGGGTTTATGGGATATAAAATATGAGAAATTTATTCGTGAAAAGTATCAAAGCGGAAAGGAAGCTAATGCTAAACTTTCCACATTTAAATCAGATGTAGACAGTTATAAGTCTTTCAAGCGAAGAATATTAAAATTGATTGACAATCCTAAATTTCAAATAGAAAATGACGATTTGTTAATAAATCAAAGTTATTACAAAATATTCATAGAAACATATAAAGATTTTATATTCCTGCACATTAAGATGAAAAAATATTACTCGGATTATTTAGAATTTTCATTAGAATCTTTAAAAGGCACTCCTCAAGAGATTGAAATTTTGAAAGAAAAGAATAAAGAAATAATAGATAAGCTGAAGGTAACTGCTGATGAATTGGTATCTTCAAAGAAAAGAATAGAAGAATTAGAAAATGAAGTTAATTCTTCCTCAAGCAAGATAACTGATTTAGAAACGTCAATCAATAGATTAAATGCTGAGAATAAAGAGTATAAAGAAACAATAGAAAGGCTTCGTGAAGAGCTATCTAAAAAAGAAAACATCATGGGCGATACTAATCAAGAATACAAAGAACTTTTGATTAGAAAGAGAGAACTGGAAAATGAGCTAAGTATCATCAAAACAGAAATGAGAGGAACTATTACTATTTCTTTAGACAATTTGAAAAAAGATATGCGGGCGACAGATAATCAATTAAAAACTTTAACTAACGACGTTAAGAGATTATCTTTAATAGAATTTCAAAGAAATAAGTTAGACGACAACGCAGTCAGAAAATTAAAAGAGCTCGGAGTTGAAGTTAGAAATAATAAAACGACATCCTTTATCGTTATGTCTCTTCTGCAAAGAATGGGAAATACTAAATCAGAAAATGAAAAAGAACTTCTTGAAAAGGCCTTAGATGATATTGAAAAGGTAAAAAGTGAAAATATGTCTATTTCGGAGTCTATGAAAAAGGCTGAAGATGCTTTATTAGTAGCAAACAAGCAGATTGAAATATTACAGCAGAATAAAGAAAATGAAGACAGTGAGATTATAAAAGAATTAAACAAAAATGTCAAGCAGATAGAAAAAATAGAAAACGAATTAGCTGAGAAAAATGAAGAAATCAATGAGTTAAGATTTCAATTAGAAGAAATGAAGTCCGGCGATACGGCTACCCAAAGCAATAATGATGATGAAATTAGAATGCAATCCACTATTGATAAATTGAATGAGGAGTTGTCAAGTTTAAGAATGGAATGTGATGATAGAATAAACAAGATAAAAGAAACACACTCATTAACAGTTGAAGAATTAGAAAATTCTATAAGTTCTCTAAAGACGAAATCAAATTCTATTTACCGGGGCAGTGATTGCAGTGAGCAAATAGAGCAATTAGAAAACGAATATAGAAAGTATAAAGAGTTGTATGACGGCCTGGATAACAAGAATGTATCATTTATAAATAATGCTATTAACGAATATATGAATAAGAAATCTATGACAACTCATGTAGTTAAAGACAATGTTAATGCAAGCGAATATGTAAATCAAACAGAGGAATTAATCAATCTACAAAAAGGAGTAGAAACTATACAGTTAGAGTTAGTTAAAAATAAAAATAACTCCGAACTGCTTGCTAAATTAGCCGAATTAGAAATGAAATTAAAAGAAATCATGAATAATAGAGATGATAATAGCGAGGTCACCACGGAGGACTTTGAGTCTAAAAGAGCTATTTTACAAAAAGAATTAGAAGAGGTGCGGGAGAAAAGCGCAGACATTTCAGAAAAGATTGATAATTCTTTAGGCAGTATTGAAGAAAAAGAACATTTAGAAAATGAAATGGATAAATTTACTGTAAGAGAAAACAGTTTAATTAAACAGTTGCAAACGCTCCCACCACCCACGGCTCCTTTTGCAAATGGTAAAAGTATTGCTATAAACAAAGAAGCTAACGACGCTTTTAATGAATGGAAAGAAGCTATAAGTAGTAATAGTATATTTGGGTTTAAAAATGATAGAGCTGAGATTGCTTACAAAAAATGGAGGGATGCCGTCGAAAGAAATAATAACCGGGAGGATATGTATGAGAATTGGAAGCAGGCAATCTCTATGAATGATGTTAATAAAAATATTGTTGATGACGTTTATGAAAACTGGAAACAGGCAATCTCCATGAATGATGTTAACAATAAAGTTATAAACGAACAGCGAGACCGTGCTATTAATTCTTTAGACATGTATAAAAAACTTAACAGTAAATCATTATCGTATATTATTAAAATTATAGAAGACGTTAAGAATATGGATTCAATAATAGGAGAGATGGCTAAATATACAAGACGTCCTGAAGAAAAGTTAGTATCTTATGATAGCGAATTGCAGGAAAAAAAGAAAGAGTTGGAAACCTGTTCTAATAAAATACAGTCCCTGACTACTCAAATACAAATGTTTGAAGCTAAAAATTATCAGGCCGAAAAATTAAATGCGTTATTAAGAGAAAAGGCCGAACATACTACTAAAATGTATAACGAACTAATGGACGAAATTAATAAATTGGATGAAGAAAACGACGCCTTTGTAAAAGAGAACTCTGCCTTGAAATCAAATATAGCTTCATTATTAGAGAAGATAGAAATTTTAAATCAGAAGATGGAAGAACAGACGGAAAGTGCGACCATTGAAAGAAACAATGTGGAAAAGTCCATTGAAGAATTAAATCTTATACGCCTAACTTCTAAATATGAAAGCGATAGAAAGAAATGCTCTTCTATTATAATGAATAGTATCACGCCTATTATAAATTCTTTAGACTTGAAAAGAGAAAGTATGGATTCTAAAGTGGAAACTTTAAAAAAATCATTCAATAATTTAAATGATTTGTTAGAAATGAAAGACATTCAATTAAAAGATTTTGTTCAAAAAAATAAAGAACTTGAAAATAAGGTTCTACAACTATCAAATGTAGAATCAAATAATAACACCGTAAATAGAGAGTATAAAGAAAAAATAGATAAATTAGGAGAAGAGCTTGCGAAGTGTAAGGAGCTGAATAATATTATTTCTGAAGACAAATATTTAGAAGAAAAACATGAGGAGACCATTCAGTCCCTTAGAAAAATCATAAAAGAGGATAAGATAGATAAGAATAGCGTGATTCAATTTTTAGACAACAGACTGCGAGATGGTCAAAGAATGTTAGATCTGGTAGATAAATCTATATTAGATATCAAATCTTACGATAGTCGTCATAAAGAAGTAATAACATTACTAAAAGAGAAATTAAATAAGTCTATAGAAGAATTAAATGGTTTGAAGGCAGGTATTAAAAGCGAATGGGGCGAACTGTCGGATAAAATAGATGAGATTATCTCTTTAAACGCAGGTAGTCAAAAATACTATGACAAATTAAATAATCAAATAAATTCGCTTAAGAATGATTTTAATTCTAAGGTCTCTCAATTAGAAGAAGAAAAAGCTAATGCTATACTAAACTTAGAAAAGAAATATGAAGAAAAAGAGAAGGAGAATGAAGAATCTAAGATTGATATGAAAAATAAAATTATAGAAGAATTTGTTCAGAGTAATAAAGATATTTTGTTTAAAGAGCAGTTAGAAAAAATAGTAGATTATGTAAATAGCAGACTCGCTCCGGTAATTTTAAATTTAAATGCGGGCCGGGACAATATTAATAAGATATCCGAAACCGTACCCAATCTTATTAAACAAGCAGTCCGACTATCATCGCCATCATCTGAAGTTAAAACAGTTGCCAACGACATTGCTAATTCATTTGAAGAAGCAGTTTTAAAAATCAATGACGAGTATAAGAGATTATCTAATTCTTCTTTAGACCAGAATAGAATTAATATGACTATAACTTCTAACTTAAAAGAATTGATAAATTCTACAACTAATAAATTAAATGAATTTATAGATATCATGAAGGAAAAGATAAATATAATGGCCAATGAAGCGGTAGAACAGAACTCTCGTATAATGTCTTTAAACAGAGAATTAGAAAATAATAAATTATCACATAGTAAAGAATTACAGAGTCTTGAGAATTTATACAAGGAACGCGCAAACAAGTTTTACAGAATAACGAACTCCCAAATTTCAAACATAAAGACTAATATGGAATCTATTAAGAACAATATGATATCAAAAGAGTATATAGATAATTCAATTGCTAATGTAAAGGAAGGCATGGATGATATTAAATATTTCTTCCAAACCAGGGAATCTTCTTTAAGACAAGAGATAGACAATCTCAAATTTAGCCTTAAAGAAAAAAATAAAACACATATTGACGAGTCCAACGCTCTTAAAAAACTATTATCGTCGGACTTTAATTTATCTATAGACACTATAAATAAACTTAGAAATAATATTCAATCACATAATATTATTGTTGTGGAGACTCTAACTATTACTGGAGATATTATTAAGAAGACCCAGGCGTTAAAGGAAAAAAATAAAGCTTTGGTTGAGAAAGTTCTACAATGTAATGGGTATGAAGATGAAATAAATAATTTAAGAAATCAGCTCGCTGATAACAGCAATGAAATAATGTTATTGAAACAATCCTTAAAGATTATAGAAACAAATAGTGAGCTGAAAGATGAGGAAATAGCAACTCTAAAAGTAAGCAAAGCGGATTTATCCTCCCAGTTAGACACTTTAAATGTCCTTCTTAAAGAAAAAGGAGATGATGCAGGTGTCGACGCCGATGACGTTAAGAATACAATTGCGAATTCAATATCTAATATGAATGAGTTATATAAAGCAAACTTGAATTTAAGACTATGTAAAGAAAGCAGACTCGCATTAGAAGAAAGAATAAAGAATATAAAACAAAGCGTCGTTGACATTTTGAGTAATAGTTCTTTAGGCTCAATCAAATCTTCATTGTTAAATAGCATATCGGAAATATCTGGAATCAAATCTATTGTAGAGTCTATTAGAAAGAAAGTATTATTAGGAAATTCAGTAGTTGTTAGATGTAATGATTATTCCCAGGTTATCTATGACGAAGTTTATGTGCCATCTGGAGAAGTTAAAATTGTTATTGACATGAATAACAATGACGGCAAAAAAAACAAACCAACTCAGGATGAATTTTCTAAATACATTAACAAGCTAAGCAAAAGAACTATTTAAATAAGCTCTCATCTTCTTTATAGAACCCATTCTTAAATCCATTATCAAGAACCGGAATCAAACTTTCAATCTCAGATATCCATATTTTTTTGTATGAATTTTCTTCGGATAAAACAGCAAGCTCTTGCTCTAACACCGCTTTTCTTTTTTTAATTTTAAGTCTACAGTCTTTATTCATTTGCCTGTAAGACAAATTTAGTAAATAGTTGTAATTAGCACCTTTACTTTCTTCTACAATCGCGCCTTCTAACTCTTCGTTAGGAAGTCTGCCAGCGTTTTCAATAATGGTTTTGTTTAATTTATCAAACCCATTATCTTCTAAGATACCATCTGCTTCTTTTTCTCCTTTCTTGGATAGATTAAATGTATCGTGGACATCAATAAATCTAATATAGTTATTACACATGATGATTTTATATTTTAGAATAATTTTTTCTCTATCGATTCTTTTCATATAGCACTCTTTTCTTACACCAAACCAGCGAATCATTACGTCTTCATAGTTTGAATATTCGATAACAGTATTAGTAGGAGAATATAGATTGATACAGTGGCTAAGTTTTACTGATAAATTTAGATAATGTTCTAAATAATCAAGGCCGTCCTTAGCGACATACTTATTCTTTAGTCTATCAAGCTCTCCAGTGGGGAAATCAATTTCAATATTTACCTCGTCTATAGAAGAATAATTTCTTACTCTTGAAACCGTAAATGTTTTATTCTCTTTTAAGAATTCAATATACGGCTCAATCCAAACTCTTGGAGGCAGACTCTTAATAATAATAGTATCTTTACCTTTAATAGTATAGTTTCCTACAAGCATACTTTTACCGCTATCAGTCTCTACCTCACGTCCTTTGAACTTATTTTTAAAATAGTTCATTTGTTTAATCGGAAGATTGAAATCATCTTCATTAATCATATACATAACATTTTTGTATATTTGTTGAATATCTCTCGCCCATACTTCAATTTTCCACCCGGTAGAAGGAAGAACTAAGTCTTCCATTAAAACAGTGGGAAGGATAGGGATGAAATATTTAGGTTCCGCTATTTCGCCATCTACTTCATTCCATTCTAACAATTCTAAGTCTTTAGAAGGGAAAAGCAGGTCTACTACTTCTTTATTCAATTTAGTGTCAATATAACGAGGAGAACCGGCATCTTTACCTCCCTTATAATGAGAACCAAACTGTCCTAAGGGTAGTAAATACGGGATATTTCTCGAGCCCATAAAATTTTGAGCCATATTTATAATAGTGTTGTTTAAACTATCGGAGCCATGGTGATACATCATCTTTTCAGCGATATATCCTCCCAGCTGGAACACTTTTAATTTAGTGTTAGATTGTTTAAATTTAAGAATAGACCCGCACAGGATTTTACGTCTTGCTGGGTTTAAGCCGTCAATTACATGAGGCATTTTTCTTTGAATATTATCTAACTGGTATTCTCGCGTATGTAGATTTAAATGGAGAGAGCAGGACACTTCGCCATTCCCGCCGACATCTCCTTCAATTTCCATATTTGTAGATAATATTTGTTTTCTTTTGTCCGAGTCGTTGCCAAAATATATTTCAAATAGTTTACCACTATCTTCTTCATATTTGAACTTACTGACAATTTTATACATGTCTTTAAACATATTCTTAATCTCTGCGTTTGAGTGGGTCGCAAGGCCCTTAATATAATTAATTTTATATTTAGCAATATCATTATTCTCGCACCATTTATTAAACTCATTAGGCGTGTAAAACTCTTCAATGTAAAGCTTATTCCCGTTATGTTTCTTCATTGTCGGGTAGGCTCTGATTAGAGGAGTATTAAGAATACTAATGTATTTCTTTTTTATTAACTCTGGATAGAATACGTCAAAGAAGTTAAGAATAAGCCCGCAGATGTTTCCGATTCCGTCTAAATCATAATCAGTAGCAATAATAACCTTGCCGTATCTAAGAGTATTCATTTCTTCTTCTGTCTCATATGTAAAGTGCCAGTTTAGATTTAGCACCTTGATGAGTGAGTTAATTCTTTCATTTTCCATAAGTTTATTCTTCTTGTCTATAATTTGTTTTCCTTTGACTGTTTTAATGTCAATCTCTTTTCTAACATTTAAAGGGACTCCCTGAATGTTAAATAAGCCATAGTATTTGAAGCCTAATTCTTTATTTCCAGAAAGACCATTTCTAATGCATGACTCAGCGCTATCTCCTTCAGGAATAAAAAGAGTGCACTGTTTGCTTTTACTACTACCGGCATAATCAGCGGAGCTATACTTTTTGATGCCGGATAGATTATTTGTTTTTTTGGTAGTAGTTTCTTTTGTAATCTTGTTTAAATAGATAGTATCTATTTTTTCTTCCAACAAATCCCATAATTTCTTTAGGCTCTGTTTATTATCAAAGGTATAACCTTTAAATCTTGTCTCAGAAATATTCAGTTCATTCTTAGATTGATTTTTATATTCTAATTGATTCATGTTTCCTTTAAAGAATATGAACATAAAATTACTAATTAGCTTGCTTGTAATTTTTACTTTATCCTTTAATTTCTTTTCAATCTTTGGCTTTAAAGCATCTAAGACGTGTTTTACTATAAATTTAATGTGAGTTCCGCCGTCAGATAAATATAATCCGTTAATAAACGAAATATGTTCAATCCCGGTAGAATTACTGTCTCCAAATTGCTCAATAGCGATAAATACTTCAAAAGAATTACCTTCTTCGTTTGACATATTACACTTAACGAGACTATCAGAATTCACAGCCAAAGCACTTAACTGTTCTAAAGACTTTACAGAAATTTCTTCTTCATTGAACATAATTTTATATTTATTCCCTAAGTAAGAAGATACATAAATCATTCTTGTCTTAAGAAGAATATATAAAGTGCCCATCAGCGATTCCCATTCTTTACTTCCAATTTTATATTCAAAGAATTCAAAATCAGGAATAAATGAAATCTCAGTAAAAGGAACCTCTACTTTTTTTGTCTTTGTAATGACCGGAGGTTCTATAATTAAATTACCATCAAGAAATCGTTGGCGATATGACATTTTGTTTTTAGCGTCGTATGTTTTTACTTCAAATATAGAAGACATGATATTAGTAGCTTTGCTACCAATTCCATTAGCTCCAATTTTTTCTTCATCGTCGTTAGAAAAATTCGAACCACTCATTTCTTTAGTAAAAATCATCTCTACGATATACTGGCCTTTATCATTTTTTTCGGCAATAATACCCTCGCCATTATTATAACACACAACACTACCAGTTAATTTGTCTAAAGACAATTTAATAGTATCGCACTTACCTTTTCCTTTTAATTTGTTAGTTCTAATACAATGGTCAATGGCGTTTAAAATAATTTCATCGCAAATGTTATATAGAGCAATCGGATATTTCAATTGTTGTCTTTCAAGCTTGCCATTAATATCATTATATACCCATAGGCTGTTCTCGGTAGCTTTTTTACTTCCAATATACATATTACTACGAAGTCTAACATGTTCTCTAAATGTCTTAGACTCGTATTTGGTACCGGTATGCTCCATATTGTCAATATAGTTATATACTAATAAAATTTCAATTTTAAATACGTTTTCTGCTTATTTCGCCATTTTTGCTTAATTTGTATATAAATTTAAAGAGTTTGGTGCTATGGATTACAGAACCGTTAGAATATACATATATGGAATGATTTAGCCCTATATTGTCTTTCCACTTATATTTGAAAACCTGTTTAAAGGTATCCACCGGATATATAGACCCACCTTTGAATGTCAGTCTTCCAACATACGCAACTTCGCCACATTTACTTACGATTACGCTCCCAGAGCTTTCATTATTGTCGTTAGAAATTATAGATATGCTTATATCATGAATGAAATTAAAGTTATTATAATTATTGCAAAAATTATTTTTATATTTATAGAAAAAAATACCATCACCGCTTAGATAGTCCCTCTCTATCTTTAGGCTTTTTTCGTATAAGGAACATAAAATAAATATTATTGGAGTCGCCGAAATAACAACTACCGGCATTTAATTATTTATTTTTCTAAACAATATATTCTTATAGATATACTATATCAAAAAATCAAATTAGAGTTTAACACCATAAGTATCAAATAAGTATTCATAGAAGAACTAAAATTATTAGAAGATATATTGCATTTGCAGTCAGAGCGCGATAAATTATTCAAACAACTAATCACCACAGTAAAAACAGAAAACAGAAATTACCTAAATCATCAAATGAACCAGTTTTTAAAAAAAAGTATAGAGATCGAAAAAGAATTATCAGAAATCCGGATTCAAATTTATAATCAATTTATAATCAAAAAATAATTTAACGCTTTTTTTTTAATATACTTTTTACTCTACCGGTAGAGGTTATGCTATTAACTGGCTTAGGTAGTTTAGTATTCACATACATACGAGCGCTGAACCTAACATTTTTGCTATGACTAACCGGTTTAATTTTTTTTTTATAGTATAGTATCTCTCCTTTAATCTCAGGGCTTTGCTTGCATATAGATAACAATAAAAAAGAAACCGCGTCGGATACTGATTTTGCCGATTTTATTTTACTAAAATCTAATACAAAAAAACCATTTTTTATGTATTTATCTAAAGAACTACTGAAAGAATCATATGCGGGTTTGCTTAAATCACTATTGTATATAAATTCATTAGATATCTTATAACTGGATATTTTATTCTTAGAGCTTAAGAATGATATAGGCAGGAGATTATTATATCCCGGCTTGAGAGTTTCTTTAAAATACACACAAACGGTATTTACAAAAGATTCTAAATATTTAGCTTTCGCGTCTCCCATTTCAACAATTTGCATATATTCTTCAACCTTTGTTAAAAATAACTTTTTATATTTATTGTCGTCAGATATTATAGCTAATGGCTTCGGGTTTTTAACCGATGGATTGTTTGAGATAACGCTATCCTCAAAGCAGAAGTATATATATATTTTTTTTTGAGATTTTATAAGTCTGCTTATCTTAATGACATTATCGCTGATTACGTTTCCGTTTATATATAAATTAATTTTTTTAGTTTCGCATAAAGAAATAATACTGGGGATGTCGTTCTCCAATCCGGTTATAGTATTTGTATAATTAATAACCAACAACTTCGCGGTTTTAGACAAACCACTAACTATTGTATCTTTAGACAACTTAAAATCACACATGCTTAAAAATGACACATTGACGTCTTTAATTCTTGCCAAATAAGACATTATTTTTCTATCACCGATCTCGCAAGATATACTATTATTTTTAGACTTGGCATTATCAATCGCAAATTTTAATACATTCATTATTATATTAGTGTTGTAAAAATTTAAAAAAAGAAATCAATGCTTAGTTGTTGCTTCTGCATATCGGACATGGACGCTCTTCATTTTCAATAGACCATTTTTCAAAACATTCAAAGCAGGAATAATGACCACAAGAGAGAATTATATTTTCTTTAGTCTCAAAACATATAAAACATTCAATGACAGGTCCTTTTTTAATGGCTCCTAAATTTAAATAACAACAATCGCAAAGACCTTCATTTCTATCAATTATATACTTCGGCATTTTATTATTACATATAAAATCATTGCTACAGTTAATCAAAACGCATCCGCATTCTAAAATAGGCTTAAATTTACAAAATATATCGCAATCTTTATGTTCTGGGTTAATAGTATATAGACAATTAATATCGTGTTCTACATCGCATAGACAGTTATCCAACTCACAATCGCAGTCATCAAAACAGCCACAATCACAAACAAAAGCATCAAAGCAAGAACCATTGCCAGGACAGCTCATTGTCTATATACAATCAAAAAAAAATCAATTTTTATTGACTTTTATTTAGATATGTGTTTAAGCAAGACGAGCCTCAAGCTCATTCTTAACATCCTCAAAATTACGAAGCTTATAAAGCTGGGTGTAAATACACGTCTTAAACAGATTCGCAGAAATAGTCTTAGTGCTCATAACATTGAGAATAATTTGGCTGAGGTCAACTACGTTATCAAGAATATCAAGAACAATATCACTACAGAATGTCTGGTATCGGTCGCTTACCTTAGTGTTAGCATACTTCTCGTCAGACTTCTTTAGATTATAAACGATAGACTTCACGTAGAACTTAAAGTTAATCTTCTTATCCTCAACATCATCCTCAACAACAACAGTCTCCTCAGGCTGGACCGCAAGCTCCTCGGTCTGCTCAACAACCTCGCCATTCTTCATAGCCTTCTTTAACTGCTTAGCCTGCTCCTTCTTTAGCTGTTTAGCAAGCTCCTTACTGGCCTCCTCTTCAAGAACAGCGTTCTTTACCTTGACGAAAGAAGGAAGACTGCTGTAGAAGTCATAGAGATTTCCATCTTGAGCATTGGAAGCAAATAGATACTTTGGCTCAATAGTGCTGTTTCCAACTTCAGCAAGTCGAGAAAGGGCAAACGTGGTAATCTCTTCAACGACCATATCGCCAAAAGCACTAAGGACATTAAAAGACTCCTTGCTGAACTTAGCACGTTGCTTGCTAAGAACATCTACACAGGCACGGTCTTCATTTACAAGCTTCTTAGAAAGATAATCCACAGTGATGTTGGCAAGATTAATATCTTCCTGAACACCTCCCTTAGCGTTGTTAGCCTCGATGGACTTAACGATATCTCCAATCTTCTTCTGGTCGTCAACCGAAACTACATTAGACAAATCCTCGCCGGCCTTGATGCGAACCAGCATAGAATTGATAGTGTTGTTAGAGTCTTCACTGAGAGAAACCTTAGCAGTGATTTCAGTAAGGTCAGACTCACTTAGACTATCCTTGACAGAGGCAAATCCATTACTCTTAACGGATTGAATCTTCTCATCAATATCCTTATTAAGCTTAACTCCGCTTACATAGTTATGAATACGGGAACTGGGAATTACAAATTTAGAGTTATCTACAGGAGTGTTATCTACAGGGGCGTTATCTACAGGAGTGGCAGTCTCAGACACAATGGGCTGGACTACCTTCTTCTTAAGAACTTTCTTTTGAACAGTGCTCATTCTTTCTTATTATTATAATATACTTATATCCTTGTTTCTAATTAATAAATCATTTATCTTCTAAAATATCTAATAAATAGTTTAATTAGTAAGAGATTATAATTATCTATAGGCAAAAAAAAACAGTTTGAGTCTAAAGACAAATTACTTATACTTATTAAAATATTGGAGAGAATCTGTATCATCGTTATCATCAGTAGTTTTTTCTTCTTCATCATCCACTTCTTCTCTTTCGCTATCCGCATTTTCAAATAAAACATCATCTTCAATATATTCAATTACAGTTCCTTTACTACTAACGCTGGCGTTCTCCCAACCATTACTCATCGGCTCTTGCTTTACAATATTTAAATTATCAAAATTCTCTATAGAGACATTCACAATGGGAGATGGGGGTCTTTCTTCTTTAATAGCTTCTAAATTATTAACTAAAGGAACGTTCTCTTGTTTAATAACATCATCTTCACTATCAGTATCAGATGTGATATCAATGTATTCAGAGATATATTTTTTAGCATCGGCCTCCGCCTTAATTTTATCTTCTGTAGGCATCTTTAATTCTTCAGAGGGTTTGGTATTTACATCTTCAGGCTTGGTTTCTTTTTTTTTACTAAAGTATTTATAGATAAAGTAAATCAAAATTATAAACACAAGGACAGATACAAAAATAAGTGCGTAGTATTTATACTTAGACGCAATCACAAGTCCTTTTTTTTCATTGTCTTTTGGCATATCAATAATATGAGAATTAGTAGGAAGATTACAGACATCTTCCTTACTTTCTTTAAAGCGCCCTTCTGTAATTTCCATAGACTTGACCAATGACTTTCCATTTAGTTTCAAAGAAGGGTCAAGAATTCTTGGCATTACAGGAATAAACATATCGTCTGACGAATACTTCTCCATATTTAATTTATAATTATAATAAGATAATGCTTTAATTAATATACTATTTAGCTATGTTATTGCAGTCTATAGAAAAAATAAATGAAATTGTCAAAATATTTAATTCTATATCAGTAGCTGTAAATGGACCAAGTGCGGATATTTTAAATTTCTATGAAAAAGACTTAAAAAAAGTAGATGATGAGTTATATGAATTTACGAAATATATATCCCATTTACATTTCTTAAAAAAAAGTATAGAAGGAACAAAGCAAGGAGACTACAAATCGCAAGTAAGCGAACGTATGAAAATGCAACTTATAAATTCTATAGACATTACAAAAAATAATATAAATGAAGAGTTAGAAAAAATAGAAACAGAACTTATTAAGGTAGAAACAACCCACGCCAATAATATCTTAAACACTAAGAATAATAATGAGATTATTACATTGTTTAATAAAGCCTGTGAAAAATTTATACCAATGCAATCATTTTTACCAGCCACTGTGATAAAAGAGTGTTTAGATGAAAATCTAAAAAAAATATTAAGTCTAAACCTAAAATTAATATTAGCTAAGCAAAGACCTATAGAAATTAGAAAATACGAAAAAGTCGTAGATTATAAAGTTTCGGACGTTAAGAAAATAATATATCCGAAATTTATGAGATTTGAAAAAATATTTCAAAGATGTGCAAATATAAAATATACAAACATAAATATAAACGACGAGGATAAGGAATTATATAAAGACAAAGAGGCTAAATGGAAAGAATGTATGGCTATAAATAATTTACTAAATAAAGCAATAGGGGCGAACTTAGAATTTGATACAATTGATGACTTATATAAAACAGATTCAATACAATTATTAAAACACAGAAAACCAGAAGACTCAATAATTATATTTCTAAAGACAAAGGAAAAAGATTTTATATACACTCTAAATAATATATTAGATAAAAATGAGATTGATGAGGATAACCGGAAAATTTCTGGAATTACTAAAAAATATGTAGAAAGAACAAATACTATATTTCCGGGAGACAAGTCCGATGGTGTTTTTTACATATCCCCACTATCTATAAAAAAATGCGAAATTGTTGGATACGTAGATATTATAGAACAGTCATATGATTTTCTGACAAATATGAATGTAATAATTGTTAAAATTAATGAAGAATATACATTTACTAAATCTGGAGTCTATGACAATATTAAATTAATAGACTGTTTAGAACTTATAAACCCTTTAATGTTCAATAAAGGAATGGAAACCATAAGAACCATAAATAATTATTCTATAGGCAAAATAAATCAGTCTATAGAAGAAATAGCTAATGGCAGGGACCGAGGTGATATGAATATATTTACACCTGTGAAAATTAGCAATATAAGGGCGTTAGTGTTAGAAAAATTAAAATTGTATAAAAGAAATGAAAATAAAGTAGAAAATACAGATAACATTATAAACATTTTATTTTCTTCTATATACGAAGCTATTTGGAAAAAAACACCTAAAACAAAAGACTTCAGCGATGAATTTTATATAACATTCTATGCTTCAATAAATAGATTAGTGTTTAAGGCCAGGAAAGATATCATGGATAGATACAACACCATGCGCAATTTTGAGTCGGCAAAAGAGGTTGTCATGGATGTTCTTGAAAAAATGGAAAAAAATATTTTAAAAGCAGATGAAATGATTACTATAAAATACAATCTAATAGTTTAAAAATGGAAAGCGAGACTGCTATATTTCTATCGGCAATTATTATAATGACAATAGCGTCATATTTATTCTATAAAATATTGTTTTGCATAGTATGCTGTAGCTTTTTAAAAAAAGACGATGAGGATATGAAAATGAATGAATTCGTTTAAACAGAACTTTTATCAGTAGGTCTATACGCAAAGCAATCATTCTTCTCACATATTCGCTTCCATATCTTATCATTATCTATTAGAGTCTCATAGCTTTGTAAGTGAATACAACTAAGGAGGCCAGATTTTTTAGTATCGTCTTTTATGATTAAATCCAATATCTTATATATCAAAAATGGATAGTAGAGGCTATTTTTTTTGTTAGGCGGTTTTATACTTTCATAAGTCTTTGTGGCTTTGTCAAAATATATAAACAATAGCTGTTGCTCGCTGTGGTTTAATTGAGGTGGGATATACCCGGTAATAATCTTTTTAATTAAAGGAATATGGTCGTTAAGTTTAGATAAATTATTTTGCTTCAAATAAGACCTAAACTGCTTCACGGATATACTCTTTAAATTTTCAATCTTATCTTTCTTTATACTTCTCTTTATTTTCTCCAAATATTGCTCAGGAATTACAGTGCTTTCCTTTGCTTGAATTCTCTCGATCCAAAATTTACAGTGTCTTGTAGGGTCGTAAGAACCATGAGCTACTCGGTTTCCTTCCTGGGCAAATAGCTGGCTTTCCTCAGTCACGCTGCCAATTAATGTCACGATATAACCACATCTAACACATAATAACTCACTGGTATTTGGCTGAATAGACATTTTAGTCCCGCAATCACACACGTCATACACCTCTTCAACATTCTTTGATAAAGGAACATAAATATTCTTATACTTAGAAATCATCATTAACAGTTCTTTGATGCCTTTACAGGTATTAAACGATAAAT
>JACCDQ010774044.1_pt1 | contig 34333 bp, 60 predicted proteins | sample 7446031 | NCBI WGS metagenome assembly JACCDQ01 (sample SAMN15323442, study PRJNA562643) | freshwater metagenome | isolation source: river surface water | place: USA:Blue River Watershed | collected 2017-08-17 | reverse complement strand
TCATGCTGACAACATCGCCAAAGGGAAAATGAGCGCGGCATACTGGGCAAACAAAGTTAAGTGGTGAAACTATGGACTACATTGGCGCAACTCCTATGCAAAACCCCTTGCTGGGGTTGCTCGCTGAACGCCTGAAACAAGCGCAGGAGTTTGCCGCCAAGCCATTTGGGTATTCAAACCCACCCGCTGAGATGCTAATGAATCTCTTAGGAGTTCCCGCAGTCCAGCAAACAGCCGAAAGAATCGCCTACGGTGATCCTTTGACTACTGGTCGAGGCATGACTACACAAATCCGCCCTGAAGCCGTAGAAGCCGCATTAACTGTGGCTCCTGCCGCTGGACTGCTTGGTAAGGCTACAAAGGGGATGCCAGTTGGCATGAGTATCAAGCCAGTTGACGATGTTGCTGCTTTATTAAGCAAAGAACAAAAGTTTAGTTATCCACAAGAAGAAGCAATGCGTTTAGCTCAAAAACGAGCTGCTTTGCCTGTAAGTGAAGGTGGTTTAGGACTAAAGCCAGATAATACGGCCGCTGAACGTGCAAAAGCAATGGGATTTGACATTGAATCATTGCATGGGACAGCAAACCCAAACATTGAAAAGTTTGACCCTAGTCTTGTTGGAACAAAAGCTGGCAATGCGTTTGACAACTATATGTGGTCAACAACAAATCCAGATGCGGCAACGGGATATTCATTGAACATGAAATCCTATGAGTCTTTGCCAGAAGTCGTTAGCTTGAAAGAGCAGAAGAACGATATTCTGAAACAAATAGCAAAGGCTGTTGAAGCCAAAGATACTGAAAAAGTGGGTGAACTTAGAAGTCAGTTAAATTCTATTCACGAAAAAGAATCAACGATATTTGACGTTTTTAAGCAAGGACAAATTATTTCAGAAGGTTCTACGGTCTATCCATTGGCATTGCAACGTCAAGAATTTATGCCTTACGAAGCTGGTGGTAAAAGCTGGATGCGGGCAAATAGACCAGCAATTGAACAGTCTCAAGATTTAGGCTATCAAGGTGTTCAAATCAACAATGTTGTTGATAACCCAAATTCTTTCATGGGGAATGTGCCAGCAACTACATTTGCAACAGAGAACCCTGATTTATTACGCTCACGATTTGCTGCTTTTGACCCATATCGCAGAACTGCCGCAATTGCATCCGCAATGGGTGTCGCTGCCCCTGATTTATTGGCAGAAGAAGAAAAGCCAAAGAAAAAACGTAAGAATCTGCTAGACTAACCACATATCAACAACACCAACGAGCCGTAAGGAATTGGTAGACATAAATGACTAAACAAGTTGAAAATAGTGGAATGGGTCGCCCCAAAGGTAGCCCTAATAAGGCCACAGCAGCCGTTAGAGAGGCGATCGCAGTATTCGCAGAGGGTAATGCCCATAAACTGCAAGAGTGGCTTGATGACGTTGCTATGGGTGTCGGTGGTAACAAGCCAGACCCCGCAAAAGCAGCAGACCTTTATCTAAGAGCTATCGAATATCATATTCCTAAGTTGGCTCGCACTGAGATGACTGGCCCTGATGGTGGCCCTGTCCAAGTCTCAGGCATCACGATCAATCTCAAGAAGCCTAATGAATCTTGAACTAGATTTCCCTGAAAAACTGGGATTCTTGTTTGAGCCAGCACGATACAAGATTCTCTACGGTGGCAGGGGGTCTGGTAAATCGTGGGGTGTTGCTCGTGCTTTGATTGCTATTGCAGTCCAAAAACCAACTAGGGTTCTATGCGCCCGTGAGCTTCAGAATTCAATCTCAGACTCAGTTATCGCTCTGCTCCATGACCAAATCAAGACTATGGGGCTTGAGTCGTTCTTTGACGTACAGCGCACAGCTATCTACGGTGTCAACGGCTCTGAGTTCTCATTTGCTGGTCTGAAACATAACGTCACATCAATCAAGTCATTTGAGGGCGTTGATATTTGCTGGATTGAGGAAGGCCAAGCGGTATCTAAAGTCTCTTGGGAAACCTTGATTCCTACCATCCGCAAGCCAAACTCTGAGATTTGGGTGACTTTTAACCCTGACCTAGATACTGACGAGACTTACAAGCGATTCGTGATTAACTCGCCAGCAAGCGCTCAAGTCCATAAAGTCAACTGGTCTGACAATCCTTGGTTTCCTGAAGTTCTCAAAGAGGAACTAGAAACTTTGCGAGAAAAGGACATGGACAGCTATTTGAACGTATGGGAAGGCCACACTCGTCAAATGCTGGATGGCGCTGTTTACGCCAACGAGCTTAGAAAAGCCCAAGAGGACAACAGAATCCGTGATTTGCTTATCGACAAGACTATCCCTGTCCAGACGTTTTGGGACTTGGGGTGGGCAGATATGACGTCAATTTGGTTTGTTCAGGCAATCCCTGGCGGTGAGGTTCGAGTCATTGACTTCTACCAAAACTGCCAAAAGCCAATTGACCACTACGCTCAAGTTCTGCAAGACAAAGGTTATGTTTACCGAGATTGGTGGCTGCCGCATGATGCTGAACACAAGAATATGACAGGCAGATCAGTTAAGGACATTCTTAACGATATGGGTAAACCCGTAAGGATTACGCCAAAACTGTCAATTGCTGACGGTATCAACGCTGCTCGTATGCTGTTGAATCGGTGTTACTTTGATGAGACTCGTTGTGCTGACGGGCTTCAAAACCTGCGCCATTACCGCTATGACGTAGACCCAAACACTAAGATGTTTAGCAATAAACCGCTACACGATCAGCACTCCCATGCTGCTGATGCTTTCCGTTACCTCGCTGTCGGACTGGATGAGTCTGGTTCGTCATGGGGTAAATCTATTAACCAACGAGCGAAATGGATTGTTTGATGTACTTTATGAAACAGGGCGATATTGCCGACAAACGCCGAATTGATGCACTAGAGCGCAGAATTGACTTGCTCGAAAAGGCCATTGAAGTATTACAATCGGAGCAACGCCCAAAGATGGGCAGGCCACCAAAGGTAAAAGATGAGCCAGGAAAAACTGAAAGCAATCATCGAGTCGGAGATTGATAACTCCATTGGTTTTCTAGAAACAGAAACCACCCAACAACGCACAGACGCAATCAATGCCTACTTGCGAAATCCTTACGGCAATGAGGTTGAAGGTAAATCTCAAATCGTTACTGGTGAAGTTGCAGAAGCCGTAGATGGTTCTTTGCCTTCACTGGTTCGCATCTTCTCATCTAGTGATGAAGTTGTGCGATTTGACCCGCGTGGTCCAAAAGACGAAGCTGGCGCAAAACAGGCTACTGAATACGTCAATTGGGTATTCATGCGTGATAACGCTGGTGTCATCATCTTGCACGATTGGTTTAAAGACGCGCTACTGCAAAAGGTTGGCGTGGTTAAAGCCTATTGGGAAGATAAAGAAGATGTAACCAAAGAAAAATATCGTGATCTTTCTGATGACGAGCTGGCAATGCTTCTTTCTGACGAGACTATGGAAGTGGTTGAGAAAGAGGTAGTAGAGAACGAGATGAAAGACCCTGCTGGCAATCCTGTGCTAGATCAATTGGGTCGCCCTGTGATGTATACGTCTAACAGCGTCACAGTTCAAAAGAAAAAGAAGTCTGGCAACGTGGTTGTTGAAAACATCCCACCAGAAGAATTCTTGATCTCAAAGAAAGCAAAGCGCAGCCCTGCTGATTCGCCTTTTGTGGCACACCGCCGCCTTATGACTCGTAGCGATCTGATTGCTATGGGTTTTGACAAGGACATAGTGGAAGGCTTGGCAACGTCAGACTCCTTGACATTCTCTGCTGAATACTTGGCTCGTCACGATAACGGTGAGAACCCAGACGATGCGCAAAGCCTTGACGACTCAATGCAAACCATTGAGGTGTTTGAGTGTTACGTTCGTGCTGACGTAGACGGTGATGGTATCGCTGAACTGCGCCAAGTGTTCTACGCATCAAACGAAATCTTGAGCGATGAGGAAACTGACTACGTTCCTTTTCACTCAATCTGCCCAATTCCTACGCCTCACAAGTTTTTTGGCGAGTCGATGGCAGATCGCACAATGGACATTCAGTTAATCAAGACTACGATCACTCGTCAAATCTTGGATAACCTGTATCTGACAAACAACGCTCGCGTTACTGCCGTTGATGGTCAAGTAAACCTTGACGACTTGCTGACTTCTACCGCTGGTGGTGTGGTTCGCGTCAAGTCGCCTGGCGCTGTTCAACAATTGACCGTTCAATCAATGGCTGGTCAGGCTTTCCCAATGCTGTCTTACTTGGACTCAATCCAACAGAAACGCACTGGTGTTACCGAAGCAAGCCAAGGTTTAGACCCTTCAATCCTGCAAAACGTCACCGCTGCTGCTGTTGCTTCTATGCAACAAAGTTCGGCTGGCAAGATTGAGATGATTGCTCGCATCTTTGCTGAGACAGGCGTTAAGTCTCTGTTTAAAGGCATCCTGCATCTTCTTTGCAAGTACCAAGACAAAGCACGAATCGTGCGTATGCGTGGACAGTACGTTCAATTTGACCCGCGTGAGTGGTCGAATCAGTACGATGTGGACATTAACGTAGGCTTGGGCGCTGGCAACCGTCAGGAACAAATGGCTATGTTGAACATGGTTCTGGCTAAACAAGAGCAAGTTTTGGGACAAATGGGGCCTGCTAATCCATTGGTGTCGATGGGTCAGTATCGCAACACATTGGGCCGTATGGTTGAAGCTGCTGGATTCAAGGATTCTGCTGAGTTCTACAAGTCAATCACGCCTGAACAAGATCAGCAATTGTCTGCTCCACCGCCACAACAGCAGCCACAAATGCCGCCTGAAGTGCAAGCATATATGGCTAAGACGCAGGCAGACATTCAAGCTCAACAAATGAAGGCACAGGCTGACATTCAATTGGCGCAACAAAAAGCTGCTGCTGAGATTCAACTGATGCGTGAAAAAGAAGCTGCCAAGTTGCAGTTTGAGCGCGAGAAGTCTGCTGCTGAGTTGGCTTTGAAGCAAGAGGAATTCTTGGCTGAGGCTCAAATGAAGGCTATGAAGGTTGGTGCAGGTATCACTTCTAACGTGGAAATCCCAGGGTAACTATGTCATACGTTTCCGATCTCCAAAGTCGTTTAACGCCAGAGCAATATGTTGCTCTGACTAAGCCTATTTCTAGCCACTATAAAGGGAATATTCAGGATTGGCAGGCGCAAATCTTGACACCTTTGGACACATCTAAGGTTGGTCTACCGACTCAGCTAACAGTCACTACAAAGGCTCCTGAAACGTATTACGCAGAAGTAGGTGAAGGCCCTGCCGAAGCGAGAGTTAGGACATTTAAGCCAGAGCTTGACAAAACATTAAGCAAAGACTTTGCGCCTCAATACGAATATTTTCAGGGGTCAGATAATGAAGAATCGTCATCTACTCTTACTGGCTATCGTTCAAAGAAGCCTGTAACTGTTAATGGATTGCCTGTTTACGCTAATTACGATGTAAATGGCAAGTTGACAGGTTACGATTCTGGCAGCACAAAACGTGCTTACATGAATGACAGCACAAGCCTTAAAGGTGTTTGGGATGCTACTGGTGTTGCAAAACCAAAGCCTATCACTGCTTCAGGCGGTGGTTTCATTAAAGGTCTGATTAACGATGTTGCGTCAAATCCTGTTTTAAATACTGCTATTACTATTGGTGCTGGCATCTATGGTGGCCCTGCTGGTGTTGCCGCTTGGAACGCTGCTCAGACAAAAGCTGCTGGTGGCGATTGGGGCGATGCGCTTGAGTCAGGCGCTAAAGCTGGCGCATTGGCCTATGGCGCTGGACAGATAGCACAAAACTTTGGTGGTGGTGCTGATATTGCAGCCACGAATGAAGCAGTTGACCAAGCGTTGATTGATCTAGCAAACAGTGCGCCACCTGAGTTCACTTCTGGTGCTTCTACTGCCGCTACCAATGAGGCTATTGACCAAGCATTGATTGACTTGGCTAATAGTTCTGCTCCTGTGTTTTCTACGCCAACAGGCTTAGATACTTTGCCACCTTCTGTAAGCACTCCTGAACAAGCCTTCGGTGGAACGCCAGAAGTAACAGCAGATCAGATCACTACTGAAATTACTGGAAATCCTGATAAGGCCGCTTTGTACGGTAACACTGGATATGGTGAAACACTTACATCAGATCAAATAAACGCCGTTGATAAAGCCGTAGCGGGTGGCATGACGCTATCAAACGCTATTGACATGGTTAAGGGTGGTTTGTTGATTAACTCGCTTACTGGCGACCCGTTAGGTTTGTCTGGCGATACAGGCGGTAACGTAACGTCAGGTAGCACAGGATTCGCAAGGGTTCCAGTTCCCGCTGATTGGAAATCGCCAACATACGCGCCAATCTCTGCACCAATTGACCTAAGTACCGTACTGACTAGCCAAAATATGCTTGGTGGTACACAATGGCAAAATCTGCCTACGCAGCGTAATATCTCGTTCAATGACATATTCGCTGCTGGACAACAACAGACACCAATGGGTTCTCCCGTTGATCTAAACAACATAGTGAGTGCAATCCTTGGACAAACCGCAACTAGCCAAAAACCTGCTTAACGATGACTTTTTCAAAGGTGAGATTGAGCTTTTGAAAAACATCGAGATGCAAAAGATTATCAATTCTCAACCGCATGAAGTTGATGAGCGAGAAGTTGCATATTCCAAAATAAACGCATTACAATCGGTCTTAGGACACTTTGAGTCTATGGCAGCTACCAAGCGCATAGAGCAAAAGAAGTGGCGAATTCTGTAAGGAAACTTACCCGTGGTCTACGGATTAGACTGACAATTTGGGAATCAAATGAGCGAAAACACGACACCGCAAGGTAGTGGGCCGCTGACGGTGGACACAGCCGCAGCAGCATTTCTAGGCATGATGGATGCAGCAGAGGGCGCTGAAAATAGCCAACCTGAAGCTGAGGAAGTGGTCGAGGAATATGCTGAGGAATCTGAACCCGAGTTGGTAGATTCTGAAGAAGCTGAAGAACAGCCTACACGAACTTTCCGCATTAAAGCTGCTGGTGAAGATCGTGAAGTAACTGAGAATGAGCTTATTGAGGGCTACCAATTAGGCGCGGATTACACCAAGAAAACCCAGAAACTTGCTGAAGAACGCAAGGCGGTGGAAGCCGAACGAGCGAAAATTCAGGAAGCAAACAAATTAAGAGATCAGTACGCCCAACGTCTGCAAATGATGGAGCAATTTCTCCAACAACAGAACAAAGGCGAAAACCTTGAGGCTTTAAAGGAAGTTGACCCTATCGGCTATGCCGTGAAGGTCGCTGAACAGGCACAACGAGAGAAACAATTGGCAGTCCTGCAACAAGAGCAGCAACGCATTGCACAACAGCAACAAGCCGAGCAATCTGAGCGCCTGCAAAGTCATCTCGCTGAAGAAAGTCAAAAATTGACTTCAGCCATCCCTGGTTACGGAAACCCTAAAGAGGGCGACCAAATCCGCAAAGACATTCGTGAATACGCAAAGTCGATCGGATGGAGTGACCAAGAGCTTGCAGGGTTGTACGACTCTAGGGCTGTTTTGAGTTTGTATCACGGCATGAAGTACGCAAAACTTCAGAGTAATAAGCCTTCAATCACTAAGAAAGTTGAAGCTGCTCCGAAGATGCTAAAGGCAGGTACTTCAAACCCACGTAGTGCAGAAGCAGAACAGAACAAAAAATTGCACTCGCAGCTAAAGAAAACGGGAAATGTCCGTGACGCAGCGCGAGTATTTGAAAAATTCTTGTAATCGGAGTTAAAAATGGCTGTTTATCAAACCTACCAATCTATCGGCAACCGCGAAGATTTGTCTAATGTTATCTATGACATTAGCCCCACCGACACCCCATTGTTGAACACATTGGCACGCGCTAAAGCTACTGCTGTGTACCACGAGTGGCAAACTGACAGCTTGTCAGCCGCTACTACTGCCAACGCTGCTGTTGAAGGCGCTGACGCTTCTGACGCAACTATGTCACCCACGACTCGCTTGGGTAACTACTGCCAAATCGTGCAAAAGACAATCAAAATCTCTGGCACTTTGGAGTCTGTGGACAAAGCTGGTCGTAAGAGCGAAAAGGCTTACCAATTGAGCAAGGCTTCTGCCGAACTCAAGCGCGACATTGAAACCATCTTGACTGCTAACCAAGGCCGTGACGCTGGTGACGCTTCTAACGCTCGCAAATTGGGCGCTATGTTGTCTTGGATTAAGACCAACACAAACAAATCTTCTGGCACTACCGCTGGTGTTGACCCAACTACTGCTGGTGTTTCTACCCGTACTGACGGTACACAACGCGCTTTCACAGAGACAATCTTGAAAGACGTTATCCAGAAGGTTTACAGCTCTGGTGGCAACCCCAAGATTTTGATGGCTGGCCCATTCCAGAAGCAAGCTGTTTCGGCTTTCGCTGGTATCGCTGCACAACGCTTCATGGCTCCTTCTGATGGCCCAACAACCATCATCGGTGCTGCTGACGTGTACATGAGCGACTTCGGTACTGTGTCTGTTGTTCCTAGCCGCTTCATGCGTACCCGTGACGCTCTGGTTCTTGACCCAGAATACGCCGCAGTTGCTTACCTGCGCCCATTCGCCACAAACGAATTGGCTAAGGCTGGTGACGCTGAGAAAACTCAGATCATTGCTGAGTTGACTCTGGAAATGCGTAACGAAGCAGCTCACGGTATCGCTGCTGACTTGTCAACTTCTTGATAACACTGGGGGGCTAATCACCCCCCTTTTCTTATGCGACACATAGCATCACAAGACGGTAAACAAACAAACTTTCACGACATTGATGGGAAATATCTCATCGAGACTCGGCAAGACGTTAGTGCAATTATTGAGAGCAACAAGGCTCAATTTAACGCCATTGACGAAAAAGCCAAATGGGGTGAATGGACAAAGATCGCTAGTATTCCAAACTCTGTTATTGATGATCTCAATAAGCAGGGAATCATGCGAGGTTTTGCTGTAATGGATGAAAAAAGGTTTCGTGCCTTCTTAAATAACCCTGATAATCGGTTCTTTAGAACAAGACCAGGGCAAGTATGAAGGTAGCTATTTGCGTTCCATGCCGTGACACAGTTATGACAGGGTTCGCTTTTGACTTAGCGAAGCTGTGTGCGTATGAGGGTGTTACTCGATGCGCGAAAGGTGGTTCATTACTGTTGTATCAAGTGCCAGGCACTTTGATATTTAACCAACGTGAACGACTTGCAGAGCAAGCAATCAAGGATGGCGCTGACGCTATTCTGTGGATTGATTCTGATATGCGTTTCCCAAAGGATGCGCTTCAGATTCTTTTGTCTCGCAAGTTGCCGATTGTTGGCGTTAATGCAACTACCCGCCGTTTTCCTTGTTTGCCTACTGCTTTGGACATTGACAACGAGACTAATGATCTCGTGAAGGTGACAAGCAAAGACAAAACAGGTCTTGAGCAAGTTATGGGTGTTGGTTTTGGCATGGTTCTTATTCGTAAGGAAGTGTTCCAAAAGACGCAAAAACCTTGGTTCTGGTTTGAACAGACAGACAAAGGTGGGACAATAGGGGAAGATATTTACTTTTGTGCAAAGGCGTTTGATGCTGGTTACAAAACTGTTGTAGACCATGATCTGTCAAAGCACATTAGGCATATCGGAACTTATGAATATGGTTGGGATGATGTATGAGCATTGCTACTTACTCTGAATTGCAGACTGCCGTAGCCAATTATTTGGCTCGTACAGACTTGACAAGTCAAATCACAGATTTCATTCGATTTGCAGAATTGCGTTTGCGCCGTGAGTTGCGTATTCGTCAAATGCTCAAATCAGTTACGACTACTACCGTTGGTGGTACGTCTACTGTGGCTTTGCCGTCTGATTTCCTTGAGACTCGTGATTTCGTCATTATGACGAATCCAGTACAACCGTTGACTTACTCAAGCCCTTCAATTTTCAGCCGTAACGCTCGTGTGACTGAAAGCGGTAAGCCGCTTGATTACACGATCTTGGCAACTGAATTTCAACTGGCCCCTGTGCCTGATTCAGCATATACGGTAAAGATGCTCTATTACTCTGCGCCTGAGTTTTTAAGCGACTCAAACACTAGCAACGCTTTTGTGGCTAATGCTCCTGATGCGCTTCTTTATGCTGCATTGTTAGAAGCTGAACCGTATCTAATGAATGACGCTCGCATCAATACATGGGGAACTATGTACGACCGAGCAATCTCAACACTTACCAAGTCTGACGAAGCAAGTCAGTATTCTGGTGTTCCACTTTCAATGTCAACAGCAACGAGGTAAATCATGGCTGAAATGTCAAACTATCTTGAGAACGCTCTGATTAACGCCACGCTGCGTAATACGAGCTACACAACCCCAACAACTGTCTACTTGGCCTTGTACACATCAGACCCAACCGATGCTGACTCTGGTACTGAAGTCTCTGGCACTTCTTACGCTCGTCAATCCATCACTTTCGGCTCGCCTTCAAATGGTGTAAGCACAAACAGCGCTGCTATTGAATTTCCTCAAGCTGGTGGTTCATGGGGTACTGTTACGCACGTTGGTATTCGTGACGCATCTACATCGGGCAATCTGTTGTTTCACACTGCCTTGGATGCTTCTAAGACTATTGCAACTGGTGACGTTTTTCGCGTTGCTATCGGTTCATTGAGCGTAACACTGGCGTGATATGGCTGACCTGCTCCCACCGTGGACAATTGACAGCCTTGACAATCTAAAGGCTAGTCTTGACGACTTAACTCTGTCTCTTGACAGTCCGTTATATACCACGTCTGTTACTCTGTGGGATGCTTACGGTTCGGTAAGCGCATCGGCTACCGTATCGTCAGGCTCTAGCGTCACGTTTGCTGGCGCTGCTTCTGTCACATCTTCTGCAACTGTTTCCTGTGATGCTGTTCGCGTTGCTCTAGGAACTGCATCCGTAGACGCTTCTGCAAGCGTTTCATGCGATGGTGTAAAGGTTGCTATTGGTAGTGCATCAATAGACGCTTTTGCGACCGTTTCTGCGGCTGGGCAACGCATTGCAATCGCTTCTGCTTCAATTACAGGCGATGCTACTGTCACGGCTCTAGGTGGAATCGTCGCCAATGGAATTGCTGACATATCCGCCGCCGCTACCGTTTCTGCTGACGCTATTCGTGTAAGAGAAGCGCAAGGTAGTGTTTCTGCGGCTGCTACTTTCACGGCTCTTGGCGGTGTTGTTGCAGACGGAGTTGCAAGTATTTCCTGCGAGGCAACGGTAGACGCAAGTGCGTATGCTGTTTACGACTTCTCAGGCTATATTACTGTTGACGCTACGGTATCTTGCGATGGGCATAGGCTTGGCGATAATTGGAGCGATGTGACTGACACAACGAACGATTGGACTACTGACTCTGCGCAGTCAAACGTCTGGACTGTTCAAAGTGCAAACTCAAACACATGGACAGAGCAATCTGAGAGTTCAAACACTTGGACTGCACAATCTGCCACTTCAAATACATGGTTAAGACAAGGTTAATATGCCAACACAAAGAATCGCATTAGGTGAATGGTTGCCAGATCAGCCTGGCATGGTTGGTGGCATTACCGTAGCTAAGAACTGCTACCCTACTTCAACTGGGTACGCGCCTTTTCCTGCTGAAGCTGACTTTTCGGCTGAGGCTGGTGAGAATCTGACTTCTCTGGTTTACGCTAAAGATCAATCAGGCACTTCTAAGTTCTTTGCTGCTGGATTACATAAGATTTACGAAGTTGACTCTGTTGGCGCTCTGACAGACGTTTGGTACACGGCTGGCACTTATGCGCAGTCAGGTAGTACAACATTGACCGTTACATCAGTAGATCACGGCTGGAAAACAGGCGACTCGCTTTACTTGAACTTTACAAGCGGGACAGCGACAGACGGACAATTTACGATTACCAAGGTGGATGCTGACACTTTTACAGTCACGACTACATCGGCAACGACAACAGGTAACGTAAGAATCTCGTCAACAATCAACGGCTACGACACTTTGTCAGGAAACATTTTCCGTTTCACAAAGTTTGGCAACCGCATCATTGGGACAAACTTTACTGAACGCTTACAGTCTTACGTTGCTGATGCAAGTAACTCGTTCAAGAATCTGTCAGACGATGCGCCTGTCGCAAAGTTCATTACTGTGGTGCGCGACTTTGTAGTTTGCGCCCATATTGATGCTGGCAACATCTTGCCGTATCGAGTTCAATGGTCTGGTTTCAATGACGAAACAACTTGGGCATCAAGTCAGATCACCCAAGCTGACTACCAAGACATTATGGATGGTGGGCATATTACTGGCATCCGTGGTGGTGAGTTTGGCCTTATCTTGATGGAAAAGGCGATTCACCGAATGGTTTATGTTGGTACGCCTTACATATTCCAGTTCGACAACATCAGCCGTGGTAAGGGATGTATCGCCCCTGGCTCTGTTTGCCAATATGAAGGGCTTACGTTCTTTTTGTCGGATGATGGTTTTTATATGTGCGATGGCCAGCAAGTCGTGCCAATTGGAGCCGAAAAGGTAGATCGCTTTTTCTTTGGTGACGCTGACCTTGATCTTTCAACAATGTCATCGGCTGCTGACCCAGTTCGCAAGTTGGTGATGTGGAACTACAAAGACAAGTTCGCTAATCGCAAGCTGATTGTGTATAGCATCATCACTAAAAAATGGTCGTACATGGATGCGACTTCAGACTATATTTCAGACGCTTCTACGGCTTCTGTAACGCTTGAGCAGTTAGATTCTGTAAGCACTTCTATTGATGCCCTTGTCGTTCCGCTTGATTCTGCCTTGTACTTTGGCGGAAAGTTTTTCCTTGGTGGTACTGATGGCACTAAGGTGATTACGTTCAACGGATTGGCTAAAGATGCAGTAATTGAGACAGGTGACATTGGTACTGGTGCTATGTCATTGGTTACTTTGGCTCGACCACAAGTCGATAACGGCTCTGCAACCGTGGCAATTGCCTCACGCGCTCTTTTGAATGAAGGCGTTGATTTTGGTAATGATTCTGTGGCTGACTCTGATAACAGGGTTTCTTTAAGAAGTTCTGGCAGGCATCACAGACTGCGAGTTAAGCCAACTGGCGACAATTGGAGCATGGCTGTTGCTGTTGATGTTGACATTACACCAATGGGGAGTCGTTGATGTTTCGCATACTGCCGCCGTTTGGTGGGAATCCTAGACAAGTTGCTGATGTAGTAAACCTGATTATGTTGGGTAAAACCAACAATACAGGTACAGTTACATTGGCGACAGGTAATGCGACAGAAACAACGATCACAGACTTCAGAATTGGCTCTGACAGCAAGATTATCGTCATCCCTTATTCTGCTGCTGCATTTACTGATTCAACGCCTTACGGTGCTTTTCAGGACTCAACAGACCAAACTGCGGCATCTACGACTGCTGCTTATGCAATAACTTTAAACACAACTGACTTTAGTAATGGAATCTCGGTTGCAAGTAATTCTCGGATTACGGTTAAGAGTTACGGTATTTACAACGTGCAATTTAGTTTTCAGTTTGTAAATACTGATACGCAGATTCAAGATGTTGATGTTTGGTTTGCTAAGAATGGCACAAACATAGCTAACTCAAATAGCCAATTCTCAATCCCTAACTCGCATGGTGGGGTAGATGGGCATTTGATCGCTGCTATGAACTTTTGGGTTGAGCTTGAGGCTAATGATTACATTGAAATCATGTGGCGAACCACAAGCACAGCCGTTTCAATTCAACAAATTCCTGCTCAAACAAGCCCAACACGGCCTGCAACGCCTTCAGCGATCGTAACTGTGAACTTTGCATCATCAAACGGCACAAATGCCGCTGGTGATTATGGGGTTTACGTTAGTTCCCAAGGCAAAGCAACAGCAACATTGACCCACTTCGCAAACTCGACAGCAGACAAAACTTACGCTTACGTAATCGTAGGTTAATGTATATAATGACTCCGTGGATGACCCGCTACGGAGTCCCTTAAAGAAAGGTACTTTCATGGCTACTGAAACAGCAACATCCACAAGCACGACACAAGTTGACCCTACTATCCAGCCGTATTTGACATATGGACTTGATGAGGCTCAAAGACTCTACCAAGCTGGCGGTACGCCGTATTACACAGGTCAAACCTATGTTGGCCCGTCTTCAGCTACAAGCACAGCATTGCAAGCTATGCAGGCTCGTGCTGCTGCTGGTAGTCCTTTGCTTGGTGCTGCACAAAATCAAATGTATGGCACTATCCAAGGCGACTACTTGGGTGGAAATCCTTTCTTTCAGGGTGCTTTTCAGCCTGCTGCACAAGCAGCCACTAATGCCTTTAACACCGCGATTGGTAACGTAACTTCTCAGGCTTCTAAGGCTGGTCGTTACGGCTCTGGCGCTATGAGTGGTTTGCAAGGCCAAGCGGCTACCACTTTGGCAAATAGTCTTACTGGTACTGCTGGACAACTGGCATATCAAAACTACGCAGACGAACGCGCTCGCCAACAACAGGCCACATTTGGCGCTCCATCAATGGCTGAAGCTGACTATGGCGACATTAATAAGATGTTGGCTGCTGGTCAGTTTGGCGAAGGCTATCAGCAAAAGGCTATTGAAGCTGATATTGCTAAGTGGGACTATGAAAAGAACTTGCCACAAAAACAGTTAAGCACATACTTGAATCAAGTGTATGGTTTCCCCGCTGGCAAGACTACAACGACTGAGACGCCTTATTTCACAAACAAGACTGCTTCTAATCTAGGCACTGGGTTGCTTGGCATGGAACTTATTAATAAGGCATCACCTTGGTTGAGCAAAGGCTATAACTGGTTTACTGGCGACTATTAAGAGGTAACTATGGCACTTTTAGACTTTTACGGCGAAACGCCTGCTTATCTCGGTGGACTTCTTGGTGAAGATGAGTTAAACCGCCTCAAGGCGCAAGCACAAAGCCAATCTAATTTAGGTATGGCTACCGCTTTGCTTCAGGCTGGCGCTCCTAGTCGCACACCTGGCGGTGGTGCGTTGGCTATTGCTCAAGGATTACAAGCTGGTCAAGACCTATATCGCAAGACTTTGAACCAAGGTCTGCAAGAGAAGATGGCTGGTTTGCAAATTGCAGAGCAATTGCGTAAGACGCAAGAAGCACAAGCAATGCGTCAGCTTTCAGGTCAATTGATTAACCCTGCAATCTCTGCTGGTGAACAGAATTGGTCTGGTTCTCCTGAACAAATTAGCCAATATTTTCAAACTCCAGGTCAAGGCGTTGTTCCAACTGCTACGCAAAACATTCCGGCATCTATGAACTTAGATGTTGCAAAACGTATTGCTCAATTGTCAAGCGACCCACTTGCCGCATATTCAAACCTTTCAAAGCTAGTTCCTGAAATGCGTAAGGCTGGATTTGTTGGTGGTCAACAGCAAGAGAATCCATTTGATGTTTTTGCAAGTGATACGACAGTACCACCGGCTTTGCGTGCTGTTGCACAACAATTGCAAAAGAGTTATGCAAGTGGGTTGATTGACCAAGAGACTGCTGATAAGCGTGTTGCTGAACTTGGTACTCGTATTCAATCTGCTCAAGATCGTGCTATTGCTCAAGCTGGTGTAGATGCGGCTCGTCAAGGCACTGCGGCAACTAATGCAATCCTTGCGCAAGGCAGACAAGAAGCGATTGAAGCAAAACGTGCAGAGCGTGAAAAGCCTGTTACTGAAGCTAAAGAATCGTTGCAACTTATCAATCAAGCCGAAAAACTGCTTGATACGGCTACTGGTTCGCTTACTGGAACTGGTGTTGATATTTTGGCTGGTGCTGTTGGTATGTCAACGCCAGGCGCACAATCTGCTTCTAAATTGAAAGCAATTCAAGGCGCTTTGGTTGCCAAGATGCCAAAAATGTCAGGCCCACAATCTGATAAAGATGTTTTGCTTTATCGTGAAATGGCTGCTCAAGTTGGAGATTCAACAATTCCTGTTGAAACCCGCAAAGCTGCACTTGATACCTTGCGTGAAATCCAAGAGCGTTATGCCAAGGTTGAGCCTGGTTCAAGTATTCCTGAATTGCCAACTGGTGTAACAGTTCGTAAACGTCAACCTTAATAGGGTAAAAAAATGCCAATATATGACATTGAAATCCCTGGTGTTGGTATGTTTGAGGTTGAATCCGAAAAGGAATTAACTGATAAACAGGCTTACCAATATGCAATGCAACAGGCTTCAAAAGAAGGCTATAAAAAGTCAGAGCAAAAACCTATCTCTTGGAAAGACGTTCCATTAGAAGCTGTTAAAAGTTTTGGCCCTTCAACTGGTCAAATGATTGGAGATATTGTTAAGGCAATTTCAAGCCCAGTCGAAACCGCTCAAAGCGTAGGCAATTTGGCTGTTGGAACTTTTAGCAAAGCATTGCCTGAATCTGTTTCTAGATTTTTGACTGAAAGCAGTCCTCAAAGACAGCAGCAAAACATCAAGAAAGCTGAGTCTATGGCTTCTGATGTTGGGCAATTCTACAAACAGAGATACGGCACAGAAGAAGGCATTAAACAGGCTTTGGCTAAAGACCCTGCTGGTGTTTTGGCTGACTTGTCTACTGTTTTAACTGGTGGCTCTATGGCTGCTGCTAAAGCGCCTCAAGTTGCTAGTGCATTGTCAAAAACTGCAAGCATGGTTGACCCTTTGCAGATTGCTGCAAGAGGTGTTGGCAAGGCTGTTGACGTTACTGGTGGGCTTACAAAGCAGGCGCTAGGTTTAACTACTGGCGTTGGTTCTGAGGCTATTGGTCAGGCTTACCAAGCTGGCAAAACAGGTGGTGAGGCTGCTACATCATTCAAAGAAAATTTGATGGGTAGAGTTGAGCCTACTGCCGTTCTTGAGGCTGCAAAAGAAAACGTGGCAGAACTAGGTCGTCAGCGTCAGGCTGCTTATCGCTCAAACATGGAAAACATTAAGGGCGATAAATCAATTCTAAATTTCGATGGTATTGACAAAGCGCTTGCTAATGCTCAATCTAAGGTGACGTTTAAAGGCGAAATTGTCAATGAGGCTGCTGCTCAAAAATTGGGCGAAGTTCAAGCAAAGATTGATAAATGGAAGTCATTAGACCCTGCCGAATATCACACGCCTGAAGGCTTGGACAAGCTAAAGCAAAGCATTGGCGAAACGCTTGAGAGTATTCCTTTTGAGTCTACGCAGCAAAGAATGATTGTTGGTGATGTTTATAACTCTATTAAAAAAGAGATTAACGACCAGGCTCCAACATACGCTAAGACAATGAAAGCGTATTCTGAAGCGACAGACCAGATCAAAGAGATTGAAAAAGCATTGTCTTTAGGCAAGAAGGCTTCTGTTGATACTGCAATGCGCAAACTTCAATCATTGATGAGAAACAACGTACAGACTAATTATGGTCAGCGTTTGAATCTTGCAAGACAACTTGAAGAAGCTGGTGGTCAACAATTGATGCCAGCACTTGCAGGGCAAGCATTGTCTGAAATAACACCTAGAGGATTGCAACGAGCAACTTCAGTACCTACAAGCCTTGGTGCTTTTAGTGTTGGTGGTTTGCCTGCTGCACTTGCTTATGGCGTTGCATCAAGCCCTAAACTGATGGGTGGTGCTGCTTATGGTGCTGGTTCAACTGCTAGAGGTTTGCTTGAATTGCAAAATCTCTTACCTGAATTAGACTATCCAACAATGTTTAACCTGCTGTATCAATCTCAGCAACCAAAGGACTAAGAAATGTCAAAAACGAAAATCAGCGAATACAGCGCAACAGCAAACAGTAACACCGATGTAGGCGGTATAAATATTGATGAGGGCTGCGCACCTTCAGGTATTAACGATGCTATCCGTACATTGATGGCACAGTTAAAGAATTTCCAAACTGGTACAGGTGGCGATTCTTTTAACGGCCCTGTTGGTACTACAACCGCTGCTACTGGTGCGTTTACTACCTTGTCTGCTACTGGTGTGGCTACGTTCTCTGCTGGCTCTGCAAGTGCGCCAGCTTTGACTACAAGCGGTGATACTAATACTGGTATTGCTTTCCCTGCTGCTGATACTGTGGCGGTGGCTACTGGTGGAACTGAGCGGGTTCGCGTTGATTCGTCTGGCAACGTAGGTGTGGGTGTTGTTCCTAGTGCTTGGGGTTCATCGTACAAAACCATTTCAATTAACGGTTCAACACTACAAGCATCAACGTCAAAAGGCTCACAATTTGGTGTTGGATTAAATCTTTTCAACAACGGAACAAACTACATATACGAAACAAGTAACTTTGCAAGTTTGTATTTTCAAACTAGCGGTCAACACCAATGGTACACAGCAGCCTCAGGCACAGCAGGTAACGCTATCACCTTCACCCAAGCAATGACGCTTGATGCTAGTGGTAATTTGGGTGTTGGTACTACAAGTCCGGGTCAACGGTTTCACATTAGAACAGCGAGCGGGACCGCATCTTATATGCAAGTCAGTCAGACAAGCTGGCGAGATTGGTATGTAGGTATCCCTGCAAATAGCGCTTCTTTTGTTTTTTATGATGCTTCGGCTGGCGCTGAACGAGTCCGTATTGACGACAGCGGTAACTTGCTGGTGGGGAATACAGGCCTTACAGGTTACAGACTCTCAGTTCAAATGTCTGGTTCAACTCCTGTACGTATTGATAGGGCTACAAATACAGGAAACTTAGTTGACTTCTCAAACGGTGCTGGTGTCCTTGGAAATATCTCTACAAACAGTTTTTCTATCTCTTACAACACTACTTCTGACTATCGTCTAAAAGAAGTTTCAGGAGAGTTGACAGGATATAAAGAGCGCCTGCTCGCACTACAACCAAAACAAGGTTCTTGGAAGATAAATGGTTCAGAATTCCGTGGTTTCTTGGCACATGAATTTGCTTTGTCATATCCATCGGCAGTAAATGGTGATAAAGATGCTGTCGATAACGAAGGAAATCCACAATATCAAAGTATGCAAGCTGGCGGGTCTGAGGTAATTGCAGACTTGGTTGCGTACATTAAAGAACTTGAAACTCGTTTGGCAGCATTGGAGCAAGCATGACAATCACATGGACAATCAACAACTTAGACCGTGAAACCGCTGATGGTTTGGTGACTACTATTCATTGGAGTGCTTCAGCAGTAGATGGTGACTGTTCAGCCTCTATCGTGAACACACAACAGCTAGAACGTGGTGACAGCTTTGTGAACTACGACACACTCACAGAAGAAACAGTCCTAGGCTGGCTCTTTGGTAAGGTAGACAAAGAAGCTGTGGAAGCTGCTCTAGAGGCTCAAATTGAGGCTCAAAAGGCTCCTGTGAAGGCTTCAGGGTTGCCTTGGGGTGAATGATGGATTACCAAGTTCTGTTTAATGGTGCAGTGGCTTTAGCCGCCTTCTTTGGTGGCTGGACACTGAACAACATAACAAAAACAATCGAGCGTTTAGATACAGACGTTAGAGCAATGCCTCACGACTACGTTGGCAAAAACGACTACAAAGAAGATTTGCGGGAAGTGAAAGACCTTTGCCGCCAAATCTTTGAGAAGCTAGATTCAAAAGCAGATAAGTGAGTTAAGCCATTGACCCGATCAGCCTTCTCATGGCAGCGCAAGCCGCTGTTGCAGCAGTCCGCAAGGGCTGTGAGATGCTTTCTGAAGGCAAAGCGGAAATCAGCAAACTCAAGTCAACTGTTGAAAAAGGCATCGGTGACGCAAAGGCCATTTACAAAGAAGTCACAGGTCTATGGTCGTGGCTTCTTGGTTTATTTGGAAAACAATCAGCCAAGCCCACAGTCTCAGCACCAACGACAACAGCAGTGGCGCAGACAACTGCAACGCCGCAGAAGAAAGCTAAACAGCCTGAGCGTGAACTTAGTTATGAGGAGTACCAAACCCAAGCAATTCACCAAGTTTGCGATCAACTCAAATCATTCTTTGAGATTCGCAGGACATTAAAAGCGCACTGCCTTGAATTAGAGGAAATCTCTAAGACAACAGAGACAATTGAAGATAGCGCGATTGACAGGGTTGAGATTGAGTTACAACTTGAGAATATGACTGTTCAAATCCGTGAGGCTATGGTGTACGCACCAAAAGAGCTTCGTGCGATTTACAGCCGTTTTCTTGAGATGTATGACCTAATTCTTGAAGAACAAGAGTTTGCTAGGCAACTCAAACGCAAAAACGAAAGAGATGCAAAGTGGCAACGAGAATTACTGCGCAATCACAGGGTAGATCGGGCGGTGGTGTCGGCTCTGGTGTTTCTTCTGGTTCTGTGGATGTGGGCGTTAATGCTGTCGCTCGGATGGCTCGTGAAGACACGCGCTGGTTCGTTGTTGGCGTAGTAACGCTGTCGATTGTGTTGTTTTTGGCTTTGCCTGTTTCCATGTTGGTCGTCATTGACTACATGAAATTGCGGTCTGAATTGCAGTATGAAATAAGGCAAGTTCGTAAACTTAAACAAGAGCTGAAAGGAAAGAATGAGAAAGCTGATACTACTAAGCCTGTTGTTGATAGTGGGGTGTGAAGACTTGTAAGTTTTCAGTTAAACTTCACAAATCATTATTGAGGAGTGAAAATGACTAAAAAAGAACTTACAAAAGACAGGCTTTGTGAACTGCTTGATGTTGATGTCGAAAAAGGCATATTTGTATGGAAACATACAATGGGCGGAAAGGCAAAAAAAGGACAAGAAGCTGGCGCCTTAACTGTTAATGGTTATGTTGCAATCAGGATAGACAAACGTGATTATTTGGCTCATCGGTTGATATGGCTTTATGTTTATGGCGCTTTCCCATCGTTGCATATTGACCATATTGACAGAGACAAGACAAACAACACTCCAAGCAATCTGCGTATTGTAAATGAAAAGCAAAATGGAGAAAATAGGTCTTTGGCAAGTAAGAATTCATCTGGTCATAGAGGTGTTTTTTTCAGGAAAAATTTAACATCAAAACCTTGGCATGTGAACATTATGAGCAACAGAAAAACAATCCATATCGGATATTTTGCAACCCTTGATGATGCAATCAAAGCAAGACGAATAGCTGAAGATAAATATTTCACACATCACACAAAATGAAAAAATCACTTTTATTTATTTTTGTGGCTTTAATGCTGTCTGGCTGTTTTGAAGATCGTTATCGATACGTTTGCCAAGACCCTGATAAATTCAACTTGCCTGAATGTCAAAAGCCGCGCTGTTTGTTCACTCAAACTTGCCCTGAGTATTTAGTCGCACCTGTATTGGAGAAGAAAATTGAGCCAGCACAATCACCCGCATCGTCTGAGCGTTGAGCAGATTGAAACCTACGTCTGGGGTTTCGTAGTCGTCATGGTTACGCTAATCCTTGCAGGTATCGTCTTTGCTTTGCTTTACTCTGTGACATTCGTTGTTCAGCCAATCAAGTCAATGGCTCCTATTGACATTGCTTATACAAAGATGCTGAACGATATTGTTTTGCTAGTCGTTGGTGGTATCGGTGGGGTAATGAGCAAGAAAGGTGTTCAAGCAGCTTCTCAAGCAATTGCTACAAAGACTGAGCCAAAAGGAGAAACGCCCCCAAAGTCTCCTGACCCATATGGCGCTTTGCCTGTATGGGTCAATCCTGATTTAGATGAGTCTTGGGTTCCACCACCACCGCCTACAACAGCGCCTAATCACTTAGAGCCTGAGCATGAGCGTGAAGAATTGGCACTAGCCAGGGCAGGTGAACGATGAGACTACCTAATCCTTGGATGATTCTCGGCGCTATTGCTGCTGCTTCTATTCTGTACTTTTACGCTCACCATGTTGGGTATGTAAAAAGAGATCAGGAAATGCAGATTGAGATTGCTCGATTGAATGGCGAAGCGCGTGAGAAAGAGCAAAAACTCGCTCAAGACTTGAATAACACATCTTCACAACTGAAAGACGCTAATGATGCAATCACTCAAAAACAGTCTGCTCTTGATCGTGCTATCAACTCTGGTCGGGTGCGCCTCAACTCAAGTTGCGTACAAACCGCCACAAGTGCCGCCACTGCCAGCAGAGATCAAGCCGAAGCAAGCGAATCTGAGCGAGAGACTCTCAGACTTATTGCTCAACTCGCAGCAGAAGGCGACAGGGCAATCAACGAACTTAACGCCTGTATCGCAGCCTACAACCAAGTAAGAGAGGCTATCAATGGTAACAAGTGAACAACTAGCCAAGCTACACATTGGGCCGCAATGGGTTGATGCTCTGAATGAAACTTTTGCACGATTTGGAATTAACTCACCTAATCAACAGGCGTCTTTTATTGGTCAATGTGGGCATGAGTGCGGGAACTTCAAAATCCTTGAGGAAAACCTGAACTATCGCGCTGCCACTTTAATGAAGTTATGGCCTAAGCGTTTTCCAACACAAGAAGTAGCAAATGCTTACGAAAAGAATCCTAAGAAAATTGCCAATATGGTTTACGCCTCACGCATGGGCAATCGAGATGAGGCATCTGGCGATGGTTATCGTTTTCGCGGTCGTGGGTGCATCCAGCTTACTGGCCATGCTAACTATTTTCATGCTGGTAAGGCATTGGGTGTTGATTTCGTTATGCAGCCTGACCTTGTGGCTACTCCTAAGTATGCAGCCATGACAGCAGGCTGGTTCTGGTCAACTCATGGATGTAATGAGATTGCAGACCGTGGTGATTGGACTCAATTAACTAAGAAAATCAACGGTGGCACGATTGGACTTGATGATCGAATTAAACACACCAATGAGGCATTAGCAGTGCTTCAGTCGTAAGCGCAAAGCAAAACAATCACTAGCGTAAAGACAAAGACAGCAAGCGAAGCACCAAGAGCAAGAATCGTAAAGATTGTTAGTATGTTATCCATGCTTATGTTCTTTTGCTTCGCCTAATGTCTGAAAATACATATCGCAGACTTTACACCGCCAGAGAAGCTGTTTAGTTACCCTGGCGATGTACTCATCTCTACCCTGCCATCCTTGCAAAACTCTTGAATCTCCCCGTAGTGCTGTCACGCACTCGATTTTTTTGTGAGAGTTTTTTAGGGACATGGATTAAGTCTACGTTTAAAGGAATAGGCTTTTCAGGCGCTACTTTCTTTTTCCTTGGTTTCGGTTTTGGTATCGGCTTGGGCCAAGGTGCGTTCGGTGCTAGGACTGTTTTTATCATTCTTTTTGAAAATTAGATCGTAGTTTTCACTAAATTTTTTGTGATCTGTTGGTCGTTGGTCAGAGCCTTTGCCACTCATTCTTGCCTCGCTTTCAGCATTGCATCTGCCATTTGATAAGCATCTTCTGCTGTGCGGTGCTGGTATCTATTAACACCAATAACGCCCATATACCTATCTGAATTCATGATTGCTTGCATAGCCTTGGCAGCAAAGTAATCACGCAATGTCATGCCTTCTGACGAATACATTCCATCACCGTAACCGTAATTGTGAATAGTTGTTGGAAAAGCTGGCTCATTCATTTAACCCCCTTTGGCATCCCTGCCTTTGAATAAACATGGAACTCAGTCCGCTCGATTGAAACACGCGCCTTAGTCTTTGGGAACTTACTGATTGTGTCTACATTCTTTCCTCTGACAGCTTCACGGGTAGCGCGAGACTTACCGCCATTGATTACGCCGTTTGTGTACTGAGATGATTCAATCCTAATAGTTGATAGGAATTCAGGCATATACGTTTTAACGTAGTCTTTGTGGAAAACATTTACAACTGTCATATTTAACCCGCTAAGTAGATTCGTTTTACAGTAAACAGATAACTAGATTTTTTATTTCTCGTTTCTGCTTCTTTTTTTGCTTCTGCTAGATTGTGATAAATCTTATGAATTGTGAAAGCCTCAAGATGCCCACGCATACGATATGGCATTGGTGGATGCTTACGAACAATCCATATAGTGCTTAACTTTTGTACCATGTCTTGCAACATATCTTCTTTGCTAAGGTAAATATTCATAACAACTCCTGCTGAATAGGCTTAATTCGCCATTCGCGTTCTTGTCTGCCACTATTGGATTTGACTGTTTGGCCTGTAAGTTCAATGCGATCAAGCGTTTGAAGTTCTTTTAAGCGCCTTGCCACTTGATTTGATTCAAGACCTGTGAACTTTGAAATTCCGTCTTTACCAAGTGGGCCAATGTTTCTAAGCGCAGCCACAATCAAATCGTGGTGTTGCTTACTCATATCTTCAATTGAGGCCGCAGCTTTGAAGCTGGTAATCGGGTCTGATGCTCTTGCTCTGAAAAATTTAAACATATCGGTTCCTATGCAAATGGGTGGTGGTACTCGCTGCGTCTGATAGCGTTTCAACCATTGCCCACGATTTCAAGTCGTGATGGTATCTATCAGCATCCGCTTTCCCACCGAAATCAATTAGAACGGCATATCATCGTCTGGAAATCCATCGTTTGACTGCTTGGCTGGTACGCCTTTCTGTTCGTCTGCGCGTGGTTCAAACAGATACGCCCAGCCTGACCATCCGCCTTCAACCAAAGGCACTTGATCGAGTTTTAGCATTTGACCTTTCTTAGTCTCAATGACAGAACCGATACGCTGATAACGCACCTTTTCCTCACCGTTCTTTTGGTAAGTTCCAGCCTTGACTGTTACTTCATAAATTACTGCCATTTTTTTCTTTCAGTTCGTTAAGTTTCGTAATTTTGCCATCCAGTTCTGTAAGGAACTTTTTGACTTCTTCTTCAAGCATTTGAATGTAAAGATAGTCCCGTGGAACACGCTTTACAAACAACTGAAGTCCTTCTGTCATTCGTGGGTCAAAACTCACGAAGTCACACCATTGGCGACCTGTGCAAGCCATTTGCCATTGCATTTGGGTGTTGTACTTACCTGGCACTGTTTGGCTCAACAATGTGTCGATGTGTGTTGCCGTGTTTGGACATTTGATCTCAAGCTGACCATCATCACCCACAAGACCATCAGGAGAAGCGCCAGCCTGTTCAATCGTTGGGTGTGCAATCATAGCCACTTCATCCACTAAAACGTCTGCATAAGCCTCATACGCTGCCCTAGCCAATGGTTCTGTTTCAGTACCCCATTGCATTGCTGCATTGGAATAGGATTCGGCTACGGTGTTTGTCATTCGTTCACAGACCAACTGGGCCATATAGTTTTCGCGGCTGGTGCTGTAACCCGTCTTTGTCTTGGCAATAACGTCAGCAACACGGCTGGCAGTTACTTTGCCAAGGCGCTGTGCAAACCATTCTGGTGAACCCTGTTCAATCATGTGTTTTTGCTCCTTAATTTTTCTTCAATTTCATCTGCTACTTGAAAACGATTTCCATTGTGTTTAACAATAATGTCCATTCGTTCTTCTGAAGTTAACCCAACCCATGTTCTATATGGCTTGTTGCTGTTAAGAGCTGAACGCAGACATTTAACAATATCACCTTGTGCTATTGCGCCAATTTCGATCAATTCAATTACTGCTTCAATAGTCATTTCAGACTCGCTTTCTTTTCGTCTTTGACTGCAATAATCTTTTTCTGCCAGTTAGCGTCTGTACCACATGCTTTGTAAGCTGCTTGATATGATGATTTAAGCGTTGCCTCATCGGTAGCGTCTTGGATTGCCGTGATGTGATCTGCCATGATGTTTGAATCAATAGGCGCTGGTCGTGATGCTTTATTGCCATCATCATCTTCTGGTGCAATGCCACAAGCTGCCATCAATGAATAACGTCTAGCGTATGTAAGCGCAGAAGCGTAACCCTGTGGGTCTTTCTTAACAGCAGGAAAGTGGACAATGCCGCACTCAAGCATTTCGCCTGATTCATGGACAAAGACTGTTTCGCACATGATGCCGTCAGCGCAGTCATAGTTCTTTTGCAACAGGAAAATTCCGTTGTTATTTAAAGCGTCTATAACGGCTTCAACGCAAGCTGAAAGGTCTGCGTACTTAGAACGAAAATGAGGGTTTGTAGAGGTCTTTAAAGCAGGCCCAAAGGCTTTCTGTGCTTTTACCAAGGCTGATGCGATGTTTTTCATTTACTTTGCTCCAAAAACTAACATTGCTACGATGAATCCTGCGGCGAAGGCATAAACAATGTTTAGCCATTTTTCGTGATTTGGTGTGTGGCCCTCCATCCATTCCCAACGCTGTTGACGCTCAAGGTCGTAATAGTTGTCGCCAAAGGCATCCCGCATGGTGTTTGGGAATCGGCGTGTTGTGTCGTTGAGGTTTTGAGGCTTGATTACTTTCATATCGGCTCCTAGTTACCGCTTGCGTTGCGCTACGGGATGAAAGAAGTATATCTAGATTTCTAGACATTTACAAAGAATCTAAAAATATTTTGCTTGGTGTTGTATTTTTGTCGAAAAATGTAGACAATACGCACATGGACATAAACAAGATTATCAGCAAGGTAGGCTCACAGAGTGAGCTTGCCCGTTTGCTAGGCGTGAAACGCACGACTGTTTGGCTTTGGAAAAAGACAGGCAAAGTCCCGCAGTCACGCATTTGGCAAATTCAACTTAACCACCCTGAACTTTTAGAGGAGTAAACATGAAAAAAGCAATCGCAATCATCTTGGCAGCATTGGCCTTCAGCGCCAGCGCTCAAATGTCAATACACACCTACTGGGTGAACGGTAAAGCTGTCACTTGCACAACTTCGTGCTTTGGCAATGGTCAATCTTGCACTACGAACTGCTTCTAATGTCATACGCAGAAACAGAACTTAAAGTCATTCGCTGGTCTGAGGCGCGGAAGATCATTCCAAACAGCACACCAGGCGCCCAATGGAAAAAAGCATTAGAGGAATTGAATGAACTTAAAGAAGGCTTAGAAAAGAAAGACTTGAGTGAGTCAATCGATGCCGTTGGCGATACTGTCGTTTGCCTGATTAACGTCTGTGCTTTGCTTGATGTAAACCTGACAGACTGCTTGGCTGCTGCCTATGAGCAAATCAAGGACAGGACTGGGACAATGGGAGCTGACGGAATTTTTTATAAGAATTCTTGACAAACCAAAAAAGTGTGTATAATCCGAATCGTCTGGAGTGGCATCTGGGCGATGAACATGGTTGATAACCCCGCAGGGTACTGTGTGGTCTTGTCGTACAGCATGACGAGTCTTTTGACCGTGTTCAATCGTCTTGTTGTTGCTCTCGCCAAGAGCCAAGACCACAGAGCATCTTGCGGGGTTTTTTCTTTTGGCAACAGACCGAGTGACTCGCGTTACGTTACTGGGCCTGCATGGGCTGCCAAGTCAAGAAACACCGTCAACAGGACACACCCCCTGATTTGTCGAACAGCGTTGATTGAGCGACTGTTAAAGGATTGGGTACAACGGTGGAACAAGGCCCAATTTATAAGTGAATCAATCCGTCATGCGCACTTGGTCTGACAACTGTTAACGATGAACCTTTATGTACTTTGATGAGATACAGATTGAAAGATGGAGAGGGAACGGATACATATCCACCCTTGGAGAACCTATGCCTAAAAGGAAACAACATGGAAATCTTTGAAAGCGGATTTGATAAATTTTGGGCTGCATGGCCTAAGAACCCAAGAAAAGGTGCAAAGTCTGAGTGCAAGAAAAAATGGCTCAAGCTGAAGTGCGAAGCTGACACAGATCAGATCATCAAGCACTTGGAATGGATGAAAACAACAGACCAATGGAAACAAGGAAACGGGGCGTATATCCCTGCGCCGCTTGTTTATATCAATCAAATGCGTTGGGATGGTGCTGATGTGCCTGAGATTGAAATCACGGTCTCTGTGGCCTTTAAAGACCCTGCGCTGCGTAAGATTGAGGAAGATTCAAAAAAAGCTGCTCCAATACCTGAAAACATCCGAGCAAAGATTGCAGAGTTAAGAAAGAAGGTGGTATGAATGAGCTGGCTTTATTCGCAGGCGCTGGTGGCGGAATACTTGGGGGAAAACTTCTCGGATGGCGAACAGTCTGCGCCGTTGAATGGGAGCCCTATCCAGCAAGCGTATTGTGCGCCAGACAAAATGACGGACTTCTCCCGCCTTTCCCGATTTGGGATGACGTTCAAACCTTTGACGGAAAGCCGTGGGCAGGAATTGTTGACGTTGTATCTGGCGGGTTTCCATGCCAAGACATTAGCGCAGCAGGAAAAGGCGCAGGAATTGATGGAGAGCGTTCAGGAATGTGGCGAGAAATGGCGCGCATCGTTCACGAAGTACGACCCAAATTCGTGTTCGTGGAAAACTCACCAATGCTCACTTCTAGGGGACTTGGAACCGTTCTTGGAGACTTGGCCGCAATGGGGTTTGATGCGAGATGGGGAGTGTTGGGAGCAGCGGATGTTGGAGCAAACCATCAGAGGGACAGAATCTGGGTTGTCGCCAAATGGCGTGGACAGCTTTCATACGCCCAACACGACAGGATTAGACGGTGGGAGCAACAGCAGGAAAGCGTTAAAAAAGCGTCAGGAAAACTGGCCAACACCAGATGCCAATTGTGGACAGAGGGGGACACAGCCAAATTGGACACCAAAACGCAAATCGGGACAGCCAGCTCAATACACAATAAATCAAGCAGTTCGGGACAGATTTCCAACTCCAACGGCTCACAATGCCAAGGAGTGCAACAGCCCAAGCGAACAGAACAGGAATACTCCTACGCTTGCAACTCACGCTGGTGGCAAGCTGAACCCGATGTGGGTCGAATGGCTGATGGGGTGGCCACTGGCGTGGACAGACTTAAAGCCATTGGAAACGGACAAGTACCACTATGCGCTGCAACAGCCTGGCGAATCCTAAGTCAATGAATTATTTTCAAGCACACGAAATTCTTGACGGAATCAAAGATAATCTGTCTTATAATCTAGACACAATCAACAAAGCACTTGAACTGACAGGCGACTTAGATGGATTTCAACCAAGTATTCGAGCAACAAGTGGAGCTACTGACAAAGATGGCTTTGCAGAAAGGCTGGATTGCTTACGCGAAACAAAGAGCGCAGGAACTTGAAAACGACCCGTCAGGTTTATGGGTTGGGTTGGTTGAAGCCGTAAGAGAACGATTAAATGAACGCAAATGAAAGGCTAGATATGGAACTTGATACAAGAATCGAAACGACACGCAAACGCAGGTTTATCTACGTTGACGCACATGAGGGTGGTGTTTGGCTAAACGTGGTGGTGGAAGCTGCTCGTTGTCACGTCAGCATGACCAAAGACCAAGCCAAAGACTTGATCGCTGCCTTGATTCGCATTGTTGATGCAGAGGTCAAGCAATGAAAAAACCACAAAATTGCGGAACAACATACTGCTCTTGTATAGAGTGCGTTGTTGAAAAACCATCTATTGAACAGTTTAAAACAGCTTTGTTGCTTGCACGTCAAGCCTTGGAAAGCACAGAAACAGACGATTTCAGCGATCAGTTTGATCTTGAGGAAAAAGCACTTACAGCGATTGACTTTGCATTGGAGCGGTTATGAGTTGGCCTTTCCCACCAGCAACAGGAGCAGTTCCTTGGACTGCCAAACAAGTTAAAGAATATGAACAAGCGCAACGCGCACAACTTCCAGAGGCTCCGCTATGAATTTGAAAGAATACGACCCAAACATTCGTTGGTCAAAGCATATTTTTGAAATTACATATATGCAATGGGATTATGTGTTGAAAGAAACAGTTGAACTTAATGGAAATTGCAAAGGCTTTGATCTTTTTGATTATGCAATTACGACTCATGCTGACAAACTTTATGAAGAGCAAGGTGATTTTCCAAGTTTAATTTTGGAAAAAAACAACGGTGAAGATTCGCTTTCAACTTGTTTTTCAGATGAAGACCGTGGTGATATAGACGATTGGCTGAAATCAATGTGTGTATCAATAACCATTATTGGTCATATAGAGGAGAAAAAATGAGTAAAGAAGCAATGAAACAGTGGCTTGAGGCTTTCAAAAAAATCAAAGCATGCAGGGTAAACGTGTGGGATGTTGATGAAGAAATCAAATCTCTAGAAGAAGCACTAGCCAAGCAAGAGCAGGGTGAGCCTACGAAATGCTGCAACCATAACTGCAACGAAGGTAGAAACTGCCCATTAAGGAAAACATATGATTGAATTTATTACAGCATTTATTGTTGGCTGGATGGCGCGCCCATTGTGGGATTACTTTTTGAAACCCGTATTGAATAACGCAATCAAAGCATATATCAAGGAGAAGAACACATGAGATTATGTTTTCATGATTGGTCAAGTTGGTCAAAGCCAATCGACACGGCGCATGATTACAAAAAAGTTCAATATCGGTGCTGCATAAGCTGCAACAAAGTTCAAGTCAAAAAAATTAAACAACCATTTAATCTTTGGTTTTCTGCAAAGTCCATTGAAACCAAACTCAAGGAAAAGAACACATGACTGAAGCACAAGAATCGTTTGAGGCAATCATGCGCGTAAACGGAAAAAACAACTTCACAAAATCAGAGAGTGGAAGATACATCGACAGTGCCATGCAAACACGCTGGCGATACTTCTTGATGGGTTGGGAACTAAGGGGAATTAAATGAGCAAAGATGACATGATCGCAATGCTTCGTGGCGTTGGCTGCGATGAAAACACAGTCACGGCTATGTCAAACGCATACGACCTTGGCTTTGAGTACGCTAAAGAGACTATGCTGGCTTTGCCTGTGGTTGAGTTGCCGATGGAGCTTCAATGAGATATGCAGCTAGGGTCGATGCTACGCAGGAGCAAATCGTTTCTGCTTTACGCGCTGCTGGTGCTTACGTCTGGATTATTGGCCTGCCAGTGGATTTACTGGTTGGCTATGACGGACAGACATACTTGGTAGAAGTAAAGAGTGGCCCTAAAAAGGCTTTAACGAAGCTACAACAAGACTTTTTTGCAAAGTGGATAGGTGGCAGGCTAGAACGGATTGAAGGCCCTGAACAGGCTTTACGAATGATTGGGGTGATATGAGCATTGAGAAAACATTAAAACAGCGTCAAAAGACACACGGCAACTTTGAAACTCACGCATTGATTGCTCAAAGCATAAAGTGCCAAATGTTTAACGCACATGGTTATGGCGCTTTGGGTGCAAATCAACGTGAAGCATTAGACATGATTGCCCACAAAATTGCTCGAATCCTTAACGGCAACCCTGATGTGCATGACCACTGGCACGACATTGCAGGTTATGCGACTTTGGTGGCGGAAGGTTTGGAATGAGCGCTCCACAAAAAGCCATTGACTACATCTTGGCAAACTCAAAACTATTTGCAGCGGCAAAGGCAAAGCGGGTTTATCTTGATGAGTTCCGCAAGTCTAAAAAAGCCCTGCTAATGCGTGATGCACTTCTAAGAGGAATTGAAGCGGCAAACGCACAAGAGCGCGAAGCCTACGCACATCCTGAGTATTTGGAGCTTTTAGAAGGCTTGGCCGCAGCAATTGAGGCCGAGGAGATGCTTAAATGGAATTTAGAAGCTGCAAGGATGAGGGTCGATGTGTGGAGAAGTGAAGAAGCAACAAACCGATCAACAGATAAGGCGATGCAATGACCAAAAATGAAATTATTGAGATGGCTAGACAGGCTGGATTCAAAGGTCAACTTACATACAACTGGTGTGAATTTGAAGAACTTGAAGCCTTTGCCAAACTGGTAGCAGCTAAAGAGCGTGATAGAATGTGCAAACAATGTAATTGGGGCAAACATGAAAACGCAACGTGCAATGAAGCCAATCAGTCAAAGATTTTGGGAGAAGGTTGACAAAGAAGCGCCAAATGGATGTTGGGAGTGGACAAGTTCTGTCCGTGGCAATGGATATGGAGCTTTCTTTACGCATTTAATTGAGGAAGGTCGTAAATGCCATGGCGCTCATCGCTACTCTTGGCAAATGGCAAATGGACAAATACCAAATGGTTTGTGGGTATTACATAAATGCGACAACCGCATTTGCGTTAATCCAGAGCATCTTTTTCTTGGCGATAGAACAGACAACATGAGAGATTGCGCCACTAAAAGACGAGTTTGCACAATAGGCAAATCGAATCTCACACATTGCAAGCGTGGGCATGAATTTACGACAGAAAACACATGGAAAACAAAACAAGGTTGGCGTTTGTGCAAAACGTGTGATGCAATGAGAAAAAGAGGTGAAACATGAGCAAACCCCGTAAAAAATACAAACCCAAAGGCGTTCGCATGGATGCTCTGACATGGGTTATCAGCGGATTCAAGAAAGTCGCAGAAGTCCCAGACGCAGGAACTAAGCTGATGCTCAAGAATCACGTTTCCTTTGACGAAATCAGTGAAGGTAGGGGCGACACGCATCATGTGGACAATCTCATCACAATGGTCAACTGTGCAGAAGCATTGGCAAAGCGCCAGCTAGGTCGTGATTGGCTTGAGGAAATCGGACAAGCCCAAGACGCGATTTATGCGATGGCGCAGCGTGGGGTTAGTGGAAAGAACTTCATATTTACTGGGGAAGAACTAAAAGCCGTTCAAACCATCATTGAGTTGCATGACGAACAGCTACGCAATTGCCCTGTTAGGACTTTGGAGCTTGCGCTTGAGGACATTGAACGAGAATTTAAGGCAAACAAAATGCGCCGCATAGAACCATTGGAGATAGCATGAAAGATCATTTTGCACTTTTATTTGCTGCGCTATACATATCAGAGGGTTGGTATAGCAATTGGTTAAGAACAAAAAAAGTTTATTCAAAAGCTCGCGCAATGGTACTGTTTGATCGCGTAATAAACCAAGAAATAAGATGATGTTTCCAAAATTCAACTATTTCCGCAGCAAACAGCATCTAAAGAACGTGGCAGAACTGCCATGCCAAAACTGCTACATCGAAGGCCAAACTCAGGCAGCACATTCAAACTGGGCTGAACACGGCAAAGGAAGGGGTATCAAAGCAAGCGATGAGTTCACAGCCGCTTTGTGCCAAAAATGCCACACGGAATTAGACCAAGGCGCTAGATTGTCAAAAGAACAGCGCAGGATGCTTTGGCAAATGGCGTATCAAAAGACTGTTGCAAAGCTGAAAGCTAGTGGTAAATGGCCTTCTGAGATACAATAAATCATCAGTTGCCTAGTTTTTTGTTCATGGGAAACTAGGTCTTAAAGGCAGTTCGCTGCCTTCTTTTTGAAAGGCTTATATGGCTGGCTTGCTCGCACCTGCTGCTGAAATCAAGATTGAAATCGAGGAAATCGAGGCAGAAAAGCCCGTCATCGAAGGCTTGACAGCAGAATCAAACAAAAAAACACGCGATACATTGGTCGAGACACAAATGCTCGGCCCTGTTAAGGTTGACGCTCCAAACAGCGAATACTGGCGTGGCCTGGCAAACGTCTGGCGTACATCACCAGATCAAGCAAAACGCCGCTTGTGCGCTAATTGCGAATACTTTGACGATCAGCCTGAAACCTTAGAGGCAATGGAAGTCGTGCCACAAGACGAGTTTGATAAAGATGGTGGTGGTCGCGGTTACTGCCACAAGTTTGAGTTCATTTGCCACAACTTGCGTGTGTGTAAGGCTTGGGAAAAAGCACCTGTGATGAAAGAGGCTGAGTATGAAGATGACTAAAGCTGGCGCTAAAAAGGTTGGAGTTGTAATGAAAGAATACAAATCTGGCACTTTGCACTCAGGCAAGGGCGGCAAAGTCGTTACAAACCCAAAGCAGGGTATTGCAATCGCTTTGAGCGAAGCTAAAAAAGTTATGAAAAAGAAAAAGTGATTCCGAAAAGGCTTCACTTTGTCTGGATTGGTGACGAAACCAAACGACCAGACCACTGCATTGAGACTTGGAAAACCCTAAATCCTGACTATGAGGTGAGGATTTGGGGCAATGCAGACCTAAAAAATACCAAGTGGTTCAACGCCAAGCACATTCAGGACATGGCTAAACACGAGCTTTGCGGTGTTGCCGACCTGATGCGCTATGAAATCCTATACAACGAAGGCGGGATAACGCTAGATGCTGATTCTGTCTGTCTTGCACCGCTAGAGGATTGGCTGCTAAAACCAGATGCTTTTGCGCATTGGGAGCAGGAAACCCGTAGACCTGGACTGATTAACGTCAGCGTCATGGGTTCAATCCCACAAAATCCATTTTTCGGTGAGTGTATTGAGCGACTAAGATTGAAAGAATCCGTCACTAAATACAGGGCTTGGGAAGAAACAGGCCCGATGCACATTACCGAGGTCTACCACCAGACCGAGTACCCTTTGACCGTTTACCCTTCTCACTATTTCACTAGAGATCACTTCTCTGGATATAGATACGAAGGCAACGGACATTGTTTCGCTACCCAATTTTGGGGTTCTACAAAAGGCTATGAAAGGGCTAATGAATGGAAAACATGATCGAAAACCGTGATGGCT
>JACCDQ011304464.1_pt1 | contig 34338 bp, 36 predicted proteins | sample 7446031 | NCBI WGS metagenome assembly JACCDQ01 (sample SAMN15323442, study PRJNA562643) | freshwater metagenome | isolation source: river surface water | place: USA:Blue River Watershed | collected 2017-08-17 | reverse complement strand
GTTACGGCTACGGCTTCAGGACCAAAGCACCTAGTAAAAAAATTAACCAGGGCTAAATTTGAGCAATTATCTGACTCATTAGTAAAACGTTCTATGGCTCCGGTAGCTAAAGCGTTGAAAGATGCAGGTTTATCTGTTTCTGATATTGACGAAGTAATCTTAGTAGGAGGTTCTACCCGTATCCCTAAAATTGTTGAAGAAGTAGAGAAATTCTTCGGTAAAAAAGCATCTAAAGGAGTTAACCCTGATGAGGTTGTTGCTATTGGAGCAGCTATTCAAGGTGGAGTTCTTTCTGGAGATGTAAAAGATGTATTGTTACTTGACGTTACACCTTTATCTTTAGGTATCGAAACTATGGGTGGTGTGATGACTACATTAATCGAGTCTAACACAACTATTCCAACTAAAAAATCTCAAGTATTCTCTACCGCTGCTGATTCTCAACCATCTGTTGAAATTCACGTATTGCAAGGAGCCAGAGCAATGGCTGCTGATAACAAAACTATCGGTCGTTTCCACTTAGATGGTATTCCACCAGCACCAAGAGGAGTTCCTCAAATTGAAGTAACTTTTGATATTGATGCCAATGGTATCATCAAAGTTTCAGCAACTGACAAAGGAACTGGTAAATCTCATGATATTCGTATTGAAGCTTCTTCTGGATTGACAGCTGAAGAAATCGAGAAAATGAAAAAAGATGCTGAAGCTAATGCTGAATCAGATAAAATCGCTAAAGAAAGAGCTGAAAAATTGAACGAAGCTGACGGAATGATCTTCCAAACAGAGTCTCAATTGAAAGAACTTGGAGATAAATTATCTGATGAGAACAAAGTAGCTGTAGAATATGCTTTGACTGAATTGAGAATGGCTCACCAATCTCAAGACATTCCTGCAATTCAAACGGCGCTGGATAACATTAATGCAGCTTGGAAAAAAGCTACTGAAGCAATGTATGCTCAAGGAGAACAAGGACAACAAGCTGAAGCGCAACCACAGGCTGAAGGTGAAAATGTTCAAGATGTAGATTACGAAGAAGTAAAATAATTCTTTTCTCTATAATTATAAAAACCGTTTGTCTCTGGCAAACGGTTTTTTTTATGGTTGATTTTTTATTTAAACCCGATAGGTTTTTTGGAAGCTGTCGGGTTTATTGTTTTGATTATGAAGATGAGAATTCTTTTAAAAGTAAATACTATTTCATTGTCTTTGTCAAAATGATTTCTCAAAAAATGTGTGATATAAAGTCAATTTTAAAAAGGAAACATGATTTATCTCATGTAGGAAGATTTTATTTGAATTTATCTTTGTTCACGAAATAATAGAAGCAATAAGTAGTCAGTCAATACAAAAAGTTTTTCGTAATATTACTCTGCAAATATTTTGGTATGAGAAAAATTAAATACAGAAAAGAAAGAAAACTGCAGCCTTATCATTTAGAATATACCGGTATTCATAAAGACAAGAAATCAGAAATGCAGTTGTTTGTATATGACAATGCAGATGTAGATGAATACGAGGAATTTAAGGTTGTTAATTTAGATAAATGTATTAATACTCTAAAAACAAATTGGCTCAATATTCATGGGTTGAATCGTGTTGATTTGTTGCAGGCTATTGGGAAGCATTTTGATATAGATAATTTTATGTTGGCTGATATCCTGAATACGAATCGAAGAACCAAAATAGAGGAATCACCGGTGAGTTTGTTTTTTAATATTAAATCACTCTTACCTGTAGAGCATTCGGATAATATCCGGGTGGAGCAGATTAGTTTTTTGTTGAAGGACGGAATACTGATTTCGTTTCAGGAAAAGCGCAGTGATTTTTTTACTCATATCCGGGAACGTATCCGTACGCATTCCGGAATTCTTAGTGCCAAAAAAGCGGATTATCTGTTGTATGTTCTTTTGGATTCGATTATGGAAAATTTTTATGTCACTTTGGAAAACGAAGAAAATAAAGTGGAAGAGTTAATTAATCAAACTAAAAAAAGCACCGACCCGATAATACTGGAAAAAATTGAAAAACACCGGGATAATTTTAATTTTCTAAAACGTTCTATCATCCCGTTACGGGATTCTTTATATGAAATAAAAAGCATCAAAGATGACAATGTTTTTAACGTGATTGAAATGGAAAATTTTAGTTTTTTTGCCCGATTGCATCAAAAAAGTTTAGAGCTTTTAGAACAAATAGAATCCGATATGAGTTTGCTGGAAAGCGCTTCGAATTTCTTTTTTTCTGCACAGACGCACAAGATGAATGAGATTATGAAAACGCTTACAATCGTTTCGGCTATATTTATTCCGCTCACTTTTATTGTTGGGGTTTACGGAATGAATTTTGAACATATGCCGGAATTGAAATATCAAAATGGGTATTACGTAGTCGTTGGAGTTATGGTTTTGATAGTGATAGCAATGATAATTTATTTTAAAAAACGGCGTTGGTTTTAAGAAAAGAGAAGAAGTGGGGTTTTGGTTAAAAACTTAAAATAAAAAAAACGATTTTGAGATTGAATTGGAATAATAAAACAGATAAAAATGAATAAGGCTATTTATATTGCAACAAGTGAACATAACTGCGGAAAATCAATAATAACGCTGGGTTTGATGAGTATGCTTATTGGAAAAACTGCCAAAGTAGGTTATTTTAGGCCTATAATCGAAGATTTTGAAGATGGTAAATTAGATAATCATATCGAAACGGTAATCAATTATTTTGGTTTGGATATTGATTTTGAAGATGCATTTGCGATTACCAAAAGCAAATTAATCAAAAAGAAAAATAAAGGGAAGATAGGCGAGGTGCTGGATTTGATCATCGAAAAATACAAAAGACTGGAAGAGCAGTTTGATTTTGTGTTGGTGGAAGGAACCAGTTTTAGCGGAGAAGGTACGGTTATCGAATTGGATATGAATGTGCTTATTGCAAAAAATCTTGGGATTCCGGCTATTATTGTGGGTTCAGGAGTTGGGAAAACCCTCGAAGAATTAATCGATAGTTTGTATTTGGCCTATGATTCTTTTAAGGTAAAAGAGGTAGAGGTTTTGGCGGTAATTGCGAATAAAGTACAACCGGAGAATCTTCAATTGGTTGCTGATAGTTTAAAGTCGAATTTGCCTAAAGAAGTGTTGGTAAATGCGATTCCGATTATTTCCAGTTTGCATAACCCTACTATTAAAGAAATTATTGATGAGTTGGATGCTAAAGTATTGTTTGGTAATGAATTTCTGAATAATGAAATTGGAAGTTTTAGTGTAGGTGCAATGCAATTGCGCAACTATTTGTTGTTTTTAAAAGAGAATGCCTTGGTAATTACACCGGGAGATCGTGCAGATATTATTTTAGGGGTTTTACAAGCCAACGAATCGGTCAATTATCCTTCCGTTTCTGGAATTGTTTTGACGGGGAATATTATACCGGAAGACAGTATTTTGAAACTAATTGAAGGATTATCCAGTGTTGTACCAATTATTTCGGTAGATGGAGGTACGTATAACATAACCAATCAGATAGGGAATATAAAATCTAAGATTTATGCAGATAATTCACAAAAGATTGAAACCTCTATCAATACTTTTGAAAAGTATGTAGATTTAGACAATCTGTCCCAAAAATTAAGTGCTTTTGAAGCCGAAGGAATGACTCCGAAAATGTTTCAATACAATTTGGTGAAACGAGCCAGAAAACACAGAAAGCATATTGTTTTACCGGAAGGGAATGATGATAGGATCATTATTGCGGCTTCCAGATTATTAGCGATGGATGTGGTTGATATTTCGATTATTGGAAATAAAAAGCAAATAGAAAATAAAGTGGCCGAATTAGGAATTGCTTTTGATTTTTCTAAAGTTAAAATCATCAATCCAATTGATTCAGAACATTATGAAGATTACGTGAATACGTACTATGAGTTGCGTAAAAATAAAAATGTAACCATAGGAATGGCGAAAGATTTAATGGAAGACGTTTCTTATTTCGGAACGATGATGGTGTATAAAGGCCATGCAGACGGAATGGTTTCTGGTGCCGCACATACCACACAACATACTATTTTGCCAGCTTTGCAGTTCATCAAAACCAAACCGAACTCTTCCGTCGTTTCTTCGGTATTTTTTATGTGTTTGGAAGATCGTGTGTCTGTTTTTGGGGATTGTGCCATCAATCCGAATCCAACGGCAGAGCAACTGGCAGAAATTGCGATTTCATCAGCCGACACCAGTTTGGCATTCGGAATCGAACCCAAAGTAGCGATGCTTTCGTATTCCTCTGGAGCATCCGGAAAAGGAGACGAAGTGGATAAAGTAAGAACAGCAACCGAAATTGTGAGAGCCAAACGCCCTGATATTAAAATTGAAGGGCCAATTCAGTACGATGCGGCAGTAGATAAAATGGTTGGACAGAGTAAAATGCCAAATTCTGAAGTGGCCGGGCAGGCGAGTGTACTCATTTTTCCGGATTTGAATACCGGAAACAATACCTATAAAGCGGTACAACGAGAAACAGGTGCTTTGGCTATCGGACCTATGTTGCAAGGTTTGAATAAACCGGTAAATGATTTGAGTAGAGGTTGTACAGTAGATGATATTATTAACACCGTCGTGATTACGGCCATACAAGCACAGGGATTATAGGTCGAAAGGTTTAGGTTTGTCAGTAAAACACATAAAAAAGAAATATTCACAAAGTATATCCATCCAGTCTCACCCTTCGGAGGAGAGGGCTGGGGAGAGGAAAAAAATAAATCAATGAAAGTAGTTATAATAAATTCAGGAAGTTCTTCAATAAAATACCAATTAATAGATATGCCTGCCAAAGAAGTGATTTGCACCGGCATGATTGACAGGATAGGTTTAGATTCATCTAATCTGGCCTATAAAACAGATAAAGACAGTCTGGAAGAAACAGTTGCTATTCCGAATCATAAAATAGGGTTGGAAAGAATAGCTAAGTTGTTGATGGATGAGAATATCGGAGTGATAAAAAGTACCCGGGAAATAGAAGCTGTGGGACATCGTGTAGTGCATGGCGGTGCCAGTTTTTCGGATACGGTAGCGATAACTGATGCCGTGAAAGAGGAAATCAAACAACTTTTTGAACTGGCTCCCTTGCATAATCCGGCTAATTTAGAAGGGATTATTGTGGCCGAAGAGATCTTTGCAACAGCAAAACAGGTAGCTGTTTTTGATACTGCTTTTCATCAAACCATTCCGGTAGTTGCCCATAAATATGCGATTCCGAATAAGTTATTGGCTGAAAATAAAATCAGAGCATACGGCTTTCATGGTACTTCCCATAAATATGTTTCAGAAAAAGCAATTAGTTACTTAAAATCAGTTAATGTTTCGTCTAAAAATATAATTACGATACATTTAGGAAACGGTTGTAGCATCACTGCCGTAAAAGACGGGAAAAGTGTTGACCATTCTATGGGATTTGGACCGAGTAATGGATTGGTTATGGGAACCAGAGCCGGTGATATCGACCAATCGGTTATCTTTTATTTGGTGAATACTTTAGGGTATTCTTTAGACGAAGTAAATAATTTGTTGAACAAACAAAGCGGAATGCTTGGGCTTACCGGTTTTAGTGATTTACGGGATATTCAGGAACAGGCGGCAAAAGGAAATGCCGATTGTCAATTGGCACTCGATATGAATGTGTACCGAATTAAAAAATACATTGGCTCTTATGCTGCTGTTTTAAACGGATTGGATGCGATTGTTTTTACGGCAGGAATCGGCGAAAATTCGGCTTATATCAGAGAACAGGTTTGTGGGGATATGGATTATTTCGGATTAACATTGGATGAGGTCAAAAATGAAATCCGTTCTAAAGAAATTCGAGAAATCAATACAGAGGGATCTAAAACCAAAATATTGGTTATTCCAACCAATGAGGAAGTTGAAATTGCCAATCAAGTATATGATTTGCTCTTGGGATAAAAAGCAACAGGCCTTAAAAACCATTTCGTTTTTAAGGCCTGTTTTTTTATTGTATTTGAAATTAGGCGTGTTCTTTTTCAAATCGTGCAATCACTTCCTGATAATAATTAAACGTGGTTTTCGCAATAGATTCCCAACTGAATTGTTTTAAGACACGTTCACGACCCGATTTTCCCATTGTGGTGGCAAGTGCTTCGTCTTCCAATAATACATTGATTTTTGCTGCAAATGCTTTCTGAAAAGCTTCCGGATGTGCCGGATTAAAATCGGTTCTGGAAATACTTTCCAGCGGAATTAAATACCCGGATTCGCCTTCTACAATAATTTCGGGAATTCCGCCAACATGGCTGCCAACAACCGGAGTTTCACATGACATGGCTTCGAGATTGATTATTCCAAAAGGTTCGTATAAAGAAGGACAGGCAAAAACCCGGGCATGACTGTAGAGTACTTTTATTTTATCCCGCGGTAACATTTCCGAAATTAAAATCACACCGTCTCTTTCGGCGCATAAATCGGAAATCAGTTCTTCTGTCTCTTTGGCTATTTCTTCGGTGTCCGGTGCTCCGGCACAAAGGACTACCTGACAGTCTTTGTTGAAATGTTTGGCCGCAGCAATCAGTTGCGAAATCCCTTTCTGACGTGTAATACGACCCACAAACAAAACAAAAGGAATGGCAGGGTCGATTCCGAGTTCCGCCAATAAATCATTGTTGAAAGTAGGTTTGTAAAACTCAGGGTCGATACCATTGTGAATGACTTTCACTTTTTCGGGAGCCACACCATAGGCTTCGATTACGTCTTCTTTCATCTGTTCGCTTACAGCGATAACTCCATCGGCCGTTTTGTAGGCATTGGTTTCTATCCAGCGCGAAAGGAAATAGCCGTTTCCTAATTGTTCAATCTTCCAAGGACGATGGGTTTCTAAACTATGGGTGGTTAGGATTAAAGGTACCTGTAATAATTCTCTTGAAAATACTCCGGCCATATGAGTGTACCAGGTATGACAATGTATAATGTCGGCTTTAGGAGTCGCCTGTGCCATTTCTACATTTTTACTCAGGTTATGGAACATTTTGATATGTTCGTTTTCCTTGTCTTCCATTTTGGTCAGGCAGGAAGAGATTCCCTTCACATGCATGTTGCCTTTGCTTTCCTTTTGGTCTCCAAAACAACGGACTTCTACTTCGGCTAATTTTTCTAATTCATGACTAAGAAAGTCGATATGTACTCCGGCACCTCCGTAAATGTTAGGAGGGAATTCATTGGTAAATAGAGCTATTTTCATGTAAATTGTAGTTTTTTATATTTTAAAAGGAATTTTATGTGTGTCTTTATTTTTTAATTTTAATCCTGTTTTTTATTTAGGAATATAGCTCTATCTGGCAAATAGCTCTATGTACTAAAGTAGTGATAAATTAGTTTAAATTGGAGTTAACATTGTATTTTAAAGGAGGATTTATTTGAAATAATTATAGTTTGGTTATTTTGCCATCGCCTAAAAGAATTGATAATGTCTTGAGACTTTCGGTGCGATCGGCAATTAATTTGATGATACTAACCAACGGAATGAACAAAATCATTCCGGCGGCTCCCCATAAAATCCCACCTAAAGTGATCATAATTATGATGATAAGGGTGTTTATTTTTAAACGGGTTCCTACGGCAAATGGAAATATGATATACGCTTCTAATACCTGAACAATAGAAAAAACAAGGATAACTCCCAAGGGATACCAAATCGAATTAAACGTAATCCATGATACGGCAATAGGTAAAAGCGAAGAAATTATGATGCCGATATACGGAATGAAAGTCAGGATAGAGGCGATAAAACCAAAAACAAAAGGGTGTGGAATGCCAATGATTAGAAGACCAAAACTGTTTAGAAAACCTACGATTATATATACAAGCAGCATTCCTTTTATAAAATTATAATAAGCATGAATGGTTTCAATTAGGATTTCATGTATCGTTTGTTTTTGGTCAGCCGGGAAAATTTGGTATAATGTATTGGCCAGTAATTGGCGATGAAAGAGTATCAGTGCTGAAAAAACAGGAATTATGATAAGATAAAATAAAGATTCGGAAAGCGAATAAATTAAATTTTGCAACAATGAAAAGGCTTCTGTTCCAGAATTATTGAATGCATTGTTTATAAATTCAGACTGCTTTTCAGGGCTGATATTAAAACGTTCAAAAAGAAATACACTAAAGTCGTTTAATGATTCCAGTAATTTTTTCTTGAAGGGAACCCATTCCTGGGAAAATTCATTAATTTGGAGAATAAGTAGGTACAATATGCCTAGAAATAATAATAGGATTGCCGACATTGAAATTACAATAGCAATCGTTTTACTAATGCCGTGTTTTTCCATCCAAAGGCAAACAGGGTAGAGTATAAAGCTAATCAGTAAAGAAAAACTAAGCGGAATAAAGAGTGTTTTTCCAAAGTAAAGTACCAATGATAGTAACACCAAATATTGAAGTATTTCAAGTGTCGAAAACTTGAAATTTGAATTTATTGGTGCTTGTTTTTTGGGAATTTGTATCATAAAAAAGAGTTGCATTTTTATATTTTGGACAATTTCGATTTAATCTTTAAAAGTGATGATAAATTTAGCACCTTCATTGATTTTACTCTCTACGGTAATATGTCCTCCCAGATTCGTAATGTGGTTGTACACTAAATACAATCCAATTCCATTACTGTCAGTGTTATTGTTGAATTTCTGATGCAATCCAAAAATTCGGTCTTTTACTTTATCCATGTCAAAACCAATCCCGTTATCAGCAATAATCAATTGTTTAGAACCATTATTGTTTCTTGTGTAAATTGAGATGATTGGTTTACAACCGTGTTTGGCGTATTTTATGGAGTTGGTTATTAAATTTAAAAAGACACTTTTTAAATAAGTAATATTAAAATTTACTTTTTCAAGTTCTGAAAAGTCAATATTAATTGTGGCTTGTGAATTATGTATTAATGAATTAATAGAAAGCAATACATCATCTAAGGCATGTTGAAAATAGACTACATCAATTTGTGCGTTTGATTCATTTTTTTTATTCAAAACCGCTACGTAATCGTTTAAAGTTTGTTTTAAACTTTCTGTTGTGGATTTCAAAATAGAAATATATTCTAAAGTTTCAGAATCACTTATAGTTGATGTATCCAACAGTTCAAAAACGGCCAGTAAATTGTTTACAGGTGATCTTAAATCGTGCGCACTGGTGTAGGTTAATTGTTTGTACTCGTTATTTATTTTTATTAATTCAGCCAGTTGTAAATTGCGTTCTTCTTCTAGTTCTTTTCTATAGGTAATATTTTTTGCGATAGCATATATTAAGTTATCTTTTTCGATGGGTAAAGAAGTCCATAGTAACCAAACAATAGTGCCGTTTTTGGTATGGTATCTGTTTTCAAAATTGAATAGCGGTATTCTTTTTCTCAGTTTGTTTCTGACGGTTTCTGTGCCATTTTGATCATCATAATATACAAATTCATTAATTGGTTTTGACATCAATTCTTCATTTGAATAGCCGAGCAATTCAGATACTGCAGGATTTATCCGTTTGAAAAAACCATCAAAACCAGCTATGCACAATAAGTCAGGTGATGAGTCGAAAAAATTTTCAAAGTCATTAAAAATGTCTTTTTTCTCTTCTCCAGGATATTCTTCGGTTCGTGTCATTTTTTCCATTCGTAACTTATCGCTTTAAAAAATAGATGGTTTCAGAAGCTAATAAATAGGGGTATATGCAATGAACTATTTATATGACTAATATAAAGATAATATATTAGAACACAAAGCCTCCATAAAAACTAATTAAAAAGGCTATAAATAGAAAAGGAGGTTGTTATTTGTATACAACCTCCTTTCAAATGATATGAAAAAAATAAAATTAGATTTTAAAAATTCCCCCGACAGCTATTAATCTTTGTAGAAAGAAAAAATCTTGTGAAGCTTTATCTTCGATACTTTGGGTGGTTCTAATATCCTGCATATTGATATAACCTCCTTTTAATTCTCCTTGAAGATAAAAATGTTTGAAAAAAGTAAAATTAATTCCTGCTTTCAAAGAAGTCCCGTATCCGGAAATATGAAAGTCATCATGGCGTGGTTTTCCTAATAAAGTAGTGTTTGTTTTTGGATATAATAATCCAACACCAACACCTTCGGTTAAATTAATCTGAACTTTGTCTGTATTTTCAATGTTAAAAATAGACGAGATATCATCATGTCTTGAAAATTCCGTATTGACATAATTCAAACCATCAGTATGTTCGTATTTCAAAAATGCTTCGGTCATTACAGTAGGGGTATTGTTGTAAACACCATCATAATCAGTGTTTAAATTGATAGTGCCTGTTACATTAACCGTTTGATTTTGTGTCATTACATATTTCATATGGTCTACACCTATGGCAATACTGTAATGATCATTGATGAAATAACCCATTCTAAAATTGGTTTGAGGGATAGTAATTCTAGAAGGATTGATATAATCGATATGCCAGCCTTTTGGTTTGTCGTGTGCTACCATATTGTCGAGCGTAAAATTGTAATCTTTTCCTCTGAATGTAACGTCGGATTTTGAATATGCTTCTCTATTTCCTCCCCAGGACACAAAGAATTTTCCTTTGTTATGGGCAGTGTATTTTTCCTGGATTTTAATTTCTTCTTGAGCATTTATTGCATTAAATGAGAATGTCAAGAAAGCAGTAAATAAAACTAATTTTTTCAATGAAAGGGAGGATATAAAGTTTAAAATGAATTAACTGTTTTTCTAATGGCAACTAACTTGGTCATAAGTCCTTCGAAATAATCTAAGTGTAACATGTTTGCCCCATCACTTTTGGCATTTGCGGGGTCAAAATGAGTTTCTATAAAAATCCCATCAACACCTACTGCGATTCCAGCTTTGGCAATTGTTTCAATCATATCTGGTCTTCCGCCAGTAACTCCGGCAGTTTGGTTGGGTTGTTGTAAGGAATGGGTAACATCAAGTACCGTTGTGGCATATTGTTGCATGGTAGGGATACCTCTGAAATCAACAATCATATCCTGATAACCAAACATGGTGCCGCGATCAGTTACCATTACGTTTTGATTGTTACAGTCCAATACTTTTTGAACCGCATGTTTCATGCTTTCCGGACTCATAAATTGTCCTTTTTTTAGGTTTACCACTTTTCCGGTATTGGCAGCAGCCACAACTAAATCGGTTTGTCGAACTAAAAACGCAGGGATTTGCAATACATCCACATATTGAGCAGCCTTATCCGCATCTTCATTGGTGTGAATATCGGTAACAGTAGGAATGCCAAATGTTTCAGATACTTTTCTAAGGATTTTGAGTGCTTTTTCATCACCAATTCCTGAGAAACTGTCAATTCTGGATCGATTGGCTTTCTTGAATGATCCTTTGAAAACATAAGGAATTTGTAATTTATCAGTGATGCCAACTAATTTTTCGGCAATTCTCATGGCCATTTCTTCTCCTTCTATTGCGCAAGGACCTGATAATAAAAAGAAGTTGTCGCTATTGGTGTGCTTAATTTGAGGAATATCTTGTATGTTCATAAAGGTATTTTTTTGAGCTGCAAAGGTAATTATGATTTACGATTTACCGTTTAGGATTTTTCATTTTTTTAATCAAAAGAATTTTGAATAGGATGATTAAGGAAAAGGCGAGGTTTGGAATAAATCTGAATCTGGAGAAAGCGATTTATTTTTTCAGGCTAAGACCAAGAGGAACTCTTAGAATTCCTTTTTCATAAATATTGATATAGAGAATGACAGTTTTTTTTTGACCTTCCCATTTTATTTCATATACATCCAAAAATCCGGCTCCCATTTCGCTTCTTTTAGTTGGGAACGGGCAACAGCTTTCTAATTTTTTATAGATTAATTTCTCGCCATGAGGACCAGCCAAGGCATTCAAAAAACGCTCCTGGTTGATGACATCATTTTTTGTATTCTGAAAAAACACATTGATTGGATAATCTTTGTCATAGCCATATTTTTTATCCTTACTGTATTCGGTTATTATAAAAGTATTGTCTTTAGTGAGTCTTAGATTTGGTGCTTCATTATCTACATTTTTTAAAGTAGATTTAGTGCTGATGCATGAAACCGAGAGTAGCAGTAATCCAATAAAGAATACCAGTTTTTTCATGGTGCTTGTATTTAATAAATTTTTGTTGTACAAATATAAACAGAACTATGAAGGCTTATACTATATTGAATAATAATTGTACTGGAATTATTTTAATTATAATCGGTAGAATTCCTATTTTTGAATAAAAAAAATACAATTATGAATATAATTTCTCTGACATGGCCATGGTATGTTTCCGGTTTTTTGATAGGAATGATTATGCTGTGTCTAATTTATTTTGGAAAAACGTTTGGAATGTCTTCTAATTTGCGGTCGTTTTGTTCTATGGCAGGTATTGGCAAGAAAATCCCTTTTTTTGATTATGATTGGAAAGCCCAACGTTGGAATTTATTGGTGGTTTTAGGAGCGATGCTAGGAGGGTTTGTAGCCGTTCATTTTATGAGTGATCCTTCAAATGTGTCAATAAATCCAAAAACAATTGCGCAATTGAACAAAATGGGGATTGAGGCGCCAAACGGTAAATTGTTACCGGATGCTCTTTTTGGGAATCAAATTTTCGAATCCCCTAAAAGTATTTTTATACTGATTATAGGAGGGATTCTGATAGGTTTTGGCTCTCGATATGCCGGAGGGTGTACTTCAGGACATGCCATTTTAGGATTGAGTAATTTACAGCTGCCTTCTTTGAAAGCCGTCATTGGGTTTTTTGTTGGAGGTTTAATTATGGCGCATTTTTTATTACCTCTAATTTTTTAATTTATGAATAGTTTGAAATATGTATTGGTTGGATTTGTTTTTGGAATTGTATTAACAAAAGCAGAAGCGGTATCTTGGTATCGGATATATGAAATGTTTCAGTTTCAATCCTTTCACATGTACGGAATTATTATGGTTGCAGTTCTAACTGGACTTATAGGAATTCAAATTATTAAGCGGAAAAATATACACGACATAAAAGGACTGCCTATTGATGTGAAAGATAAAGAAGTCGGTTCTGCCCGTTATTGGATTGGCGGCTTGTTTTTTGGATTGGGTTGGGGGCTTGTAGGCTCTTGTCCGGGACCTATTTTTATATTGCTCGGAGCCGGTTTTTGGAGTGTTATATTTGTTTTGTTGGGCGCTTTATTGGGAACTTTTATTTATGGTGTCATAAAAGACAAACTACCTCATTAGGTTATAGTTGGTTTTTCTAAAATCAATATATCGTTGAAAAAGATAGCTTAAAAAAAGTGGTTACCGTGAGGGTACCACTTTTTTTGTTTTATAATTTATCGCTTAAAAAATATTTTTATTAAAAAAAGTAGTCCGATGAAAAGTAAAAAACCGATTAGTATTTTATAATTTCCTTTATAGAATCTCTTGTGAAGTGCTACATCTTTTCGGTAAGCAAAAATCATTGCAATAACAAAAGCAACAAAAAAACAGCCCGCAAATACTAATTGTCCCTGACTAAACATAGTTTAAATTTTTTTTGGCAAATTTAGTTAATTGTTTAAGAATAGTTGCTAATTTGCTCTTTCATTTATTAAAATAAAAAATATGCAAAAGCAAATCAATTCAGTTAAGGAATTTCATACGGCATTCAAGATTGGACACAGTGAAATTCCCATTGCCGATTTAGGTGAAACAAAAAATATGCTTCGCTATCATTTGATGAAAGAAGAAAATGAAGAATATTTGGAGGCGGTAAGAAATAATGATTTAGTAGAAATAGCCGATGCCTTGGGAGATATGATGTATATTTTATGCGGAACCATCATAGAACATGGTTTGCAACATAAAATAGAAGAAGTTTTTGATGAGATCCAACGAAGTAATATGAGTAAATTGGGAGAAGATGGAAATCCAATCTATCGGGAAGATGGAAAAGTAATGAAAGGACCTAATTATTTTAAACCTGATTTTTCTAAAATTTTAGAGAGAACGGAGTCGTTTTAGTTTATTGAGAAAGGGAATAAAAAAAGCAGTTTAAAGAATTTTCTTTAAACTGCTTTTTTATTATAAGAAACGAAGATTAAACTTTAACCGTCCAACCAAAAGTATCTTCAGCCAATTTATGTTGAATATTGGTCAATTTTTCTTTCAATTGTAAGGCAACAGAGTTTTCTACTTTTGGTAATTCAAAATATTCGTCTTTGTATGAAAAGCCTTTTATAGGGCTTACCACAGCAGCCGTTCCGGCACCAAAGATTTCTTTTAACGATCCGTTTTTTATTCCTTCTATCAATTCAGATACCAGAACAGGACGAATCTCAACCGCGATTCCTTCTTTTTTAGCCATGTCAATAATACTTTTTCTGGTCACTCCATCCAAAATACGTTCACTTGTAGGGGCGGTTAATAAAGTGTCATTAATTCTAAAAAACACATTCATTGTTCCTGCTTCTTCTAGCTTAGTATGTGTTGCGTCATCAGTCCAGATGATTTGTTGAAAACCTTCTTTGTTTGCTAAAGTGGTTGGGTAGAACTGACCGGCATAATTCCCTGCTGTTTTGGCAGCTCCAATACCTCCATTGGCAGCTCTACTATAATGTTCTGCGATAAGTACTTTTACTTCACCTGAATAATATGCTTTTGCAGGAGATAAAATAATCATGAATTTATATTCGTCAGAAGGATTGGCTACAACACCAAAACCGGTAGCAATCATAAAAGGTCTAATGTATAGGGTGTTTCCCAGTCCTTTTTTTATCCAGGCTTCGTCTAGTTTTAATAGGTGCTTCAGTCCTTCCATAAAAATTTCTTCAGGAACTTCCGGCATAGCCATTCTTACGGCTGATTTATTAAAACGGTCAAAGTTTTCATCAGGTCTGAAAAGCCAAATGTCATTATTCTCATCTTTGTATGCTTTCATTCCTTCAAAAATGGCTTGGCCATAATGAAAAACACGACAAGAGGGGTCTAACAAAAAAGGAGCATAAGGCTTAATGACCGGCTTTTGCCATTCACCATTTTTAAAATCACACTCTAATAAATGATCTGTGAAAACAGAACCAAAGCTTAAGTTTTCAAAATCTACTTCATTTATTTTTGAAGAAGCAGCCTTAATTATTTCAATTTTGTTAGTTTGAGTTGTACTCATGATAATTATTTTGTTTTATTTTTTATCGAAATTAAGCGAATGCTTAAAATGGGATATTAAGATAATTTGAACTTTAATTCATGCAAAATTAAACAAAAATGAATAAATTACTTGTCAAAAAGGTATTAATTATGGCGTTTATTTGAGATTTGTTTATATTTTAAAAAACTGAATTTTTTTTAACTGATTTCTATTAAATGTGTAATAAATAAAAGGATTTTAGAATTATAAGTATTAGATTTTGTTTAAATTTGACATACTACTAAGATTAAATGTAGTGTGAATACATAAAAAACTATTTTGGAAAGAGAAATAATACAAACACAAGACGGTTCAACGACTATTAAAATTAAAGATTGGGATGAATGCTATCATTCAAAACATGGGGCAATTCAAGAAGCAAAACACGTTTTTATAAAAAACGGACTTTCTTTATTTCAAAACAGGAAAACGTCTGTCTTAGAAATAGGTTTTGGAACAGGTTTAAATGCCTTTATCACTTTTTTGGAATCAAAAAAACGGAACCAGACAATTGAATATGTTGGGGTAGAAGCTTATCCTATTTCCTCAGATGAATTGAGGGCAATGAATTATACGGATGAATTAGATGCGGCAGATCAAAAGCATATTTTCGAAAAAATGCACCAATCTGATTGGGAAGAAAAAGTAGCCTTAAGTTCGCATTTTACCCTGACAAAGCGGAAACAGTTTTTTGAAAACATTGAGGATACAGCGCAATTTGATCTTATTTATTTTGATGCCTTCGGTTTTAGAGTACAACCGGAATTGTGGAGTACAACTATTTTTAAAAAAATGTATAATGCTTTAAAAGACAATGGGGTTTTGGTAACTTATGCAGCGAGAGGTGTTGTAAAAAGAAGTATGATTGAGGTAGGATTTACCGTTGAGAAGTTAGAAGGTCCTCCGGGTAAAAGAGAAATGTTTCGTGCTAAAAAAAATGAAATAATTTAGGGTTCGGTCTGTTTGTTAATAAAAAAGTAGAGTAGAACATAATAATAATTTAAAATAAACGTTAATTTTACAATTATATACTCCTAAAAGGAGTAAATTTATCTCAAGTTTGAAAATTATAAACTCAAATTAATTAATTATGTCGAAAGTTATGTTTGACTATACAAAGTCAATTTTAGAAAGAGTAAGTTTTGATACCGTGTTATTTTGTAAAGAATTAGAAAAAGCCATAAAGACATTATTACCCTATGAAATAGATCAATTACGAGAATGGCTATTTGGTTATATAATTGAAAAGCCTGAATTAAAACAATGTTTAGTAATTGTAAAAATTTAAAAAAAGGAACCGCTTGTCGGTTCCTTTTTTTTATACAATTTGGTGTATTTTTTTGATTTCATCAAAGACTTTTAAATGTTTAATATGTAGTATTAATTATGTTTTAATTTTAAAAACAGGTATTTAGACGTTAATTTTTGTTTTTAGTCGATTTTTTTTTTATTGTTTGATTTAAAAATTCAATATATTTACAGAACTTAAATTTGTATAACATTAAAACCTATTTGTTATGTCAAGAATGATTTACGATTACACAAAAGAGGTACTCGAAAGAGTTAGTTTTAATGCAGAGCTTTTTATCAAAGAGCTTAAGAAAGCAATTAGAAATTTATTGCCGTATGAAATGGAACAACTAAAAAAATGGTTACAATTTTATACAAAAGAAAAGCCTGAATTAAAAAAGTGTCTTTTTGTGGTAGAATATTAAAATAAAAAAAAGGAACCTAGTTTCCTTTTTTTTTATTTCTTGTGGATAGGACTAATTATCTGGACGTTTTGAAAGACTATAGCACCCTTTATTACGCCGGAAATTGTACTCCTAAGGGCATCAATTATCTGTATTTTTAATTCGCTTTTAGGATATATCAAACTAACTTCCCTGGCAGGTTTGGGTTCTACAAAATGACGTAATTTTAATCGGTCTGATTCTTTTAAATCAAGGGTATGTAAATATGGTAATAGTGTAGTTCCTAAGCCTTCATCTGCTAATTTTATCAAAGTTTCAAAACTCCCGCTTTCAATTTGAAAATGATCAAAACCTTTTTTTTCGCTACTTTTACATAAATTCAAAATCCCATCTCTAAAACAATGTCCATCTTGTAATAATAGGATTTCATCAATGTTTAAATCAGAAACTTCAATCTCCTTTTTTTGAAAGGTTTGGTGCGTTTCTGGAATGTAGGCAACGAAAGGTTCAAAATAGAGTACAATTTCTTTTATTTTTTCCTCCATTAGCGGCGTTGCGGCAATTGCTGCATCCAGATGGCCATTGTTGAGTTTAGTGATAATTTCCTCGGTATTTAATTCCTCAATAATCAGCTTAACTTTTGGATGTTTTTTTATGAAATTATTTAAAAACATCGGCAGTAAAGTGGGCATTATCGTAGGGATAATTCCCAATCGGAATTCTCCGCCGATAAATCCTTTTTGTTGTTCTACTATATCTTGAATTCTGTCTGCTTCGTTAACAATGTTTTTGGCCTGAGTCACAATTTTTTGACCAATATCAGTGAGTTGAATTGGTTTTTTGGTTCGATCAAATATCAAAATATTGAGCTCTTCCTCTATTTTTTGTATTTGCATACTTAAAGTAGGTTGAGTCACAAAACATTTTTCTGCGGCAAGAGTGAAATTTTTATGTTCAGCAACAGCCAAAACATATTTCAATTGTGTGATTGTCATGTATAGTATTTTATGATGTAAATATAAAAACAATCAATTTAATTTATAGTGTGTTTTTTTGTTTTCTTGAATGATTTTAAAATAATTGAAGTCCGGGGAATCATAAAGAAAAATATTTTAGGATTTTCATAGTAGAATAAATCTAACAATCTTGTTAAAGATGTGAATAATCCATTAAAAGGATTAATCAGTATCTATTTAAATGAGTTACCTAATTTTTTTATTTTACTTTTGGGTACAATTAATTTGGAAGCATCTTTATGAGTGATTTTTATAAAAAGATTTTAGATAATAATAAGGAATGGGTTGAGAAAATTATATCAAAAGACCCTAATTATTTTGCTGATTTAGCTAAAGATCAAAGTCCGCCTTTATTATGGATTGGATGTTCGGATAGCCGGGTTCCTGCGAATGAAATTATTGGTGCCAAACCTGGAGAAGTTTTTGTTCATAGAAATATTGCCAATATGGTGGTACATTCTGATATGAATATGTTGAGTGTTTTAGACTATGCGGTGAATGTCTTAAAAGTAAAACACGTCATTGTTTGTGGACATTATGGTTGCGGTGGCGTAAAAGCGGCCATGGGAAATCAATCTATCGGTATCATTGACAACTGGATTCGCCATATTAAAGATGTATATCGCCTGCATCATGTTTATTTGGATGCTATTGAAAATGAAACAGAACGGTTTAATGCTTTCGTGGAAATCAATACAAAAGAACAGGTTTTTGATTTATCTAAAACTTCCATCGTTCAAGCAGCCTGGAAAAACGGACAGGAATTAACCTTACACGGTTGGGTTTACGGTTTAAATTCGGGTTTTGTTACCGATTTGAATGTCAATATTAGTTCCAATAAAGATTTGGATGAAGTATATCAATTGAAATTGTAAGATTTAAATATTTTAATCAAAAAAGCATCCGCCGCGGCGGATGCTTTTTTGATTTTATGTAATAAATTGTTCTTAATTTTAAATAATTTCTGCACTTAAACCAGCTGCTAATAATTGTGTGCATTGAGGTTTTAATTTATCATAAGATCCCGTTTTCACAGTGCATTTTCCGTTAAAATGCACAATTAAAGAACACTGCTCTGCTTGTTCCGGGGTATGATCACACACTCGGATTAAAGTTTCAATAACGTGGTCAAAAGTATTGACATCATCATTATAAACAATTATTTCATTGTTTATAGAGGTGACTTCTTTTAAAACAACTTTCTTTCTTGTTTTTTCTTTTGTGCTCATTATCTGTGTTTTATGATTTGAATACGGGTAAAAAAACTAATACTAATTTACGTATTTTAATGAAACCCAGTTATTCTTTTGGAACTTTTTAACATAAGTTAATCCTTTTTCGGTACAGGAAGCATCGATGAATGGAATATCTTCTTCATAAAAACCGCTTAAAAGTAAAGTCCCTTTTGGATTTAATGCTTCAACATAACTTTGCATGTCATTCAACAAAATATTTCGGTTGATATTTGCAATAATCAAATCGTATTTTTTACCTTCTAATAAGGAAGCTTCCCCTTCGTATACGGTAATGTGCTTACAATTATTACGCTCGGCATTTTCAATGGAATTCAGGTAACACCAGTTGTCAATATCGATGGCATCGATCGGTTGAGCACCTTTCATTTCGGCAAGAATGGCCAAAATGGCGGTTCCACAACCCATGTCAAGTGTTTTCATTCCGGTAACATCCATTTCTAATAAATGTTGAATCATCATGTGTGTGGTTTCATGATGTCCCGTACCAAAACTCATTTTTGGTTCGATTAGAATATCAAATTCGGCATCTGTCTTTGGGTGAAATGGAGCGCGAACATGACAATTTCCTTCTACATCAATAGGCTCGAAATTTTTCTCCCATTCTTCATTCCAATTTACCTGTTCGATTTCTTCGTAGGAATAATCGATTTCAAATTCTTCAGAATGTAAAATTTGGATGTCTTCGAGTATCAATTCATCCCATAAATCTTTTTGAACAAAAGCAGAAATACCCGTTTCGGTTTCAGTGAAACTTTCAAATTCTTTTTCTCCTAATTCAGCAATTAGTATCTCTGAACCCAATCCTTTTGGTTCAATCGTAAAGTGGTAGGCGATATAAATGTTTGACATGTTTAATTTTTTTGGCAAAGGTAAGTAAATATTTCAGGAAATTTTTAGCATAGAATTATAAGCAAGCATTTAAAAAAGACCTTTTTATATGAAGTCAATCAGGATCATTCGCAGATCGTGAATGGGTTTTAATGAAATTTCTGTTCCGTTTTCTCCGTTAGTCGAATAGTCGAACGGATTATCCAAATCTTTAATTAAGAGAAACATGTAAGAAATTAAAAACGTTACCACTAATGTGAAAAACAGAGAAGCATAAAACGGATCGATTTTGATAATCAAAAGACAAAATCCGATTAAGAATCCCATTGCCTCCAAAATGGTGTAAGCAGAACCAACAAAGTTAGTATCTCTTATGGTATCAATTCTCAGGATCATTTTTCGAAGATTGTTCTGTTCGTTTTTCATTTTGATGATATAACCGGCTTGGATTCCTTCTTTATCAAGTTCGATGAAAAAATGATTCATGTCGCTTATTTTTTTCAAGATTATTTCGGTCTTTTCTTTTTTGTAAAACCAATCCACAAGAGCATTACAAAAAGATTTCTGATATTCTATAAATTCAAGTGCAGTCAGTGTGTTTTTAGTTTTGTAAATGGTGTAGGTATCATCAAATAATGATTTCATGGAGGCTGAAAGTTCACTGGGTAATTTTTCACTTTCCTTATAATCGGATAATACACCACTTATCAGAAATCCAATTAGGAATATGGTGCCAGCTACTAAACTGGTGAAAAGGGCATTTAATTCAAGTACTTCCCATCCAAACTTATGGGAAATAATTTTAAATAGGGCTATTAGAAGGATTAAAGGAGTTATTCGGATTGCGATGGACCATTTTTGCCAAATTTTCCGGGCTGATGCATTGATTAGATTTTGAGATTCCATGGATTTTAAAATTTGGTCTTTCGGGTAACGTATTTTTAAGAAAACTAGTATTTGATAATTAATTTTTAATCAAAAAATCCCCAATCACTTTAGCGATTGAGGATTCTTAGAAAAATATTTTTTGTATTAGATAGCGTTCACAATCGCCACAAAATCATCTGATTTTAATGCTGCTCCACCAATAAGACCACCGTCTACGTCTGGTTTAGAGAAAATTTCTTTCGCATTTTCCGGTTTTACACTTCCACCGTAAAGAATAGAAACATCTTCGGCAACATCACTTCCATAAGCTTTACGAACCGTTTCTCTGATGAATTCGTGCATTTCCTGAGCTTGTTCTGGAGAAGCAGTTTCTCCTGTTCCAATAGCCCAAACCGGCTCGTAAGCCAATACAACATTTTCCCAATCTTTAGCGTCTATTTGAAATAATCCGTCTTTCAATTGGTTTTCCACTACATTAAAATGATTTCCAGATTGACGGTCTTTTAATTCTTCTCCGAAACAGAAAATAACAGTCATATCATGCTCTAAAGCAGTATTTACTTTGCTTGCAATTAAGGCATCTGTTTCATGAAAAATAGCTCTTCTTTCTGAGTGTCCAAGAATTACGGTGTTCACACCAACACTTTTAAGCATATCCGCCGAAATTTCTCCTGTAAAAGCACCACTTTCTGCCTGATGTACATTTTGTGCGGCAACATCAATATTGGTAGATTCCAAAAAATCTACTGCAGAGGCCAAATTCACAAAAGTAGGCGCTACAATTACCTGAGCTGCTGTTTCAGATGGTACTTTTGCAATTAATTCATTCAATAACTCTTTTGTTTGTTCAGCGTTTTTGTGCATTTTCCAGTTTCCGGCAACAATCTTTTTTCTCATTTCAGTTTGTGTTATATTTATTAACTCTTTTTAGTTGTTTTGAATTGATTTTATTTCAATTCTTGTATGGTTTTATTCATTTGTTCGAAATCACTCTCAATCGCTTTATACAAAACAATCTTACCGGTTTTATCAACGATCACATATCTTGGAATCCAGTCTAAATCGATGGCTTGGCCAAAAGCACCATCCATTCCGTCATTGGCCAGGTAATTATCTCCAACAAGATGGTATTTTGCAATGCCATTTTTCCATTGATCCGCTGTTTTATCCATTGAAATAAATGCGTAAGAGGCATCTGGATTTTTAGCTTGTAATTCCTTTAATTTAGGCATTGCTTTTATACAATCGCTACACCAGGAAGCCCAAATTTTAATTATTACGGTTTTGCCTTTGTGTTTTTTCAGGATATCTTGAAAAGCAATTTGAGTTCCATCGGTTGACATTAAAGTTTCTAATAAAACCTCTTTTGAAAACACTTTTTTAGGAGCATTTGTGCAAGAAAATGCAATGAAGCAAACCAATAAAATAAAAAATTTTCTCATGCTTTTATTTCTGAAACAAAGTTAAACAAACATTTTAATTGAAGAATATTCAGTGTAGAATTTAGAATTCTTCTCTTTTATGCCTTAAAATATGATTATTTTGTAATGGTAAATGAACTGAAATCGTAATAGTTAGGTTTTGAACCCCATGTTCTTTGCCATATATTAAAATGTATTGTCAAAGAATACAATTTTTTGACAACACATTTTATAAATTATTTTAAAGTTTTAACGCATCAATGTCGTTATAATGAACTTTTTGTTTGATGGTACCTTTTTCAATAACAACAATGCTAGGATTGGCTCTTTCGATTGTTTTTAAAGCAGTTGCATCACAAAAATAGAAATCAACATTTAAGCCAAATTGTTTTTTTGCCTTTTCGATTTCTTCTGGTCCTGAAGCTGTCAATGCAATTACTTTGTACCCTTTGGCTATGGCTTCGGTATTTAATTTTTCTAATTTTTTCATCCCGTCTACTGCCGCAAGATTCAAATCATAAGTAACAAAGACTATTAATTTAGGTTCTTGCAGTAATTCTTCTTTATAATCAGAATCGTCTTTGGTCATGGTGAAATCATGAATTGGAGGAATGTAACCTTCTGTAATTACTTTGTCTTTTCGATCCACAAAAGTGGCTCCTTCCGGGATATTCATTAAATCATTTTCAGAAAATTCTTTATCGACACCATTTACTTTATAAATGAAAATCATTTCCACCACAGATTTAGGTGCGCCTTCCGGAATTTCCATTCCTTTAAGAATGTTCGTTCCCACTTTATAGGGACGAAAATCTTTTAGTGGTAAATGATTCAATACCCAATACCCCATAAAAGCGCATAACACGATTGAAGTAAGGGCCAGTGCATTTTGAATTGCATTACTGAATAAAGGCTTTATCAATTTCTTATTGAAAAATAGAATCAAAATGAAAAACAATAAAATCACATCTTTGGTAAAGGATTGCCATGGGGTAAGGTGTAAGGCATCACCAAAGCAACCACAATCTTTTACCACATCAAAATACGCAGAATAGAAAGTTAAAAACGTAAAGAATACAATTAGAATCAATAAACTCCAAATAGTAAATTTGGTTTTGTAACCAATGAGCAACATGACACCTAACACCACTTCAAGTACCACCAAAAACAAAGCTAATCCTAATGTAAAGGGTTCTAAAAAAGGGAGATTGAAAACAGGTTCGCTAAAATATTCAGTTAGTTTGTAGGAGAAACCCAACGGATCGTTGAGTTTTATTAATCCCGAAATGATAAAAAGTATTCCAACAAATATTCTGGAAAATTGCGTGATGGTATTCTTCATAATAGTATGTTTATTTGCTTAAACCCATTAAAATCAGGGCAAAAACAGAGTAGTTAATCATGTCCTGGTAATTGGCATCAATCCCTTCAGAGACAATCGTTTTTCCTTTATTGTCTTCAATTTGTTTGACGCGGAGTAATTTTTGCAAAATCAAATCGGTAAGCGAACTGACCCTCATATCTCTCCAAGCCTCGCCATAGTCATGGTTTTTGGCTTCCATTAATTCCTTGGTCAATTTGATTTTTGCATCATATAATTCAGTTGCTTTGGCGACATCCAAATCGGGCTGATCGACAACCCCTAATTCCAATTGGATCAATGCCATTATCGAATAATTAATGATTCCGATGAATTCAGCCGTTTCATCTTCTTCTATTTTTCGAATTTCCTTTTCTTGTAAACTTCTGATTCTTTGAGCTTTGATGAAGATTTGGTCGGTAAGGGAAGGAAGCCTTAATATGCGCCAGGCACTGCCATAATCTTTCATTTTGTTGATAAATAACGAACGACAAATCGCAATTACGTTATCATATTCTTGAGAAGTATTCTTCATTATTGGTGTATATTTGTCTAAAATTTTCTCAAAAATAGTATATTTTTTTGGGAATGATGATGAATGGTTGTTTTTAAAGTGTAAAACATTATAACAGCTAAAACTTACAAGAAACCGTTTAAAGATGACAATCAACTGCAAAGGACAATTAATTAATTTATCTATTACTAAGGTAATGGGAATTTTGAATGTGACTCCCAACTCTTTTTTTGATGGAGGGAAGTATAAAAATGAAAGTGAAATACTTTCGCAAGTGGACAAAATGCTAAACGAAGGCGCCACTTTTATTGATATTGGTGCGTATTCCAGTAAACCTAATGCCGAGTTTGTCCCCGAAGAAGAAGAGATCAACCGAATTGTCCCAGTAATCCAATTGCTTCTGAAGCATTTTCCGGATGTGTTGCTTTCTATAGATACCTTTCGGGGGAAGGTAGCTGAAGTTTCTTTAGCAAATGGAGCCGCTTTAATCAATGATATTTCGGCAGGATTTTTAGATGATATGATGTTTGAAGTTATTGCCAAATACAATGTTCCTTATATCATGATGCACATGCGAGGCACACCGCAAACCATGCAAACCTTTACAGATTATAATGATATTGTCAAGGAGATGTTGTTTTATTTTTCGGAAAGGATTCAAAAAGCCAGAAGTTTTGGCATCAATGACCTGGTTATAGACCCGGGCTTTGGCTTTGCCAAAACAATAGCACAAAATTATGAGGTACTGCAAAAATTAGAGTTATTTAAAATGCTCGAATTGCCTTTATTGGTAGGGGTTTCCAGAAAATCGATGATTCATAAAACACTAGGAATTACTGCCGATGAAGCGCTAAACGGGACTACGGTTTTGAACACTATTGCTTTAATAAAAGGGGCACAAATTTTAAGAGTTCACGATGTGAAAGAAGCCGTTGAATGTGTGAAATTGTATGAAAAAATGAATTTTTAATGATGAAATATTTAAGTCTGTTTGTTGTTTTTCTATTGTTTTCCTGTGGAAATAAAGAAGATATTCTATTGCCAAAATCTAATACTACTATTGTTAGTGATGTTTTAGATCATTCCCCAATTTATATTTTTTTTCGAATAAAAGGTAAAGATACTTTGGCAGAAGTCAATAGAAAGAACAGTATCATTACGACTAATTGGATTTTGAATATTGATAAGCGTTTGCCTTTGCGAATTGTAATTCCGGAAGTCATGAAACTCCAAGAAAAAAAGCGCAAAGAGAAAGCCCACAAAAACGAAGAAGCCGAAAATTTTTATTCGTATGCGGATAGCATTCATAAAAATCTGGCTTTTTTACCTTTTACGGAAGTGTATTATAAACTGGAAAAACCAAAGGCTGGTGAGATTCTGTTTTTTACTAAACATAATGAAATCTTTGTTGATGGAGTTTTGCAAAGCCATGAAGATTTGAAACACTCCCTAAACAGTTTACCATTTGATAAACGTAATAGAATGGTCATTAGTTTTGATGCCAATATGAGTTATGGAATATATATTCAGAATAAAATTTTTATAGAAAATTTGAAATTTTCAAAATCTGAATTAAAACCGATTTCTGTAGAAGAGGAATTTGTTTACTAGCAAAAAGACTTTCTTCGGTAAAAGAAAGTCTTTAGTTTATTGAGGGCAATGTTATTTTAGTAACCGCCGCCGCCTCCTCCTCCGCCACCGGAGCCGCCAGGATTTGTTGTGATAAGTTGTCCTCTGATTTCACCGCCTGGGAATGCTGCACTGTGTAAGTTTACATAATACAGATTAGCAAGAAGATCTGCTTCCTGACTGCTAGTCAAAGCAATACTTGTATAGTTCATCGGAGACGTTAAATTAGAGATGGGAAAGACAATAGGTCCGTCTACACCTACAGCCCCTTTATGTATATGTGCATCGGTAACTGTTAGGCCAGCGTACGTTACTGTTAAAGTAAATATTTTTGTTGTTTTATTATATAACAGTACAGCTGTTCCATAAGCAGATGTTGTAGTATTAGGGGGTACTTCGCTCGGACCATCTAAAGTAGCATTAAAAGTTACTATTATTGGTGTTGAATCAGAATTATTATTACCATAATCACTACTACAAGAAATGCATACTGATGAAATGATAACAATGATTAAAAAGAAAATAGAACGTTTCATAGCAAAATGTTTTAAGGGTTAAAAAATGAAACATTTACTATTAGAAAGTTAAGTGATTTTTATAACGTATATTATTTAATGCGTTATCATAATCTTAACTTTGAAATATATCCTTATAAAGTTAAGAATTTAATACCGAAAAGGCTGCTAAATAAAATATAAAAAAAAAGAATAAGTGTTTGTTTTTTAAGTAAATAGGTGTTTTTCTAATTTCATTATTGCAAGATAGAATATCTCATTTAATAGTAAACAAGAATTTATAGTTCTCTGAATACTGAGACAGAATGCTGTTCCTTTTATTGATGATGGTAGGGTTCGTTTCTCAAAATCGTAAAGCCGCGATACAATTGTTCGATAAAAAATAATCGTACCATTTGATGGGAGAAAGTCATAAGCGAAAGCGAAATTTTTCCTTGTGCTTTAGCGTAAACCGTTTCCGAAAAACCATAAGGTCCACCAATCACAAAAACTAAGGTTTTGATTCCCGAATTCATTTTCTTTTGTAATTCTTCGGAAAAACCCACACTGGAAAAATTTTTCCCGTTTTCGTCCAATAAAATGAGTTGATCGGTTGGTGTAATTTTAGATAAAATCAATTCGCCTTCTTTTTCCTTTTGTTGGCTTTCGGATAAGTTTTTCACATTTTTGATATCGGGTATAATTTCTAAATCAAACTTGATATAAAAAGACAGGCGCTTGGTATAATCATCTATTAAAGTTTGTAATGCTTTGTTGTCAGTTTTACCAATGGCTATAAGTTTGATATTCATTTCATTCAGGTTTTCGAAGGCGCAAAGATACTAAAAACTTGCATTTTATTTTTCTCCATAAATTACAGTGGCACTTGCATCTATAATAACCTTGTCATCCGGATATTTATCATTTATGATTTGAAATACTTCCTTTTTTATTTTATCTTTCATCGCATCGTCTGCTTTGCTAAGGGCGGCAACAAAAGGGGCGGCAACATCGGTCATCATATTCCAGTATACATCGGCAGTACCACAATTTAATTTGCTGGTAACCTCTTTTTCAAAGCTGTTTTTTAATCCGGCTTGTTCGAAAATAGCTTTCATAAAACCATTTTTGGCGCAGCGAAACATTCCCGGAGCATCAGGAGGGGGAGGTTGTAATTGCATGTTTTTGTTAATTGTTCCTCCGATGGCTGTTACCCAAAAGTTTTTTTCGGGAATACTCCATACTGTAGTGGCGATGCGTCCTCCAGGTTTCAGGACTCTGAAAATTTCCTTGGTAGCCAATTTTACATCAGGGAAAAACATATAGCCAAATCGGCAACTGACAGCGTCAAAGGTGTTGTCCGGAAAAGGCAACTCACAGACATCGCATACTTGCGTTTCAATGTTGTTAATTCCTTTTTGATTCGCATTTTCTAAAGCTACTTTCAACATATCTTCGGAAAGATCGGTCAGAATTACTTTTCCATTTTTTAGGATTTTGGCGATGGTCAGTCCCGGTTCTCCAGTTCCGGAGGCGATGTCTAATACGGTATCGGTGTCTTTTAGATTTAGCGAACTTACGATTTCATTTCCCATAGGATTTAGAAAATCCATCATAAGACTGTCCCATTTTTTCCAACCAGGCGAAAACTTATTCCATGAAGCCTTTTGTTGGTCTCTGATTTGTTCAAGTTCTGTATTCATTTTGTTATAAATTAAATATTGATTTTACGAACTAATTGATTGGGTCGAATCCAATTTAATATATAAATTTACAATAATTTGAGTGATTAATTGTTTTTAAATTGTTGTTATTTAGTGCTTTGTGCTGTTTTATGAACAGGGTTGTTTGTCGTGTTTGCTTGAAGGGTATTTGATGAATTAAAATGGGATTTTTTAAATTAAAAAAGAACAATACTAAAGTTTTTATTTAATTTTTTAGGGGTATATAGAGATATCTTTGTTTTAAACAAATTTTCAAATCCACTAAATATATTCTACTTTAGCCTGATATAAATTTCTTGTAAAAATGATTAGTGAAGCACAGTTTAAAAACGAATTACAACTATTAATTTCAAATGCTATCCGGGAAGATGTCGGGGACGGAGATCACAGTTCTTTAGCTTGTATTCCGTCATCAGCAAAGGGAAAAGCGAAACTTTTGGTAAAAGATGAAGGGATTATTGCCGGAGTAGAATTTGCCCAAATGATTTTTAATTATGTGGATTCGGATTTGAAGGTTGACGTTTTTATTGCAGATGGGTCGCCGGTAAAATTTGGAGATGTGGTTTTGCATGTTTCTGGAAGTTCGCAATCTATTTTAAAAGCGGAACGTATGGTTTTGAATTCGATGCAACGTATGTCGGCCATAGCGACCAAAACCCACCAGTATGTGCAATTGCTGGAAGGAACTAGCACCAAAATTTTAGACACAAGAAAAACGACTCCTGGTTTTAGAGTGGCTGAAAAATGGGCCGTGAAATTAGGGGGAGGCGAAAATCACCGTTTTGCTTTGTATGATATGATAATGCTCAAAGACAATCATATTGATTTTGCAGGGGGGATTACTTTGGCAATTGCCAAAACCAAAGCGTATCTCAAAGAACAAAATAAAGATTTAAAAATCATTGTAGAAGCTAGAGATTTAGACGAAGTCAAAGAAATTATTGCAAGCGAAGGAGTGTACCGAATTCTGTTGGATAATTTTGATTACGATACAACGCGGGCAGCGGTGGCTTTAATTGGGGATAAATGCCAAACGGAATCTTCCGGGAATATTAATGAGGATACCATTCGAAAATACGCAGAATGTGGAGTCAATTATATTTCGTCAGGAGCTTTAACCCATTCTGTTTATAATATGGATTTGAGTTTGAAGGCGATTTAATTTCTTTATTTTAAACTGAAAAAAAATGAGTCAGGAAATTGAAGAAAGTATAGCAAAGATACCTATATTACGAGGTATTGTCCGTCCGTTAAAAAAGATAAGACTTCCTTGGTTAGAAGGGATGACATTGTATGATTTATTAGAATTATACGGCGTCGGCGTGGCTGAAGGAGCTTTGTCGAACAGGGCCGGAGCGATTGCTTTTAGTTTTTTTATGGCCTTGTTTCCTTTTGCTTTATTTATTTTGAATCTCATTCCGTATATCCCAATTGAAGGTTTTCAAGATGATTTTTTGGAATTTGTGGCAGATGGAGTCCCGCCTAATACCTATCAGGCCATAGCTGCTATCATAGATGATATTCTTCATAACAGTCATTCCGGTTTGTTGTCTTCCGGATTTTTATTGTCTATTTTGTTGATGGCAAATGGATTAAATGCTATCTTGGGGGGGTTCGAGAACTCTAAGCATGTATTGGTGAAAAGAGGCTTTTTTCATCAATATTTTGTGGCAATAGGAATGTCTGTCGTTTTATCGTTTTTGTTGATTCTTACCGTGGCTATAATCATTGTTTTTGAGGTTTTTATTCAAAAACTGGCCGCCCATGATTTATTGAATGAGCAAATTCCGCTTATGGTTATGGGGCGTTATGGTTTTTTGGTTTTGATGATTTTAATTACGACATCTATTTTATTTAAGTTTGGAACTAAACATGATAAAAGTAGAGCATTTATTTCTATTGGTTCTGTTTTTACCACCATTTTAGTTATTGTAATTTCTTATTTTTTTGGAATTTGGGTTATCCGTTTTTCTAAATACAATGAACTCTATGGCTCAATTGGAACATTATTAATTATCATGTTTTATATTTGGATCAATTGTATGATTTTATTACTTGGGTTTGAGTTGAATGGGACAATCCACAAATTGAAAAAGGAAAGAAAAGCCCTGGCCTAGTGGGGTTAATTTTTTTGGGATTAATGCATAGTTTGTAATTCTTGAAAAGGAGTTGTTTGTTTTGAATTTATTAAAACATAAAGTATGAAGAGAAATTTTATTATTGGACTTTTGTTGATAGTGTCTAATTTCTATGCCCAAAAACAATCGGTTCTTGGAAAATGGAAAACTATTGATGATGAAACAGGTGCGCCCAAAGCTATCGTAGAGATTTATGAAAAATCAGGTAAGATATACGGTAAGATTATTACTGTTTTGGAAGAACAAAATAAGGATAAATTGTGTGTGAATTGTTCGGGAGAGGATAAAAACAAGCCTATTCTTGGCATGGTAATTATCAAAGGTCTCTCTAAAGAAGATAATAATGAATACGGATCGGGAAAAATATTAGATCCTAAAACCGGAAAAATATATAAATGTTTTATTCATCTTGAAGGGAACGATAAATTAAAAGTTAGAGGTTATATTGGGATTTCAATATTGGGAAGAACCCAGTATTGGTACAGGGTTAAGAGTTAAGAAAAACAAGAGCATCTTGCTAATTTGTAAATAAAAATAAATGCCATTTTTTGTTGAAGTAATTTTGCCGTTATCGCTTGCCAAAACGTTTACGTATAGTGTTTCGGAACTGGAATATCATTATATTAAAAAAGGGATGCGTATTGCAGTTCCTTTTGGAAAGAGTAAGATTTACACTGCTTTGGTAATTGAAGTTCATCAAAACACCCCTACTTTATACGAAGCCAAAGAAATTTATCAGATTCTGGATGAGGAGCCTATTGTAACCGAAATCCAAATTACTCATTGGCTATGGATAGCGTCTTATTATATGTGCGCTATCGGCGATGTATATCGGGGGGCCATGCCAAGTGCTTTATTGTTGGAAAGTGAAACGCTTATTTCCCAAAAAACAACAGCTTTTGTTGATGCAACTCAACTTTCAGATGAAGAATACTTGATATATGAAGCATTACAGCAGCAGTCTTCCTTAAAAGTTCAGGAAATTATTGCTATTTTAAATAAAAAAAATATTTTTCCGGTCATTCAAAAGATGATTGATAAAAATATATTGGAGTTACAGGAAGAAATTCAGGAGAGTTATAAACCTAAATTGGTGCGTTATATCCGATTGCATCCTAAATACGATTCCAATCAAGGATTAAGCGAATTGCTGGAAATGCTTAAAAATGCCAATAAGCAAAAAGAAATAATATTAAAATATTTCCAATTAATAGCTTCTGCGAAGAAACCGTTGTCGGTAAAAAAACTTATTGAGGAAGCTAAATCAACATCGGCTGTAATAAAAGCCTTAATTGATAAAGAAATATTTGAAGATTATTTTATTAAGGAAGACCGGGTTCGTTTTTCCGGGGAAATGAGTGAAAAGGAATTGTTGTTGAGTGAAGAACAACAAAGAGCTTTTCAGGAAATAAAAAATAGTTTCGATTCTAATGATGTTTGTTTGTTACATGGGGTAACTTCAAGCGGAAAAACGGAAATTTATATAAAACTCATCGAAGAATATATTGCGAATGGAAGTCAAGTGCTATACTTATTACCGGAAATCGCATTAACAACTCAATTAGTTGGAAGATTAAGGGCTCATTTTGGAAATAAAGTAGCGGTTTTTCATTCCAAATACAACAACAATGAACGTGTTGAGGTTTGGAACCAAGTTTTGCAAGATTCGGAAAAAGCCCAAATTGTAATAGGGGCAAGGTCAGCCTTATTTTTACCTTATAAGAATCTCGGATGTATTATTGTTGATGAAGAACATGAGCAAACTTTTAAACAGGCGGATCCTGCACCACGATATCATGCCAGAGATGCGGCAATAGTTTTGGCAAATTATCATAAGGCAAAAGTGCTTTTGGGGTCGGCGACACCCAGTATAGAAACGTATTTCAATGCCCAATCGGGAAAATATGGTTTAGTGGAAATCTTCAAAAGATATGGTAATGTGATGATGCCTATTATCGAATTGGTTGATCTAAAGGATAAGTATTTCCGAAAAAAAATGACCGGGCATTTTAGTGATATTTTGATAGAAGAAATCATGAAAGCCATTTCGCTGGGCGAACAAGTGATTTTGTTTCAAAACAGGAGAGGGTATTCCCCTGTATTAGAATGTATGACTTGCGGCCATGTACCACAATGTCAATTGTGTGATGTGAGTTTGACGTATCACAAACATAAGAATCAATTGCGTTGTCATTATTGTGGATATTCCATTGCCAAACCTAACCGTTGCCACAGTTGTTCCAGTATCGATTTGACTGCAAAAGGTTTTGGGACAGAACAAATTCAACAAGAATTAACAACACTTTTTCCGAGCAGCAAGATAGGAAGGATGGATCAGGATACCACTCGGGGGAAATTTGGTTTCGAAAAAATTATTGATAGTTTCAAAAACAGGGAAGTCGATATTTTGGTTGGAACACAAATGTTAGCCAAAGGCTTAGATTTTGATAATGTGAGTTTGGTGGGGATTATGAATGCTGATAATATGCTGTATCAGCCTGATTTCAGGGCTTTTGAAAGAAGTTTTCAAATGATGACCCAGGTGTCGGGTAGAGCGGGACGTTCAGAAAAACAAGGTAAAGTTATAATACAAACCTATAATCCGAATCATAATACGATACAACAGGTGTCGAATACAGATTATTTAGGAATGTATAAGGAACAATTATATGACAGGCAAATTTATAAATATCCGCCTTATTACAGGATTATAAAACTTACGTTGAAGCAACGTGATTATGATAAATTGAAAGAAGGGGCAATGTGGTTGTATCAGGTAATGAGTCAGAATTTGAATATGCCTGTTCTTGGCCCCGAAGAGCCAGCAATCAGTCGAATCAGGAATGAGTATATCCGGACGATATTGATTAAAATCCCTAGCAATACGTCTGTTATGGGCACAAAAAAAACTATCCAAAAGATATTGAATAGTTTTGATGCTGTCGCTCTATACAGAGCTATAAAAGTTACGATAAACGTAGATTTTTATTAGTTTAGTCTATGAAACAGAAAGAGCTTTTACCAAATCTTCTTTTTTGTTTCTACTCAAAGGGATTTTTGTTGGTCCTATTTCGGCAAACTTACTGTTAAAACGTTCTACTTTATCAATATTTATAATATAGGATTTGTGTACTCGGATGAACTTTTTCTTTGATAGATCATTTTCAAAAGATTTCATGGTAGAAAGAACCAGATTACTGTCATCTTCAGTAACCACTCTTACATAATCGCCAAAAGCTTCAATCCATTTTATTTTTGAAGTGAAAATTTTTAATTTTTTCAGATTACTTTTAATGAAAATATGCTCACCTTCTTCTTCTTTAGTATCATTTTTGTATAAATAGTGGTCGACAGCTCTTTTAACAGAAGCGTTGAAACGATCTATTGCAATAGGTTTTTGAAGGTAATCCGTTGCATCATAATCGAAAGCTTTCATCGCATATTCAGCTTTTGAAGTGACAAAAATTATCTGAGGTTTTGTTTTTAGACCATCTAAAAAATCAAAACCGCTAATTACAGGCATTTCGATATCAAGAAATATCAGGTCTACATTATGTACAGACATACAGCTTCTGGCTTCAATTGCGTTAGAAAAATCACCAACCAAATGAAGATTTGGATGATTATTAACTAACTTCGCAATGATCATTCTTTGTATGGAACTGTCATCTACTACGACGCAATTTAGTTTCATAATATTGTATTTTAAGATTTGGTGGAGTAAAATTAACTACAATTTTTTTAAAAAACTAATTTTAATCGGTTTTTTTAGTATTACATCGAATAAAGTGTTTTTGTGCTTGCAAATTAAAATTAATTAATTACTTTTGCACCCAAATTAACAAATACATACATATTTATGAATCATTATGAAACTGTTTTCATTTTAAATCCCGTTTTATCTGATGTTCAGGTAAAGGAAACAGTAAGCAAATTTGAAGATTTTCTTACTAGTAGAGGAGCAGAAATGGTAGCTAAAGAGGATTGGGGTCTTAAAAAAATGGCTTACGAAATCCAAAACAAAAAAAGTGGTTTTTACCATTTGTTTGAATTCAAAGTGTCAGGAGAAGTTTTAATTGCTTTTGAAACTGAATTTAGACGTGACGAAAGAGTTATGCGTTTCTTAACTGTAAGTCTTGACAAACATGCTATCTCTTGGGCTGAAAGAAGAAGAGCAAAACTTAAATCTCAAAAAGCTT
>JACCDQ011623265.1_pt1 | contig 34360 bp, 36 predicted proteins | sample 7446031 | NCBI WGS metagenome assembly JACCDQ01 (sample SAMN15323442, study PRJNA562643) | freshwater metagenome | isolation source: river surface water | place: USA:Blue River Watershed | collected 2017-08-17 | reverse complement strand
AGAGGACTGAAAGACCTTGGAATAAGAGAATGGACATGCTCCAGTTGCAATACGGTTCATCATCGTGATATCAACTCAGCGAAAAACATTCTCGCGTGCGGACGTGCACGTCTAGCAGTAGGAATCCCCGTCCTTTAGGGCGGGGAGGACGTTAATGTTGGCATGAATGTAATAGCTAAATTATTTAATTTATTGATTAATTTAATAAATGAACTATAATTATATTATAATTTTAAAGAGTAAATATGAAAAATAAAACTACAACAGAAGATAAATCTATAACATATACCCCACATATTGAAGAGTATAGTTTAATTAATGATTTTAATTACTCTTTAGCAAGTGAAGTTTTTTGTGCTTTAGAAAATAGAGCCCCAGGAGATAATTTTTATTCTGAATTGGATGATAAATTTAAACATTTTAAATTATTATCTAGACCAATTTTGGTTGGGGTCGCATTTACAGTGTTGCCAGTATTAAAACTTATTGACCTAGGAATTGATGTGAAAGATTATATGAAGTGGCTACTTGAAGACATAAAATATAAAAAAGATCTAAAAGAAAACCCTTATAATCCAGAAGATTTTGGTTTCAAAAAACCAGAAGACATTAGTGTTGAAAGATTTAAGCCACTAAACGGACAAGAGTTAAAAGAAAAATCTTTAGAATTAATTGAAAGCATGAGAAAAAGTAGTGTGCCTTTTGAAAATAATGATATTAACAAGGTCTCCAAAGATAATTTAACTAAAAAAGTAAAGTAAAATATAGACTATATTGATTACTTAAAACAATAAAATATTTTAAGTAATCCTAGCTACAGACCATTTTTAGTAGGTGTTTTATTATCTTATAAAATGCTTATTTATAATTGGTTTGAATTAAATAAGTGTTAATTTGAAATTATTTAATTTGATATTTTAATTGGATAGCAACTGTTCCATAAATTTTCTCTTGACCCATATGAATCTCGGGGATTAACAAAAAATTAACTCCGAATTTATTTTTCTCATAAGTTAAAATGGGTGAAAGCATTGGGAAGTAGTCTCCAGATTTTTCATTATAAAGTCCTTTATAACCATTGACTACTCCAATTCCGCCTCCAAATTTAAAATTACCATAATGAATTGGTTGGTAAATAGCTGTAAAGTAGTTAGACATGTGATATTCACTATTTTTAAATCTACCAATGGCTACAGACCATTTGTTATCAATAGTGTATTCAAGTCCTAGTCCATAGTTTTTTTCATTAAAACCCATATCTCTATCAAAATGATAAGATATGAAACCAGGATTAATCCATAATTTTTCTTGAGCTTCTTCAGCTAAAGCAAGATTGGCCAATAATATAGTAAGTGCAAAGATTGTTTTTTTCATACTTTGCATCTTTATAGGTTGTTTTTTAAAAAATCAATACGGTTATGCTAGTTTTTTTATAATTTTTTAAATCTTAATTCTTTTTCTAACAATTGGCTGATCGTTAGATGTATCCAATTTTTTAACCATTTCATTGTAAAAAATAAAAGATTTTAAGAATGTATGATAATTTTCATTGACTTCTTTTTGTTCAAAAAATTTTTTAACCTTAACGGGGACATTATCAAAATTAGCATGTTTATCTAATCTTTCTGCTAATGCCAAAGAAAAGTCTTTATCATAATACATTTGCTCTGGAATGAATTTTCTTAAAGAAACAGAAAAATCAAGTAATTTAATGCAGTTTTGTTTGTTGAAAATAAAATTACCACATTCTGTTAGGTCAATATCAGTCCCAATATTCTTCAAAAAACTAAACATAACATCAGAATTGCTTTTTAAATCAGATGAAATGCCAGAAAATATGGATTTTGCATCAAGGTCATATCGATGTCTTTTAGTGTTATTAAAAAAATCAATCATTTCTTGGGGGTCTTTGATTCTTTTTAATCTTTTTATGGCATCGTCACGCCAAGAACTCCAAGAATCTATCTTATAAAACATAAATTCAAGTTTTTGATGGCGTTCTTTAAAATCTTCATGTAATTCTTTTGGAATATTTAATACCCCTGGTTTTTCAAGATTTTTCTTGGTTTCAATTAAATATTTTTCAATGAATAATTTTTCTTCTTCTTTTAAGTCATCTTTAAATAAAAAAGGTTTAATTAACGAAAAAGAGATGTTGTCTGTTTTTATTCGTAAATCATTAACAAGAAACATGAGGAAATCAATTTGCCCATACATATGATGAAACATTTTATCTTCTCTTAAGCTTGGATTTAGATTTAGAATTGATTTTTTAAAATCATCATCAAAAGATTCTCCCCTGAAAAAACCAGTAATAAATTTTCTAAAATTATGTGTTCTAATATCTCTTGCAACAGAAAGTATAAATTCTTTTTTTAATTTTGGTATTGGTTCAGATTGTTTAGAAAATTCTTCTTTAAGTTTTTGCCAATCCATTGTGTATGCAACTCTTTTTAATATTTCTTCATCTCTAAAAGCAGCAATTGGGATTTCAAAAATATGGTAGTCTGCAATCCATTTTTCACTACCACTATGTTCAGATTCGCATATTTCAATAAACTTAAAAACTAGTTCTTTCTTTTCTTTGTTTTCTTTTCTTAGTTTTGAATAAATATTCTTTAAATTAAATTCAGAAGAGCTAAATCCATAACCTCTAACAGAACCATTTAACAAACTTTCAATGGTTTTCGGATGGTTGTATAGTTCTTCCATATAGGTGATGGTGTTTAATTGAGGTGTTTTGTTATATGAATCCATTGCTGAATGAATTGTTTTAACCCATTTATAATCTCCATTTTCAACTTCAGAAATGATTTTATTTTTAATCTTGTCTGAAGCAAAATCTATAATAGGATTACCGTTACAAAATATTTCAAAAAATCCCTCAGAGATATATTGTCTTTTAAAAATTTCATCTTGAAATGATGGGTCTTTTATTATTTTTTCTGGTATTTGATTATATATCTCTACTAATTTTTTTAAAGACAAAGCATGTTCTTTGTGTTCTCTTTTTTGATTAAACTTAACACACTCTTCAAGTGTTTTTAAATAGAATGTTTTATCTTTTTCATTGTCTGAATCTCCATTAACCCAAGTAAAGAAATTATCAACGACAACTTGATCTTCAAAATTGATTTGCGAAAGGTTAATGGCTTCTTGATAAGGTGTTGTTTTTTGTTCAGTTGGATTTAGTTTTTTTGTTTTAATAAAATTTAATCCAGTTGAGTTTTCTTCAATATCTGCAAATAAGTTAGGTTCTTTTAAGTATTGTGTGGCGATATAATGAATTAGTCCATTTTCAATAATGCTATAAGGTTCTTCTTTCTCAAGATTAATATTGATATGTTTATTGTTTTCATAATTAATAATGTAAAAAGCTAATCTATTATAAAAATTTTGTTCTGGATTTTCTGTATTGGAAAATAAACTATTGTTTGGGTTTTCAACAAGTTTTGATAGTTTTTTTAAATCTAAAATGAATTCAGTGCCATTAATTTTAATAGCATCTTTAAACGGATCAAAAAGCTTGTTTATATCTCTTGTTTTTATTTCTACTAACATATTTATCCTCACTTAAATATATTTTAAAGGTTTTTTATACTTAATCAATTGAGTTTTTGTTTTTTAAAATTTATTTTAATTGACATTGTAAATATTTATAAGATAAAATGACAAGATTGGAGAAATCTTTTATGTATAAAGGCTTAAGTTTATTCGCAAATGTGGGTATTGCAGAAACATATCTGAAAGAAATAGGGTATCCCGTTGTTTTAGCAAATGAATTATTGGAAGAAAGAGCAAAATTTTATCATCACTTACATAATCATAAGGTGATTGCTGGAAGTATTACCGATAAAGAAGTTTATAAAAAAATAATTACAGAGGCAAAAAAAGAAAAAGTAAATTTTATTTTAGCTACTCCACCTTGCCAAGGAATGTCTGTGGCGGGTCAAATGAAGGCTGACGATCCAAGAAATGCTTTAATTATGAAAGCAATGGATGCTTTTAAAGAATTGTTGCCTGAATTTATGTTAATTGAAAACGTTCCCCAAATGTTTAAGACATCTATTGTGGTGAATGGTAAAGTGGTTAAAATAAAAGATTATTTACAAGGGATTGCAGATCAATACGATTATCATATCAATTTTGATATTTTTGATGCGGCGGATTATGGAACACCTCAAAATAGAAAAAGATCATTCACGAGAATTTATAAGAAAAAATACACTTGGAATAATCCTATAAAGCAAAAATGGATTACGGTTGAAGAAGCCATTGGTAATTTGCCATCTTTAGATGCTGGGCAAAAATCTCAAATTAAGTGGCACGAAGCTAAAAAACATAACCCTAATCATGTCTTATGGATGAAGCATACACCTACAGGAAAAACAGCTTTAGATAATAAGGTTCATTATCCTAAAAAAGATGGTAGAAAAATTAAAGGGTTTGCAACCACCTATAAAAGAATAGGTTGGGATAAGCCTTGTCCAACTATAACCATGGCAAATGGCAGTGTTTCTTCTCAGAATAATGTACATCCTGGTCGGTTATTAAAAGATGGGACTTATTCTGATGCAAGAGTTTTAACTTTATTAGAAATATTTAGATTAACGGGCTTACCAGATAATTGGAACCCTCCAAGTTGGGCAAGTGAGAATTTAATTCGCCAAGTAATAGGTGAAGCAATTCCTCCAAGATTAGTTGAAAATATTTTTAAGGGATTGTCTAAACTACCCGTTGAAAAATAAATATTATTTAATATAACAAAATTCTAAAAACAAATTAGGATTAAAAAATTATGTTAAATTTATTTTTAAGTCATGGCAGTCCAATGAATGCCATTGCCAAAACACCTTTTACTAATTCATTAGTAGAAATAGGAAAGCAAATAAAACCCAAAGCAATTGCTGTGATTAGTGCTCATTGGTTAACAAATCGAGTAACCAAGGTTCAGTGTTCAGAAGAAAATAATTTATTTTACTCTTTTGGGGGGTTTCCAAAAGAATTGTACCAAGTTCAGTATCCTACAAAGGGAAGTCCAGAATTTGCAAAAAAAATAAAAGAACAAATTCATAGTGTTGAATTAACTCAAGAATGGGGATTAGATCATGGTGCTTGGTCTGTTTTAAAACACATGTATCCTTTAGGCGATGTTCCAATTTTTCAAATTAGTATTGATAGAGCCAAAACAACGGCACAACATTTTGAATTTGCTAAAAAATTAAGTTTTTTAAATGATGAGGGAGTGTTAATTTTAGGTAGTGGGAATGTCGTTCATAATTTGTCTGTTGTCGATTTTCAAAATCCATCTTTTTCTCCTTCTGAAAGTTGGGCGAAAGATTTAAATGATGCAGTTAATAATGCTATAGAAAATAACGAAATTGATAAATTATTAAACTACTACAATCTGCCTGGTTCAAAAATTGGTATTGCTTCAGATGACCATTATTTGCCACTCATATATGCATTGGGGGCTTCTAATAAAAAACAACATAAAGATTGGTTTTATAGAGGTTTCGAGTTAGGAACATTATCGATGGACTGCATTAAGTTTTCTTAATTTTAAGAATAATTTTTTGATAAATCATACCAATAAAGATAAGTAGTAGTTTTTTCAATTTGACAATATTGAAATTAATTTTTATTAATATGGGAATGAAAATATTAAGAATTATACTTGCTTGATAAAAACTTTTTTTATATGCTATAATTCTGCCGCTTTTAATGAGGAATAATGTGGAAGAAAAAGCAGAAGAACAAGCTACAAAAAACAATCCAATCGCTAAAGTAAAAGAAGCTTTAAATCGTTTAGATAATAAGCAGAAAATTATACTTGTTATTGGCATTATCGCTATTGTCGGAATGCTAGGTCTTACTTTTTCTGGAATGAAAAACGAAGAGTGGAAGGTTTTGTTCTCTAATGTTTCAGAAAGAGACGGCGGAGCTATTATGTCTGCTTTGGAAAAAGAAAATGTGCCACATAAAGTCAATAATAATGGCTCTATTATGGTTCCTCCAGAGCAAGTTAACCAATTGCGTTTAAAGTTGGCTTCTCAAGGGTTGCCGAGAGGTGGTGCAGTAGGTTTTGAATTATTGGATAATCAAAAATTTGGTTTAAGTAGTTTCGCTGAACAAGTTAACTATCATCGTGGATTAGAGGGTGAATTAGCTAGAACCATTCAATCAATTTCTGCTGTTCAAAACGCAAGAGTGCATTTGGCTATTCCTCAAAAAACTGTATTTATTAGAGAAGTTAAAGAACCTACGGCATCTGTGATGTTAAATCTCTATCCAGGTAGAGTATTAGATTCTGCTCAAATAGCGGGTATTTCTAATTTAGTTGCATCAAGTGTTCCAGAGTTGAATGTCAATAATGTATCAATCACAGATCAAAATGGCACATTGATTTCAAAATCAGACAAGGGGAATAGTCTTGCACATGGTGATGATCAGTTTAAATATACTAAAAATATTGAGAAAAATATTGAACAAACTATTGGAGATATTTTAAATCCTATATTAGGTAAAGAAAATTATACAGTTAGAGTTAATGCAGATATAGATTTTTCTTTAAGAGAACAAACGGAAGAGTTGTATAGCCCTAATAATTCTCCAGACAAACAAGCTATTCGTAGTCAAGTCACAGCAGAAACAGCAAGTTCGGGGGGTGGCGGTGCCGGTGGTATTCCTGGTGCTTTAAGCAATCAACCTCCAGTTCCAGCAACTGCACCTATAGTGGCTGGTCAACAACAGCCTAATAGAAGAAATGGGCAACCATTAATGGGTAATATGGATGTGGCTGGAATTACGGCCCCAATTAATAATTTAGGTCAGCCAATCAATGCTACTAAAAATTCTAATGTGAATTATGAAGTTGATAAAACGATTAAACACACAAAATCTGCTCAAGGACAAATTAAAAAATTATCTACAAGTATTGTTGTAAATTATCGTAAAGAAACTGGAAAGGATGGTAAGGAAACCAATCAGCCGATTCCAGAAGAAGAACTCAAAAGAATTGAAGATGCTGTAAGGGTTGCTATGGGTTTTAATGAAGAGCGTGGTGACAAGTTATCGGTTATTAATGCACCATTTACACCACAACTTCAAATAGATAATAGTATTCCTTTCTGGAAAGACCAAAATAATATTGAGTATGCGAAAGAAATATTTAAGAATTTATTAATGTTAGTTTTAGGTTGGTTCATATGGTCTAAGATGATTAAACCGATTGTTAATGTAATGACTAACAAGGATGATAAAAAGAAAGATGGGGAAAGTAAAACTGAAGTTGGTGGTGTTTTGGCTGATGGTTCTGAAGGGGGAGTAAAAGAAGAAGATTATGCAACAATTTTAGAAAAGGCAAAAACTATTGCTGTAACAGACCCCAATTCAGTTTCTCATATTGTTAAAGAATGGATGGAAAATAATGGCGGCCAACCCAACTGAAGGAATTGAAAAAAGTGCAATATTGTTAGTAACATTGGGAGAATCCTTTGCTGCTGAAGTATTGAAAACACTTGGACCTAAGGAGGTTCAAAAAATTGCTCATGCAATGTCTTCACTTAAAACAATACCTAGAGAAAAGGTAGAGGGTGTTTTGCGTGAATATATTAAGCATACACAAGAAAGAAGTAATTTGCATGTTGATACAGATAATTATATTCGCACTGTATTAAATAAAGCTTTGGGTGAAGATCGTGCCTCTAATTTAATTTCTAGAATTACTCAAGGTGAAGATAATTCAAGCATAGAAAGTTTAAAGTGGTTAGATGCTTCAACTGTTGCTGATTTAATTAAAAATGAACATCCACAAATCATTGCTACAATTCTAGTTTATTTAGAGCATTCTCATGCAAGTGATATTCTCAACAAATTTACGGAAAGATTAAGGAATGATGTTATTTTAAGAATAGCAACATTAGAAGGGATTCAGCCAGAAGCATTAAGAGAATTAAATGCTTCAATGGCAAGAATGTTATCTAACTCAACTAATTTGAAGAAAACTCCCGCTGGTGGAATTAAGAAAGTTGCAGAAATTCTTAACTTTACAGAAAGTGGTGTTCAAACAACAGTTATTGGTTCAATTCGTGATTATGATGGTGACTTGGCTCAAAAAATCATGGATGAAATGTTTGTCTTTGAAGATGTTATTAAGATTGATGACCGTTCAATTCAAATTGTATTGCGTGAAGTTCAGACTGATTCTTTAGTTTTGGCTTTAAAAGGTGCTTCTGAAGAATTGCGTGAAAAAATATTTAAGAACATGTCTCAACGTGCTGGTGAAATGTTGAAAGAAGATCTTGAATCCAAGGGACCTGTTCGCCTTTCTGAAGTTGAAGCAGAACAAAAAGAAATTCTTAAGATTGTTAGAAGATTGGCTGATGAAGGTCAGATTGTTCTAGGTGGCGCTGGTGGCGAGGCAATGGTTTAAAATAATTATAATGAGAATTTAATGGTTATGTCGACAAAAAATAAAATATTAATCGTAGATGATGAAAAATTTACAAGAGATTTACATGTTCGCTTGCTTTCTGAAGACTATGAGACATTAATTGCGGAAAATGCACAAGTAGCAATAGAATTAATTAAAAAAGAAGATATTGGTTTGGTTTTTTTAGATATTATGATGCCACTAGTTGATGGTACCACATTATGTAAAATGATTAAATCTATTAAGAATGTCCCTATTATATTTATTACTGGTGCTGACTCTTTAGAAGAACATTTAAATGCATATAATGCTGGTGGTGATGATTTGTTAGTCAAGCCTGTTTCTAAGCAAATGTTATTGTTGAAAGCACAAAAAATAATTGATTCTTATCGTTCAAGGGAAGACTTGCAAGATTTGGATAATATGGCATCTCAATTATTACTGAATTTAAACAGTGCTGAAATTCAATTAGGTTTTCTAAAAAAAGCAATGAGTTATACCAATATTGATGATATTGGAAAAGAAGTTTTGGAAGCCATTAAAAAAATTGGTTTAAAGTGTAGTGTTTTGGTTAGAAGTAAAGAGGATGAAGAGAAAATATTTTCTACTGAAGAAGAAATTAACCCAATTGAAAAAAACATTTTAATCTTATCTAAAAATTCTAGTAGTGTTTTTGAGTTTAGAGAAAGATTGATTATTAATTGTCCTCAAATATCTTTATTGTGTCATGATTTCAAATTAGAAAGCGAAGGCATTGAAATTAAGAATGGATTGGTAGAATTATTAAATACTGCTCAAGAATTAATTGAGAAAAACAATAAGCAAGATTTAGTTGAGGTTAAAGAAGATTATTCAAGAAATTTAAATCATAACTTAAAAGAAAATATTGACATACAACAAGTTATTCAAACGATAAGAGAGTTTCACAAAATAGAATCTGTAGAAATAACCTATCATTTAGAAGATTTGATTAACAAGCTAGAGAAAACTTATTCTTGGTTGGGCGTCAATCAAGAACAAGAAGAAAGATTGGCTAGCCTATTAAATCAAAAAATGCATCAAATATACTTGATTTTAAATGATGATTCTAAAATTATTAATGAGTTGAATAAAATAGAAAAGAAAATTTAAGTATTAATTGTTTTCTTTGTGTGGAATTGGATTTTCTTTTTTCATGTACTCAATATATTCTTGAACTGATTCAACATCAAAACCTTTTGGTAGATACCAGGTTTTTACATTCTTAGACCATTCAATTCCCAAAGGTTTAATATATTCTTTAATTTCATAAGGGACATCTAAAATAGTTGCATATTTTGTAAGTTCTTCCCTTGTTTTAGCATCTTGAGCTAATTGAATTTGTTTTTTATTAATCCAAGGTTTATCAAGAATATCAGAAATGTTGGCTTCTTGTTTTATTTTTGACCAATTTTTTAATGAAAACCATTTAAAACTATCTTCTATAACTACAGCAGGGAAAGAATAAAGAGTTTTAGATTTTTCAAATAAATTCAAAATATCTTTTTCACAAACAATAATAGATTTGTCTTCTTTTTCTATTTTATAAACAAGCCCATAAATTGTTTTGTTTGGTTCATTTAAATCTGGAAAAACAAAAAAATAGGGTTCGTGAGCAACAGCATCGTTAGGGAATAAGAAAAAATGTGCTTTTAGTGCAACAGATAAACATCTTAAAAGAACATCTCTAGTTTGGTCAATGTAGGGAAAGTCTTTTTGTGAATATTTAAAAACAGAACCAATATTCTGCATATAATGTAAGGGAGGTGTGTCTTCTACGATATATGAATAAAAAATAGTGGGATGTTTTTTTCTTAAAACATTTTTTTCTCTAGCTCTAATGCACCACTCAATAATTACATCAGCAGCTTGCTTGATTGAGAGTTGTGGTCCCCATTGTCTTTTAGATAAATTTTGCATGATAGTTTTAAGAAGTAATTAGATAAAACATAAAATTATTTTAATATATTGTCAAATAGTTCTATTGACTTACTTGCACAATTTTTAGATACATTTCATTTGAAAAATTAAAATAAGGAGTAGATAAAATGAGCGGAGTGGGTGCTGTTGGTGGAGTTGGTGTTGGTGCTTCAATAGGATTATCTGGAGTGGGTGGTTCGATTGCTGGTAGTGGGATGAGTTCTGTTGCAACAACTCCTTTAAATGAATCTATTCTTTCTGGGTTTATGCAAAAAGTTACCCAATCTATTGTCCAGTCTGGTTTAGAATTAAAGAGTTCCTCAGTTTCTCAAGTTCATATTCGTGATTTTACCTATAATTTATTTATTGGGATAAGGGGAGAGAATGGAAAATCTATATGGGGTATTGTTAAAGATTTAACTGAACTGGAATTAGTCCTTTATCTTTTGGATTTATTAAATAAAAAAGAAAATTCTGAAAATCAGCCAACTGATTTAATTGGATTGTTAGTATTGGCAAAGTTGCAAGAAGATTTTGCTAATTTAACAAATGCAATGTCACCGATAGACTTTTTAAATTTTTTGACAATTTTATCTGGTAATTTAGGAGCTATGGGTGGTTCAACATTGGGATCTAACATCAATGTTTTTGTTTGATTTTTAAAATTAAATTGATGAGTTGATGTATTTGTTGTATTATTAAAGAATTAGACTTAATATAATATGGAAATACAAAAATTTAACCAAGTTGAAGCAAATATTTTTTCTTTTTTAGCATCTAAAAATTTTACGGAAATATTAAAAAAATCAGATATTGAAACAGAAGATTATAATGTTATTCTTTTAGCCCATTTAATGGCATTAGGATATAATACAACAGGTATATCAGATGGTGGTGCTTATTTGTCATATTCACAAAGATTAGGGTCTGAAAGAGAAGATTTTTTTAGACCTCACAGTGGCTTTCATTTTTATACAACTGCAAATAGATTAATAGAAGACTCTTCTCGTTGCTCAAATTCAACAATTAGTTTAAAAAATGAATTGTTTAGCACAAAGAATACAAGATGTTTTAGAGATTTTTGTATTGAATATTATAATAAGTATTCGAAAAAATTACCTGGAGATTTTTTTAAAAAGAATAAAGAAAAATATAGTGAAGTCAGATTTAACTTCAAGTTAAAAAAACTTAAGCGATTAACAGAAGAGGGTCAAAAAAACGGATACAATGAAATTATCTTTTCTAATAAAATGGTAAAGTCTTATGTAGAATCGTTTTATTTTAATTCGATTTTAGAAAATCAATTGATTCAACATAAGGTGGGTCGGAATAAAATTTAAATTTTAATTTTCTTTTTTTCTATTGTTGTTTTTTTTTCTAAAATATATTCCATTTTAGGTTTGGTTTCTGATGGACTTAAATTAAGTTCAGTATTTGAAAAGAAGTAAGCATTACTATCTTTTTCTCCAATGCCTAATAGTTTTAACTTCGTACTGCTTTCTGGATTAAATTCTATCAAAACACTCATTGATTTTCCTTTTATTTTTTTATTATTTTCTTCATTAAAAATTTTCTTAAGCCAAAAGAGAACATTTTCATGATTGCTTATTTTTCCAGTAAGTTCTATTTTTCCATTAATGAGTGGATGGTTGGGATAATGTTTGGGTGAATTAATTTGTGATTTCAAATAAAACAAATACACCATTCCATAATCGTTAGGAATAATATCACACCTTATAATTTTTAAGTTAGGAAAATATAAAAGCATTTATTTATGAAGAAGGAAAATAAATAATTGAATCATTTATTAATTTAGTAAGAACTTTTTGCATAGACTTTGCAAATTTATTTTCAACATCTTCGAAATTAACCCATTGGAAATAATCCATTTCAGGTAATATTTTTTTGCTCGTAGGATGTTCGAAAGTAGAAATGCAAAAAAGAGATGGTAAGTCTAATTGTTTTTTTTTCACAAATGCTAAAAAAAGATGTAGTTTTTTTTCTTTATTGTAAGAAAATACTCCTAAATCTTTAAGTTCTTTTGGTTTAAATTGAATAGATGTTTCTTCAAAACATTCTCTAATTGCACAATCTTTAGGTTCTTCACCATCTTCTAAAAGACCTTTTGGCAAATCAAAAAAATTATTTCCAGTGGGATGTCCTGTAAAAATTTGATTGTGTTCGTTAACAATGATAATGCCGCAACTTGTTCTCAATGAAGGCTCCTTAATTTTAATTGTATTGAAAATTTGATTTTTTTCTTCTAATAGATTATGTATAAATTATAACATAGAAATACAAGCATGAATAATAATTCAAAAGGAAGAATGTTAATTAGCCAACAGCCCATCTTGGATCAAGATTGGGAGATATTGGGCTATAGATTTAACTTAGGAATGAATGATGTTGGCAATGAGGAAAATGAAAATTCAAGCATGAAGGCACTTTTTTCATTGTTTTCAAATTTTGATACAGAAAAACTTTTAAAAGGTAAGATAGCTTTTTTACCATTTTCTTTAAATGGACAAGAAGACATGGAGTCTTTAGAGTTATTACCTCCAAATAATATTGTTCTAGAAATTTTAAATCCTCCTGATGTAAACGATGTTGAACTCATTGATAAAATTTCAAATTCAATGGCTTTTTTAAAAAGTAAGGGTTATACTCTCGGCTGTTCTACGGTAGCATTTCGTAAAAATTTTTCAAAATGGTTTCAATATGCCGATTATGTTAGGTTTACTAATATACAACCTGGTCAAGTAACACAAGCGCAAGTGAAAAATATTTTGGCTTGTGTAAAGCATTCACAATTACATAATAAAAAAATTATTGTTGATGGGGTAGATTCCGCAAAGAATTTGGAAATTTTTAAGAAAATGGGATTTGAATATTACCAAGGATATTTTTTCTGTAAGCCAACAAATTTAGTCACAAATATTACTAATCCAGGAGTCTCTACAATTATTAAATTAATTAATCTTGTTGTGTATGAAGCAGAATATAAACAAATAGAAGGTGTTTTTAAAACAGATAGTGCCTTATCATTCAAATTGTTGCGCTATATGAATTCTTATGCTACTGGGCAAGGTCAAAAAGTAGATACAATTCAAAAAGCATTAATGATCTTAGGTCATAAAAAATTACAAAAATGGTTATCTATTTTATTTACATCTAGCAATAAAATACAAGGCAGTGATGTTGTTGCTAAAACGGCATTGTTTAGAGCAAAATTTATGGAAAATGTTGCCTTAGAATTTATGCCTAGAGAAGCTGATAATTTCTTTATGGTAGGACTATTCTCTTTATTAGATGTTATGTTAAATGTAAAAATGGAATATGCTTTAGGTTCTATTAGTATTTCAAATGAAATAAAAGATGCTATTTTGCATCAAAAGGGTAAGTATTGGCCTCTTTTAGATATGACAATAAACCTTGAGTCTGGTAAGTGGGATGAGGTGAATAAGTCTTTAGAAACTGTATCGTTAACAAGTAATGATTTACATGCAAAATATCTTCAAGCAATGGAATGGGTTAACGAATTACATTCTACTAATAATAACTAAATTTTAATTGGTTTCGTTTTGCTTTCTTTTTTATGGCTGAGTTCTTCATTTAAAAGTATTGAGTCAATAATTTGATTGTGCTTAAACTTATTAAAAATGCTGTTGCACTCCCATTCATTAAATGGTTCTTTGTGATAAGAATGCTTTGTATTGTTAGTCATTACTTCAATACATTTAATCCAATCTTGAGAATTAGTAGAACTTAATTTTTCTTGATTGCTTCCTATTGAATAAAACTCCATACATTGTTCTATTTCTTGACTATATTTTTTATATAGATAACTGAACGATTTATGTTTTTCTTGACTTAGGCAAATAACTGCGATTTGAAAAACATTAGGTTGGTTGCGATTTATTTTTTTATCATTAGGAGAGAAAAAACAACTTCCATCAAAAAAAGATGGTTCTTCTTCTAAATCTTTAAATAAATCAAGAGCTTTTTTATCATTAATAGAATTTAAAAAATATTTAAAACCATAGTAACTTTCTACATATTCTTTTTTAAGAATATTGAAGTGATTGATTTGATGATCTTTGCAAAATTCAACAAATTTCCCATAATCTTCCGCAATAATTATTCCCCAACAATTATGCTTATGCATATTCTCAATAAATTTAGATTTGTTTTTAAGAATTAAGTTTGAAATACAATTTTCTTGCTTATCTATAAATTCAAAAACTAAATTTATATTGTTTTTGTAGGTAGAAAAAGCTTTACAAAATTCCAAGGAGTTTTTAAATGTTTTTTCTTCTAATTGAGGAAAAATATTTCTATATTTATTTTTAATTTCTTCTCGTTCTGTAGGGTTCCAAAAGTTATTAAATTTTTCAAAATAAGATAAATATTCATAATTAAGTTCGTATTTTGAGAAGAGCTTATAAAAAAATGAAGCAAAAGTTTGGTCATTTTTACGAATTTCTTCTGGAAATGAAGAATAAAGTGCAATAAGAGCTTTTGGGCTATTGTTAGGCTCGTAAGAAAATCCAAGAATAAGATTAAGCAGATGCCTTCCTTCTTCTGGGGTTTTTACAATTAATTGACTAAATTCATTTAGATTCATAGTTATTAAAATATAGGTTATAAGCTTTGTTAACAATTAAACGAGCAGTAGCATAATCTAGTCTACGACGATATTTTCCATCACTTCTTAACCCTTTAAAAGAAGTCATAAAAATATCATTGGTTTTTTTTCTATACAAATTAAGTGTTTTATTACAATAGTGAATAAATTCTTTTGTTTGTTTGTGAGTAAGAGGAAGGTTATTGGGAGAATTAATATAAATTCTTGTTCTTAATCTTGCATGATAACCTACATCTTTTTGCTCAATTAAATTGCCATCTGCAAAATGAATTTTTTTATCAATATTTGTAGCATCAATATTAAATAATCCAATTTGACCATTTTTATCATGAAAAATAATTTTCGTATTTTCTACTTCATTGAACCATTCTTCAATTTCTTTTTTCTTTTCTTTGAATTTACCTAATTTTTTATCATCTTGATAAACCAAAAAATCACTACTTGTAGTTGGGTTAAATAATGCGAGACATACGGGATGTTCCGTGTGGTCAAATAAGGATTTTTCCGTAATTGAAATAACTGCAAAAAGTCTGTTTTTAAAAAATGGACTGACAACAAATGATTCGGGTACAATTGCTGCAACATATTCACAATTTTTTAAGCATAAATCTAAACATTTCTCATAGAGATCACCAAATGGTTCAATCGTAATTGGAATGTTTTTTCTTGTAGCGACATTTTTTGCCAAAAAAGGAGGGTTAGTAATGCATACTGAAAAATTTTGTGGAAAATTAATAATACTATCGTTCAATAAGACATCTTGATGTTGTGGCTCAATATCATAAGAAGAAAATCCTTTAACAAGGTTTAATTCTTTTAGCATGTCAATTAGTCCATTTTTACCAGCAAAAGGTTCAAGAATGTTTTTTCTTTTATTTGATTCAATAGATTTGAACCATTTTAGAAAGGTTTTATTCTTAAATATATTTTTTTTAGTAAAAAATTGTCCTGGTATTTTTGACTTCATTATAATTTCATTGGTTGTCTAGATTGAGTAAGGTTATCTTTTTTGCTTAATTTATTTGCCAAATTAAATGATTGATATTCAGTAATAAGTGTTGCTACATCTTGAGATAGAGAAGCAATACTCTGACCTTGTTTATTAACTGCATTAATAGTTATGCTTTCTCCGTTTTGTTCACAATATTCAATACATTTTTTAATAAAAGTAATGGCTTTTGAATTAATCTTGTGTTTAGCCAAATGTTGAGAGATACACATTAGTGAATTATTGCCATTTTTATCTACTGTTAACATTAATTCTGGCTTAATATCTGATATTTCATTTGCTAACTTGTAGCGGCCTAATTGAAGCGCTGTAAATAAAGCATTTTGTTGCCCAAATTGATTAAAATCATATTGTGGATGATGTATCAACAAAGAGGCTATTTGTGTTCTGCCTTTATAAACGGCTCGCTCATATGGAAAAATAAGAGATTTTCCAGGGATATTGGGATCTGCACCATATTTAAGTGCCACTTCAAGTAATTCTGGGCAATTTACATTGCCGATAATATAAGCTTTATCAATCAAATTTGCCCCCAATAAAGCTAGCTCTTCTAGCCTTTTTGAAGCGACTTTACCATCTTTATAAATAGTTTTGATATTTCCTCTTTGTGAAAACCAAGCAACATTTTCAGGTTGCTTGGGTTCTATCCAGCTACTATAGTCTCCCAATCTAACTAAATCCAAAACTAATTTTTCTAATTTTTCTTTATCCATAATTTAACCTACATTTTAGACTTCATCTTATTTGAATGATTGTTTTTAATTATATCATCAAATAAAAATGACTCAATGTCTTCAATTCGTTTTAAACGAGGATGGTGAAAATTAACAATTTGACTGCGGAGAAATGTGTCCTTGTTTTCATTGGTTTTAAATCCCTTCATTTCTTCGGGAACAGCTAACTCAAACAATTCTCTTTTTGCATAAGTGCCAGATTTAAAAAATTCTGGATATTCTTCCCATTTAATACCTTTTTCTAAAAGCATTGCAATTTTTTCTTTAGAGCTTTTACCCTGTAGTATTTTATGAGAAAAATGTGCATGTGCAGCCATACTTACAGCATTTTTAATTGCATCTTCTTGCCTCCAAATAAAAACATCAGCAGCATCTTTTAGTGTGGGAGTATTCCAAACACGACAATCAAAAAAAGCAAATTGCCCACTTTTTTCTGGAATGTTTTTCAACACTTCTTGATTAAATTTTGCCGTTGCCATACTTGAAAGGATGGAAGTTAATTTTTGAATTCTAGCCCCAAAAAAAGCTTGTTGTTTTTCATTGGTTCTGAAATAAACAAGACTAATTTCATCACTTTGAGTGTAGCCAAGTCTTGCATTGCTTTTTTCAACCAAAAAATTCATAGTATCTACCATGGCTTGAGAAAGCCTCTGGTCAAATGGTCGTGCCAATCCTTTGGTATATGTATGAAAAGCCTTGCCATCAATTCTTACACAGATGGGTTGGTTTTCGTCTAAGCAAAGACCTGCTTGAGATAGTTCAAAGCCCTTAACTCTTTCGCCAAGAGTGTCAATTTTATTTTCTTGATTCATGTTACATCCTTTTGAAGTAATAATTAATTATAACTCATTTTTTAATAAATGTACAATTAAACATAAAAAACTATATTTGATATGTTTTCAGTATTTGATATAATATTCAAAAAGAAAGAAAATTATGTTAGTTGATCAAAAAAAATTAGATTTATATGTGAATAAAAATTTTAATGTGTTATTTGAAGGCGAACGTGGTGTTGGTAAAACTTCCGTTATTTATAACACTTTTGAAAAAGCGGGATTAAGAATTAAGTATTTTTCAGCACCAACAATGGACCCTTGGACAGATTTAGTGGGTGTTCCCACAACAGTTACAAGAAATGATGGAAAAGAATTTTTAAGGTTAGTTCCTCCCGAAGATTTTGCTGATGATAAATATGATGTGATATTTATTGATGAATTAAATCGTGCTCCTAAAAAAGTAATGAATGCTTTAATGGAATTGATTCAGTTTAAGACTATTAATGGTAAACCATATAATATCAAAATGATATGGGCGGCAATTAATCCTCACACTGAAGAAGAAGATTATCATGTAGAGCCTTTAGACCCTGCTGTGAGAGACCGTTTTCAAATACAAATTAAAATACCTTATAAGGTAGATATTGATTTTTTTAGTAAAAAGCACGGATCTGTAGGTGAAACATTTTGTGTTTGGTGGAATAATCAGCCTGAGGCAGTAAGAAAAGAAATTAGCCCAAGAAGGTTATTTGAAACTGCTGGATTTTATTTAGACGGCGGAGATATTGAAGACATGATCAATGTCGGAAATATTGCAAAATTAAAAGAGGATTTAAAGAGTAATTCACAATTATTGTTGTTGGAACAAGATTTTAAGAGTGGTGTTGTTTCTAGTTCAAAATCTGTTCTTACTAAAAATTATCCCCCTAATATTGCAAAATATATTAAAGGTTCACTACAAAAATTTGAATTCTTTTTACCTTATTTGGATAAGGAATGGCTTGCTCAAGAGTTTATTCAAAAAGATAAAGTTTATAATTTTTTTATGAGGTTAAACCAAGATGGTTCACCAGAAGTAAAAGAAATTACAAAAATTTTAATTGAAAGCATTGTATCTATTAATCCTGGTAAAAATTCTTTTGTGAAGAAAAATTTAGAAGAATTAGGTGATTTTTTAAAACCAGAGCTTAAAGAGGTTTATGAAAACACCACAGTTTTTTCATTAGATGATTTAAGTCATAAGAGCCAAAAAGAACATCATTTTGTTAAACAAATTGGTGAATATGATATGATTAAAATGGGTAGGATAACTGCAACGGAAATAGTTAGGAAGTATTCTTGGAGTGGCATCCTTCAAATGATACGCATGGGTGAACAAGCAGTGCAAGGTGGGTTTATTAGTGAAGAGCGTTGCAAGGATCAGTTAGCAAGTAGAATTGGTTCTTTACTCGCTATTGCTGTAAGTCAAGATAAGGTAAATGATACTTTGCAAAAAGCAATTAAGTCTTTAACTGATAAGTCTAATAAGTCATATATTTGGAATAAAAATAATATTGATTCGAAATATGCTGATTTGGGGGACAGAATTAAAGATGTAATGGGAAAATTTGATGGACTAAGTTTTGATGAGGCACAAGCAAAATATTTTGATTCTGTTATTCCTCAAAGAGCTAAAAAAGGATTGAGGAAGTAATGAAAGAAAAACACTTAAATGTATTAGAGTTTTTCAAAATAAAACAAATTATTGAAGAATGTGATGTGTTTTATGCCACATTGTTTAATTTAACAGATGTAAGATTTAGCGATAAAATTGAAACTGCTTGTATTAATTTTGACAAAGAAGGTAACTCCCTAAATATGGAAATTAATCCAGTATTTTGGTCTTCTCTAAACGATAGTGCAAAAGCTTTTGTTGTTCTTCATGAGCTTTACCATGTAGTGTTTGATCATGGAAAAAGATTTAAAGATTTAGGGGCAGATTTTTCAGTAGGTAATATAGCAAGCGATATTGTCATTAATCATCATATTGACCAAAAGGTGGGATTGAGTAGGGAATTGTTTGATTGGAAACCTTATTGTTGGGTAGAAACTTGTTTTAAAGATGAAAAAGATGTGCCTACCGACATGAATTTTGAGTATTACTATAATAAGTTAATTAAAAATAATCTTCCAGAACAGCAATTAATTGGTAGTCATAGTTCTGGCGAAGAGTTAAATGATGAAAAAAAGAAAGATAATGAAAATCAAAATAATGGAGAAGAAATAAAATCAGAAGCAGGTAACGGTGAAGATTTTTCTCCTAAAAATTTTTCAGAAACATTTAAGGATATTTTAGAAAGTAATCCTGAGCTTGCAAAAGAAATTTCAAAGAGTCCAGATTTTGCTGATTTAGGTGATGAGCTAAAAGAATTTATGCCAATTTTTCCTGAGTTGGGAGATAAAGTAGCTGGTAAGCAAGAGGCATTTAAAAAATTAGATGAGAAACCAACTTTTAATAAATTAATGAAGTTATTGATACCAAAGAAAAAAGATATCAATGATGATGAATTAGAGATGTGGGTTGGTGCTCATAGAAGATATGCTGCATTTTTAAAGCAAAACAGTAATCTTCTTTTGCCAAATACAAAAGAAGAGGAGAGATTTTCTGGAAAAGATAAAAAAGAAGTTTGGATTTTTATGGATTCATCAGGTTCTTGCCATGGAATGTTTCATATATTTTCTAATATTATTATGGCTTTATTAAAAGAAAAAAGAGTCAATTGTCGTGCCTTTGCTTTTGGTGATGATTGTGAAGAAGTTGATGTTAAAAAGCATCAAATATCATTTTATTCTGGTAATGCGGGTGGTTTTGATTGTATTGAAGAAAAAATATTAGAGATAAACCATAAAGAGGGGGTAAAATATCCGGATAATGTGGTTGTCTTATCTGATGGTGGTGTGCATTTTAGTATTAAAAATAGATTGGTTAAACCAGAGAATTGGGTTTTGCTTATCAATAATGATTATTGTAAAGGACTTACTCCACCAGGCGGAAAATATATGAAAATAGATAATGATTTTTTTGGTCTTAAAAAGAATAAAATTAGACCATAGTTAAGAAACCAAGGTCACGCCGCTTATGGTTTTTAAATAGTCTTTAATACTGTTTTGTATATTGTAAAATTTATATGGCTTATCGTTTATCTTGTAAATAATTCTATTCGTATCTTCAGTAACAATAACATTTTTTGATTCTAGATTAACCATTGTTTGTATAAGTTCTTTTACTTGATTAGAGCGTAAATCCCAAGTTTGCTTATCAAATTCCCAAGCCCCAAGAAGAGTTTGGTTAGCATTAATTGTTAATTGAAGTTCTATAATCATATTTCACCATTTATTTTTAAAAATACTGTTTTCATTTTTAAAGTCAATTCATGAAATAAAGCCCCAATGGAGCTTTACTTATTAATATGGTTTATTGAACAGAAGTAACTGTTTTAATCCACTCATAATTTTGGTTTTGTTTATGTCCTAATAAAATATAATAAGTGCTTGGTTCAACTTTTTGATTGATAGCAACTCCCCAAAATGGAGACTTATTATTTTTGTTCTCAAGTTTAACAAAAGAAGAGAGATCTGCTTTAATGGCATAAAGCTTTAAGTCATTTGGGAAATATTCTTTTCCATCTTTACCAAAATGAACTGTAGCCCCTAATTTGCCTTGACTGGCAAGTTCTCCACTAAAACCAATATTGATGATACCACCTTGGTTTGTTGTAAATGTGCTATCTTTTTTATCTAAATTATTTAATGAACATTCTTTATCTAATTCATCTTTTAAGTTGCCATCCTGGTCTAAGAATTGAACAAATGTTGTTGGATTTTTAGATGTTTTTAATTCAAATTGTGCAAAAATAATTTCACACTTTCCACTATTTACAAATGAAATATTATATCCGTTATTGTTTTCATAACGAATATCTTTAAAACTAATTTTACTTAAATCACTATTAGTTGAAAGTGTATGTAACTTATTATTTTTTAGATAGTGTTGATCAAGTGGCTTATTAATTCTTAAATCAATTAAAGAAACTGCAAAACTATCTTCAACTTTAGTTATTTCTAATCCCACATCAGATTCCTTGATTGGACCAGTAATTTGAGCAACTTCTTCTTCTGTTAAGTTTTTAGGGATATGGAAAGTTTCCGCACTTAATAAAACAGCACTAGGTTCAATAACGGCAACTTTAGTTTCTTTTACTTTAACTTTTTTCTTTACAACGAGTTTCTTTTTAACTGGAGGCTTGATATCAACTGCAACTGGTTTTGTTGGTGGTGTAAATTCCACCTTGGGCTCAGCATTTGTTTTCACTTCTGCTACAGGTTTAACTTGTGTAGGCACGGAAGGTGTTTCTTTTGTTTTAGTTGCTACTTCAGATGTTGTTGGAGTAGCCTTTACTTCTGATTTTACATTTTCAACTACTACTGTTGGTGCTTTTGTTTCAACGGTTGGGGCAACTATAGGTTGTTCTACTTTTGCTGAAGTTTCTTCTTTTGGTGTGTTTTCTGCTTCAGTAGGTTTTTCTGATACTGGTGCGGCTTGATTATTTCTTGAAAATGAAATAATTCCTTTAAGGACATTTTGTCCCTTTTCTAAAAGTCCTGGGGCAGCAACGGTTTCAGTTGGGGTTGCAGTAGGCTGAACTTGTGCTTGAACTTGTTCTTGGGCAATAGCTGCTACAGAAAATGCAAGACTAATAGACAGAGCAATAACTTTTTTCATATTTATTCCTTATTTTGATAGATTAAATTCCGTAGAATTTGACTTTTTTTAAAGTAAAATAAAAAAAAAGAAAAATCAACAAAAACAAATAAAATTTAAGTTGACAAATTTATGTTTTAATGTAGAATACCCATAAATATTGAATGCCGACCAAAGAGGTTGGTTTTTTTTAACTCAAAAATAGGAGAATTATATGTCTTGGTATACTTTACAAACTAGCCCAAATTATGAAGCCAAGGTGACTTCGGAAATTGAAAGAAAGATTTCTAATGGACTACCTATTCGTGAAATTTTTGCTCCTATTGAAACTATTTTTGAATTAAAGAATGGACAAAAGAAAGAACGTAAAAAGCGAGTTTACACAAATTATATTTTTATTGAGATGGATTATAGTGATGACATTTGGCATGCCATTAAAGGTATTCGTGGTGTCGTAGGATTTATTGGTAGTAAGAATAAGCCTGCTGTTTTATCAGAAAAAGAAATGCAAGTAATGAAAGATAAAGTTAGTGGTGAAGCTCCAAAACCAAAAATTACTTTTGATGCTGGTGCTCGTGTTCGTATCACAAGTGGCTCTTTTGCAGATTTTTATGGTATTGTGAAATCTACTGATTATACCAAGAATAAAGCAAAGGTTGCGATTAATATCTTTAATCGTGAAACGGAAGTAGACTTGGAATTAAACACACTAGAATTGGATGTAGAATAAAAAAAGCCCGAAAGGGCTTTTTTAATGGGTATTAACAATGAAATTGTTCGGTTGAGGCAGTTCTACTTTTTCAGTTTTATTTTGTATTTTAAACCAAACTTTTTCATGAATAAAATAAGCAAATGTTTGAATGATGGGTTCAATAAGTGCGATAGCACTAGCAATAGCAAAACTTCCAGACATTACATATGAAACACTAAAAGCAATAATAAAATGCATTATTCCATAACTAATTGTTTTCATGTTGCTCTCCTTTAATTGATAATCATTCTTAATTAGAACAATAAACCATTTACATTTATAAGTAAAGTTAATTATTACAATTTACTTTATAGTTAAAAGCTATCGTTGGTTGTTCTTGCTTTTTTTAAAAAACTATTTTATGATTAAATTTAATGAATAATCATTGTTCGTGATTTAACCAGGCAACTTGCAACGAACTAAAACAAATGCTAAAGCGTCAAGTCGTTTAACTTCGTGACGTTTGTTGTCAAATTCATGGAGATGAAAAATGACTACAAAATATTTATTTACAAGTGAATCAGTTTCAGAAGGACATCCTGATAAAGTAGCTGATCAAATATCTGATGCAATCCTAGATGCAATTTTAAGTGAAGACCCTTATGCTCGTGTAGCTGCTGAAACCTTGTGTTCAACAGATTTAGTTGTGTTGGCGGGTGAAATAACAACTAATGCTAATATCAATTATGAACAAGTTGTTAGACGCACTTTAAAAAAAATAGGTTATAACAATAAAGAGTTTGGTATTGACTATAAAACTTGTGAGGTTGTTATAAAATATAATAAGCAAAGCCAAGATATTAAAAGAGGAGTTGATAGTGCTTCCGATAATGATTTGGAACAAGGTGCGGGTGATCAAGGGTTAATGTTTGGATATGCATGTGAAGAAACTTTAACTTTAATGCCTCTTGCTATTTCATTGTCACATGAATTAGTAAAGAGACAATCTCAATTAAGAAAAAATGGTGAGTTGAATTGGCTAAGACCAGATGCAAAATCACAAGTTACTTTGTTATATGAGAATGATATTCCCGTAGCAATAGATACAATTGTTTTATCAACACAACATGCTCCAGAAATTGCTCAAGATTACTTAAAAAATGAAGTAATTCAAAAAATTATTAAGCCCATTTTACCGTCTAATTTAAGGATAGACAACACAAAATATTTAGTTAATCCAACAGGAAGGTTTGTTATAGGTGGACCGGAAGGTGATTGTGGCTTAACGGGACGTAAAATTATTGTGGATACCTATGGTGGCGCGGCTCCACACGGTGGTGGTGCTTTTTCGGGCAAAGACCCTTCAAAAGTAGATCGCTCTGCTGCATATGCTGCTCGTTTTGTTGCAAAGAATATTGTGGCAAATAAGTTAGCTAAAAAATGTTTAGTTCAAATATCTTATGCGATTGGCGTTGCAAAGCCAACTTCTATATTTGTCAATACTTTTGGAACGGGTGTTTATTCAGATGAAAAAATAACTAAAATCGTGTTAGATAATTTTGATTTAAGACCTAAGGGAATAATTCAAACATTAAATTTATTGCAACCTATATATGAGCAGACTGCTGCTTATGGACACTTTGGTAGGGAAGATATTAATGTGCCTTGGGAAAAAGTGATTAACTTAAAGGGTTAAAAAGAAAAAGCCCGAAAGGGCTTTTTTTAACGAGATTCCTTGTATATTTTTTCAACATCGCATGTTTTATTGTTGTCAAAGATAATTTTTCCTACTTGATATGAGCTATATTTGTTATCTATTTTTAGTATAGCTTTTTCATAAGAATATGAACTTTCATAACAATATTTTGTTTTTATGAACATTTTTTCATCTTTGGTCCCATAAAGATTGTCTCCTATCTTTTTAATCTGTACTTCTTGTACATCTGAGGCATTAGCTAAATTATTAAAAGATAGTATGAGAATGGCTAATAAACTAATGAGATGGATTTTCATTTAAATTCTCCTTGTGATTAAGGAAAATATATCAAAAACATTTTTTATTTCAAATTAAAAAGCACCCAAAGGTGCTTAAATTTATGGTTTTACTTTTTTTGGTGAAGGTTCGTTGTCTAATTCGTAGCAAATTTCTCTTATCATATCAATTTTATTAGCACCACCTAAAATCTTGGCTAGATTTTCAGCACTTTTTTGGCAAGCCTTATAAACTTTTTCTGCTTGTCTTGAGTCTTGGTCATAGCCATATTCTTTTGACCAACTTTCAAAACTCAAATAGTTTTTTACTTCAGCATCAAGAGAAAGAGATTCTAGAACTTCTCTCATCGTAGGATTTGGAAAGGTTGCATTACCTAATCCAAAAGTCACATCATTGCCTTTGACTGCTAACTTTCTTGCTACTCCAGTTTCAGCAGCAGTTTCAATTGCCTCTTGAACAACTCTTTTTTGATAGCCGTTTAGATTGCTCATATATGTTGATGGATATGGTAAGTGTCCAACTCCTTTTTGGTAATCAAAAGTAAACTGTCCATGAGGTGATTTTAAAGTAACTTTCCAATTTAATGTCTTGTCTTTTTCTTCAGCATTACGTGAAAGACTAAAGGGAACAAATTTATGTGTGATTGTTAATTTGTTTTCTTCAATAAATTGGTCAAATTGTTCTTGTGGGGTCATGATTTTTCCTTTGTGTAATAATTAGATTTTAGCAGATGAAAATAATAAATCAAAATCTTAAATTGACAACATTCGGGCAAGTAGTATAATTTCAATTAAATTTGAACTTTAACTTATGAATATTATATCATTATTTTCTGGTGCTGGGGGAATGGATCTAGGATTTAAAAATTCTGGATTTAATGTCATATGGGCAAATGAATATGATAAAAACATTTGGGCAACCCATGAAAAAAATTTTCCTGAAACCACTTTATGTAAAAGTTCTATTACAGAGATAGATGAGAAAATAGTTCCAAGTTGTGTTGGTATTATAGGTGGTCCTCCTTGCCAATCTTTTTCAGAGGCTGGGGCTAAAAGGGGTGTTCAAGATCCTCGTGGACAATTGTTTTGGGATTACATCCGAATTTTAAAAGAAAAAAAACCATTATTTTTTGTGGCGGAAAATGTATCAGGTTTGATGTCTTCTAGACACAAAAATGATTTAGATGCTTTTTTAAATGCTTTTAATGAGGTTGGGTATAATGTTAATGTAAATCTATATAAAGCGAGTGATTATGGAGTTCCTCAAGATAGAGAAAGATTAATTTTTATTGGCTATAGAAAAGATTTGAATAAATCCTTTTCTGGATTAAAAAAAGAACAAAATAAAGTTTTTTTAAAAGAAGCTTTAAGTGAATTGCCAGAACCTAAAGCAATAAGAAGTGGAAGAGCAAATGCTATATTAAGTATTAAAAACCATGAATATATGTTAGGTGGGTTTAGTAGTATGTTTATGTCTCGGAACAGGGTTCGGAGTTGGGATGAGACAAGCTTTACTATTTTGGCTATGGCTAGGCAAACCCCATTACACCCCCAAGCACCTAAAATGGTTAAGGTTGAACAAGATAAATTTCAATTTGTTCCAGGAAAGGAAGATTTATATCGTAGACTTTCTGTCAGAGAGTGTGCAAGAATTCAAACTTTTCCAGATACTTTTGAGTTTATCTATAGCAAAATAGAGGATGGCTATAAAATGGTTGGGAATGCTGTTCCAGTCTTGTTGGCAGAAAAAATAGCAAATATTATTAAAAAAGATTTAGGATTGCATTAACAAATGAATATTTTCAGGTAAGACTTGATTGATAATATCTAAATCGGTTATTACAAGATTTATATTTCTAGTTTTTAATATGTTAATTGCTTCATCTTTGTCTTTTGCATAAACCACTTCATATTGTTCAAATAATTTTTTTGTTTTAGTTCTTACTAAGTTAGAGGTATCAACAATTAATATTGTTTTTTTCTGTGGCTTCTTTTTATCTAAAGATTCTATTTTTTCCAATGCTTGTTGGTAATCTTTTTTAAGTTTAGTTATTTCTTCTTGTAATGCATTGTTTTTTTCAATTTCTTGCTTCTGAAAAGCAGTGACTTTTTCAGTTAGTTCATATAATTTATCTTTATATGCTTGATTGTTTGAAATGGCTTCAGAGTATTCCTCAAGAACTTTATGAAGTTCTTCTTGAGACTTCTCATAATTTAGTTGTCTTTGAAAAAGTTTTTGCATTAAACTTTCATATTGGTTTTTATTATATTGCATCGTTATTTTTCCAGCGAAGATAAAAAGTTAATTTTTCTTAAAAAGTCTGATTCTTTCCAAGGTTTTTTGTGTACACCAAATAAATTTCCTACTTTACTGACATTTAAGTTTATTTCTTCATGACTTGTAATAATCACAGTAGGAATTTTTTGGCTTAATTCGTTTTCATTTAATTTTAACAGTAAACCAAAACCATCTAATTTTGGCATTTCTAAATCCGTAATAATGACATCAAATTTTTTATTAGATATCATTTCTAATGCTTCTAATCCATCGTTAGCTAAAGTAACATCATATCCAGCCCCTAATAAGATTTTTTTAAGGCTAGTTCTAATAACTGCTGAATCGTCAACAACTAAAATAGATTTTTCTTGTTGCGATGTAGCGAGTGGTGACTGATCAGAAAATTGAGGTATAAAATTTTCTTCTTTTAAGGTAGATTTTTTAGATAATTTTTCAATTTCAATTTCTTGATTTTCAACTTTCTCTGCAAGTTTTCTTTCTCTATCTTGTAGTAGTTGAATTGTTTTATATGCACCATTTAATTCTATTGATTCATTTTTACAACTTGAAGCTAATTCTTCTCTTAATGCAACAATTTGATTTTGATAAGATATATTTTGAGCTTCGATATCAGCGTATTTATCTTCTATTTCACTTATTTGAGCCTTATTAAATTGTAATAATTTTTCAAGATTTTGAATTTTTTCTTCTTTTTTAAGGTTTATTTTTTTCTGTTCTTCATTTTGATGAACTTTTTCTTTTAATATTAAAATATCATTTTTCTGAACGTTGTATTTAAATAATACAAAGAATATTCCTATGACTAAAAAACAAAGAATAACAACCAAAATATCATTCATATAAATTCTCCATATTAGAATATAAAAACAATTAAAAAAGTAAAATCAAGTAAGAGAATTTTTTAAAAATATATGTTTAGTCTTCCTGGCTTGAAAGTTCTTTGATTTTGTTTCTTTTTTGTTGTATTTGAGCATTTTTAATAAAAGAATATTCATCTAAGCTACTTTCTTCAAAAACTTTATCTAATGGAAGTATTTGGCTTCTTGTGTCAATAACTTTTAAAGTGGTGGTTATTAATTTATCCTGGCCATTTAAATTTGATTCTGGGGAAACTTGCATATCTACAGCAATATTTGCAGAAGCATCTCGTAATGTTGCACCGCCTAAAAGTGGAAGTACAACATAAGGACCTTCACCCACACCCCAAACACCTAATGTTTCTCCAAAAGTAGTGTTTTGTAGAGGGATATTGGTTTCACTTGCAAAATCTAACACACCGAAACCAAAAGTGTTAATTAAAAATCTTGCCATTGCATCTCCTGCAAGCATTCCATTTCCTTGTAATGAATAATTAATAACGTTGAAAGGTCCCTTAATGTAATTAAAGAAATTATTCACACCTTGTCTTAAAAAAGAAGGTGTAACTTCCACATAGGCTTCAGTGATTGGCTTGATTGCTACCGTGTCTAATGCCTTGTTGAATTGATGAGTTTTTCTATTGATTGCTTCAAGTGGGTCATATACAACTTTTTGATTGTTATATTTTGAATAAAATTTATCATCTTCTGCTTCTAAATTAGATTCAGTACTTATTTCTTTTTTTAATGAAACATTTGGTTCTTCGGCATGCAATGTTAAGCTAAATAAAAGCCCTACAGTAATAAAGATTTTTTTCATTAATTTTTTCCTTGTTAATTTTTTTTCAAATTAACAAAATTTTAATATTATGCAACTTTATTTGTAAAAATATTGTGGTTTTTAGGATGTGTGTTGTTATTTGTTGATTGACTTATAGTTTTGTAAAATATAAACTGAAAAGCTGTGTAAACTTTGGAGAAAAGATGAATTATTTTTATTTGTTAACAGCATTCATTTGTGGTGCAGCAATAATGATTGTTGAAATTGTGGGGACAAAAATTTTAAGCCCATATTTTGGTTCTGGTTTATTTATTTGGTCTACGAGTATTACTGTTGCTATGTTAGCTCTATCTATAGGTTACTATATGGGGGGTAAGCAGGCGGATAAGTTGGCTGAAAGATTACCAAAATTTTTATATCTAATGTTATTGCTTTCGGCATTTATTATTGGTGTTACCCCTTTATTGTCTGGAATAATTAAATACATCAATGTGTTAATGGATATAAAGTATAGCACGCTATTGAGTGGAATGATTTTGTTGTTTCCTCCATTGGTTTTTTTGGGAATGGTTTCCCCAATTGTTGCAAAATTAATTGCAAAAGAAATTCACAAATTAGGAAAAGATTTAGGGTTTATTTATGCATTATCGACATTTGGTAGTTTGGTTGGCTCATTAGCTGCTGGATTTATTTTGTTAAATTATTTCGCTGTTGATCAAATATTCTTTTTCACTGGGGCTTTAATTTTATTATTATCAATGGCTTATTTTATATATGTAAAAAAATATATTTATCTAATTTTAATATTGCCTTTTGTTTTGATGTTTCCTAATAGTGAAAATTTTTCATATAAAAGTGAGGAATTATCTGTAACTAAATTAAAGGAAAAAAATAGTTTTTATGGAAAAGTTGCAGTAGTTGATTTAGAAAAACCTCAAGAAAAAACAAAGAGATTTTTATTGTTAGATGGGATTATTCAAGGAGGTATGGAAGTTGAGAGTAAAAAAAGTATTTCTGAATATAATTATTTAATTGAAGAGATTATTAATTATCATAATCAAAATAAAGAATATAAAAATGCTTTGTTTGTTGGTGTTGGTCCTGGAATGATGCCAACTAGTTTGAAAAATGATTTCAATATTGAATTAGTAGATGTTAATCCAATTGTTGTAGATGTTGCAAAAGAATATTTTCATTTGGAATTGGACGCCAAAATAGAAGATGCCCGTGTGTTTTTAAATTCTTCAACAAATAAGAGAGATGTTATTGTAATGGATGTTTTTTCTGGTGAATCTATTCCCAGTTATTTATTGACTAAAGAGTTTATGCAAGTGTTAATTGAAAGAATTAACAATGAAGGAATTGTTTTGTTTAATATTATTGGCAATCCTTATGGTGGAATGGAGTCTGCATCAATTATAAAAACAATTAAATCGGTATTTCCTTTTGTAAATGTCGTTGTAGGGAAAAGTGGTGACGAAAAAATAATTAATTACATTATAGTAGCTTCAAAGAATAATAAAGAAATTGATTTAAAGAAGTTAAGTATCAATATTGAAAATAGACTATCTTTTGATAAGCGTTTATTGGCTACATATCACAAAAATGGAATTGAGTTAATTAAGGATTTTTCTATTTACAAAAATGGGGATTTAATTACAGATAATTTTAATAGGATTGATTTCTACTCATCTACAGAAAAAAAAGATTTACGCAAAAAGTTATCTAACTTTACTTATGTTGTAAACTAAAAGATAGTCTAAAAAAACAAAAGCCTTCAATGAAGGCTTTTATTATATTGATTTTAATTATTCACTTTTGGGTTCTTTTACAAAAAGTGGATTCTCGTCAACAAAGGGTTGTGCTTCATTGATTTCTTCTTTTTTAATTTCATTAGAAGAAGATTTCACGGTATTTTTAGTGGTTTGTTTGCCACCAAATAACTTTCCAAAAAATGAGTTCTCTCTTTTTTGATTTTTTATAATATTCTTCAATACTTTTTCATTATCAAATTTCTTAGAAAGAATTTCTGATTTCATTTCTTGTAATTGTAAGCGCTCTTGTTCTAATGTCACATGAAGTTTTTCATATTCCATGCGCTTTTTCTCTACATCACTTAAAATCTGGGTCTTTTTAAGCTCTGCTAATGCCTTGCTAATTTCTTCTTCATCATTGACAAGTTTTGCATAAACACCTTTAGACAATTGCATTTTAGTAAGAATTGGCATCAAATCAATCAATAAGGCAATAAAGATCACAAATAAAGAAGTGTAAAGTATAGATTCATTTACTTTAACAATTTCAATGAGAGAAGAAACATCATTAAAGAACCGAGATGTGGTTGCTTGTTGTGCAAGATTTTGAGTTTCTTGTGTGACTTTTTGAACCTCATTCATAGCATTTTGTAATTTTGCAGATTGAGTATTCATAGCAGCGGTTGCTTCATTAAGTTCCTTCGTTAAATATGCATCATATTCATTAAAAATCTGCTCTTTTTTGGCTTGAATTGTATCTCTTTCTTGTTTTAAATTTTCAACAGCAGTGTTCATTTCGTTAAATTTTGCTTGAGCAAGATTATACTTGTATTGAGCATTTGCAATTGCTTTTTTGTTTTCTTCTGTTTTTGCAATACCATTCAGTCTATTTTTAGCTGTATTAACAAGAATTTGTTGTTGTTCAAGCTTGGTTTCACTTTCAGTAAGTTCAATAGTTTTCTCTTCAAGAAGCTTAGTGGTTTCAGTCAAAAGCATATTTTCTGGAGGGTTCATTCTATTTTCTTTTGCTTTACGGAAACGTTCTTGAGCACTTTGATTTAAGTTAGTTAAAGAAGTTAAATCAGTTGATTTACTAGCAGCTTCTTTTGCGGCAAGTGTTTTTTGAATAACTTGTTCGTTTTTATAAACTTGAATGTTAGGTGAAAAAACAATAACCAAAACAGGGACAACCTGTAAAAGCATTAAGTTGAAACCTAAAATCATACGAACTGCTAGGTTGCCTAAAAATTTAGCCCCATTTTTCAATGTTCCAACCACCACCATTTCTAGCAATAAAGCAAACATTGTGGTAAAAATAAAAGCAGCAATGGTGGAAAGCATTCCTAATTCAAGACCTACTTTTAATTTAACGGTTAGTCCAAAACCTGTCCAAGCAGCAGCTAAACACATTAATATCCCTAATGCGGGATATACAACTCGTTCAGACTTTGGTGCATCCTTTAATCTTTCGTAATCTACTCCAGCGATAGTGAGTAAGCAAATTAAAAGATATTTTTTGATTGTTGCAGAAAAGCTATTGGCATTTTCATCATTTAATGATGCTTGAAAAGACATGGTTGTTCCTCTAATATTCTAATGTTGACGTATGATATAATTTTTTGTAAAAAAGTCAAACTAAAAGTGTGTGTTAGTAATTATTGAGCAAATAAGTGATGTTAAAAAAATACAAGCAAGAACGAATATTTTCCATTTTAGGATTGTTATTAGTCATAATAGGTTTAGCATTGTGCTTTTCTTTTAAGGGACAATATGAATTATGGATAGGAAGTATATTAATATCTGTCTTGGGATGGTTTATTTTTTCACATTATCATACTAAAATTGCCATAGCGGAATTAAAACAAATCACACAAGATTATATTGATAGTGTTAAAAAATAATCATTTTTTAATTAAGACATGCAAGTGTTCAAAAGTGGTTGGTGCCTGGTTTTCTCTTTTTGCATCTGCTTTAAATCTTTTATATTCTTTTTTGTATAAAGAGTATTTTCCATACTGCTCTAGCATTGACTTAAAAGTTGGCTCATCAACAAGACCTTCATTGTTATAACTTATAAATATATATGGAAATTGTGCATTTTTAATTAAGTCTTCAAAAGCATCAAAAACCTTATCTTTTTTACAATAATTAGACTTATTATAATCAATTAAGCCAGTAATTTTATCTGATTTAAAATCTTTATAGTCAATAATTCTGTTTAATACATGATAATTTGCACCATATTGACGACTATTGTAAGGGGGGTCTAAGTATAAAACATCCCCAGATATTTCTTTTACTAATAAGTTAGCATCTTTTTGATAAATTTCATTGTTTTGATTAGTTTTGGTGTAAGGAACTAATTTGAAATCAAGTGTTTTTAATGCAGATTTTTTAAATTGTTTTAAAAATGCACCATATACAGAAGCAGTATTGGCAACACTATCAGCGGCTTCAATTAAAGAAGCCATTAACCAATAATATTGGTTTTGATTAATTTCTTCATTAATGTATGAATCTTGAATAGCTTGTCTGATGCCATCAATCGTTTTAGCATTATCTTCAGTAAAGTATTTTCGTTTCTCTAATGATGCGGGTGAGAAGTTGTTATAAATTAGTCCATTTTTCTGATGAAATTTAAGTGTTGGGGCTGATATATCACTTGTATTGCCAATATAATGAGAATTTAAAATAAAACTATATCCCTCTAAATCATTGGTAATTACTTTTTTTACAAAAGGCTTAAAATGTCTCGCTACTTGACCAGTTCCAGCAAATATATCTGCAAATACAAAATTAGATAAGTTTTTTCCACATACTTCTTCAGTGACTGATTTAATCCATGGTGCTAATTTTTGTTTTGATCCAATATAGTTCATTAATTTAACCTTGTTAATATAAGGTTGAATTTTAACAGTATTTTTAATTTGTTTCAAGGTTAATAAGGTTTTAGTTTTCTTGTTTTTCTGAAATCAATATCAGTTTGACATTGCTTTTAGGTAAGTGGCCTAGTAAGTTTTTTATTGGTTTTGGTGAAGGTGTCATTAAGGAAGATCTAGGTAGCATTAGCCTTACTGCTGTAAGGTGTATAAGAGAAGAATTAAATGTTAAAATAAACTTAGAAGATGTCACTGTTTTTATGATAGCAAAATTAAAAGAGTATATGTCTTGGGGGTGCTATGCTTATGTAGATTTAAGGGGTAAGGGAATAAACTTTAATGCAGATACTCTTATAAAAAAATATGAACAAGCATTTGATGCTTTTGAGGTTAGTAATTTGTTTATATTAAAAGACTTAAATGATTTCCCTAATATTTATGAATCCGTTCCTTCAACTTTTCTTAAAAGAATTAAAGAAGTTATTAGGAAACAATTTAAAAACATATTGACAATTTCAATTACTTAACATATACTATAACTTAATTATTTAAGGAAAATTTTAAATGAAAAACTTTAACGGAAAAATGTGCTGGATGTGTATGTGGTGTAACCCCACTGCCAGTGCTTTGTCCAAAGGAATTAAAATTTAATATTTAAATCTAAGGAATCTAATAAAAAAGCACTGCGAGAAATCCAGTGCTTTTTTGTTTGTATTAAATATTGACGCTTTGGTATAGAGGTTGTGCCCTTGACTGCAAATCAAGAGAGTCTGGTTCAAGTCCAGAAAGCGTCTCCAGGTTAAAAATTAGAAAAGGTAATATAGCTCAGT
>JACCDQ011700339.1_pt1 | contig 34376 bp, 31 predicted proteins | sample 7446031 | NCBI WGS metagenome assembly JACCDQ01 (sample SAMN15323442, study PRJNA562643) | freshwater metagenome | isolation source: river surface water | place: USA:Blue River Watershed | collected 2017-08-17 | reverse complement strand
TATGGAAGCTACTATTCAAAAACTAGTCTCTTTTGGCACACGACATACACTTAGCGATACCAAAAGCAATACACGAGGTATTGGAGCAGCACAACGTTGGGTTAAATCAAAATTTGACCAATACGCAGTAGAGTCTAATGGAAGATTGACGGCTGAAATTGATTACTTTACAGTTAAAGCTGACGGAAAAAGAATTTCTGTTGATAGTCAATTAGGCAATGTTATGGCAACCCTAAAAGGAACCGACCCAACTGATAATAGAGTTTTAATTATTAGTGGGCATCTTGATTCTCGTGCCTCTGATATAATGAATACTAAAATTGATGCTCCTGGCGCTAACGATGATGGTTCTGGCGTAGCTGCAATGATGGAAATTAGCCGAATTATGTCTAAAAGAGAATTTCCTTTTACGATTATTTTCGTTGCAGTTGTCGGCGAAGAGCAAGGGTTATATGGAGCGAAACATTTGGCTGATAAAGCTAAAGAAGAAAACTGGAATGTTGTTGCTATGCTCAACAATGATATGATTGGTAATAGCTTATCAAATGGTACAGGATTACGTGATAATATAAACGTACGTGTTTTTAGCGAAACAATTCCTTATTTAGAAACCGAGGCCGAAGCTAAGATTCGTAAAGCTACTAATAGAGAAAACGATAGTCCGTCACGACAATTGGCTCGTTATATTAAAACAACAACTTCTCAATATGTTGACCAATTGAATATTAATTTGGTGTACAGAAACGACCGTTTTTTAAGAGGTGGAGACCACACTCCTTTTTCTCAAAATGGCTTTACAGCGGTCCGCCTTTGCGAAATGAATGAAAATTACGATCATCAACACCAAGATGTACGTCTTGAAAAAGGAACACAATACGGGGACTTGCCAGAGTTTATGGATTTTGAATACATGCGAAAAGTAACTTGTGCTAATCTAGCCACCTTGTGCAACTTAGGTTGGTCGCCTAAAGCTCCACAAAATGTAGGTGTGAAAATAACCGAACTAACTAACTTTTCTGATTTAGTTTGGACTGCTCCAGAAGGAAAAACGGTTTATGGTTACAATGTACTCCTACGTGAAACTTCTTCATCACAATGGGAAAAAACAATTTTTATAAAAGAAACTTCAGCTACAATTCCATATTCTAAAGACAATTATTTCTTTGCTATACAATCTATAGATGAATTAGGACATGCGAGTTTACCCGTTTTTCCAGTTCCTGTGAAATAAAACATAAATCTCAATTAAAAAAAGGAGTTCAATATAATATAATTGAACCCCTTTTTGTATTAAATTAATTGTTTGAAGTAATTTAAAAGAATCGAATCATTCTCCCGAGTTGGGGTGAAAACTTCTAGAATAGAAGGTTCATCATTTTGAGAAAATAACGTATTCAAAGCCTTTTCTAAACTATTTTCATCACTGGCAATACTATATTTGAAACCATACATTTTGGCTAAATGTTCTGCCGTCAAACAATGTGAAGTTTCAAAGAAAGTTTTAAAAACAGGGGTTTCTTTATGACCTGGGAGAATCCTAAATATCCCTCCTCCTCCATTGTTAATCAAGATAATTTTGAAATTATTGGGGATATAATTATTCCAAAGTGCATTGGTATCATACAAGAAACCGATATCTCCTGTTATAAAAGTGGTTTGTTTTCTATTGGCAACAGCCGCACCAATCGCAGTTGATGTAGCACCATCTATCCCACTGGTTCCTCGATTACAATACACCTCTATTGTAGTGTCAATAGGAATTAATTGTGCATAACGAATTGCTGAACTATTGCTTATTTGCAACTGAGTATTTTTAGGTAATTTTGGAATTATGTTTGCAAAAACCTTTAAATCCGAAAAAGGGATTTTAGATATATACTCTTCGTGTTTAACCTTTCTATATTGTTTAACACTATCTAATTGTTTTGCATAATCGCTCTCAATTACTTTTGTCAAAGGAATAAACTTAGTGAAAAATAATTGAGGAGTAGTTTCAAAATGCTGGCTCAACACTCCAAAAGTATCATAAGCCCTTAAAGTGTCAATATGCCAATGCTGTTGGGGTTTGTATTTTCGTAAAAAAGCTTTGATACGTTTAGATACCACCATTCCGCCAAAAGTCACTAGGATTTCAGGTTGAAATTTCTCAAAATCATCAGCTGTAAAAGGAGTAATTATGGTATCAATATTCGCTATAAAACTAGGGTGATGTAAATTGGACGTTGTTTCGGTCAATACTACCACCGAAGGATCGTTTGCTAAAAAATCAATTATTTTTTCATCAATGCTATTAGGAGCGTTCACTCCCACTAAAATCATTTTTCTTGAAGCTTGATTCCAAATTTCAGCAAAAGAATTCAAATTCGCTATTTCTTTAACTGATTCTTTAAAATGGGTAATTAATGACTGTACCGAAAGTATTGAAACGGTTTCGTACAAAGGTTCTTCAAAAGGAGCATTAATATGCACAGGTCCTTTTTGGGCTAAAGCCGTATCTAAGGCTTTATTAATTTTCAAATCATTCTCTTCTGTAGCCTGTTCGTCTAAATTAGCATTGTATAACGAATGATTGCTAAATACATTTTCCTGACGAATGGTTTGCCCGTCTCCAATGTCAATTTTACTTTGAGGTCTATCTGCAGAAAGAACAATTAATGGAATTTGGCTATAAAATGCCTCTGCAAAAGCAGGATAGTAATTCAGCAAGGCCGAACCCGATGTACAGACCAATGCAACTGGTTTGTTGGTTTGTTGTGCTATCCCTAGTGCAAAAAATCCTGCCGAACGTTCATCAGCAATACTATAACACTGAAATTCTGGATTTGAGGCAAAACCAATAGTCAAAGGAGCATTTCTTGATCCTGGCGAAATAACTATATTAGTAATTCCTTTGGCTAAAAAAATCTCAAGGATGCTTTGGGCTAAAGGTATTTTGGGGTATATCATCTTACTGAATAATTCTATTAGAATAAAAACTCAAGTTTGACACAAATTTACAATTGTAATTCTATTCTGTTAGTAAAATCCGATAATTAATTTAGAGTGTATTCTAAAAAAGAAAATATATTTGTACGTAATTTTAAAAAATGCTTATGAAGCCCCACTTTAAACACTTAATTAGTTTATTTTTTTTATTAGCTACTATTACAATTTATGCACAAGACTCCATCCGTTTTGACGAAAGTGGTTTAGAGAGTGTTATACAACGTGCAAAAAACGAAAACAAACCTGTATTTTATATGGTATATGCTGATTGGTGTCCGCATTGTAAAAACATTAAAGCAACTACCTTGAAAGACCCTGAGGTAATTTCTTTTATGAACCAAAATTATATTTTTGCAGGATTAGATTTTGAAAAACCAGGATCTGAATCCTTTAAAACAAAGTACAACATTAAAAGCTTCCCTACTTTTTTAGTGCTTGACAACAACGGAATAGAATTAGCTCGATTTACTGGAGAACTAAAAAAAGAAAAATTCTTAGCCGAAGCCAAAATAGCCTTAAATCCAAAACAACAATTACCATTTTTAAAGGCCGAATTTGAAAAAGACAAAAAAAATGGTTTGAACTGTATGCGCTATTTAGTAGCATTAAAAAAAGGAACCGATAGAAAAGAATTGAACCCAATTGCTCACGAATATTTTGAAGGAGTACCAGATGACAAGATGGTTAACGAAATTAATTGGAAAATATTTACCAATGGAATTACAGATATAAGCTCTAGAGAATATCAATTTGTAATCAACAATCAACAAGCTTTTGCAGCCATAACTTCTCAAAAAAGGGTTGAGGATAAATTTAAAAATAGTGTCATTGAGTTATTAAAGCCAATTGTAAAAACAAGCGATACCGAAAATTATACTAAACAGCGCGCTATTGCCCAACTAATTACTTCACCTGTTGTAGATTCATTATTGTTTAAATACGATTTAGATCATTTTGAGACCAATAAAGATTGGGCAAAATACAGAAAAGTAGCCATAGAGAATGTAAAAAAACATGTATGGAATAACCCAAGAGATCTTAAAGAAATTGTTTTGAATGTAATGCGAAATTCTACTGACACACCTAGTTTAAATCAATCCTTAAATTGGATTAAACATTCTAACGAGTTAGAAGAATCGTATGACGGAATCCTGTTGGAAGCTCGTGTTTACAGAAAACTAAATAACATACCAGCCGCGATTGCATATACTAAAAAAGCAAAAGCCTTTAGTACTACAATGGGATGGGACGGCAAGGAAGCTGACAAATTACTTGCCGATCTTATGGAAAGACAAAAAACAACCATTAAAACCGTTCCAAAAACAAAAAAGTAATGGCTATTACAATTCGACCTTACCAAAAATCAGATACTTCAGCTATACTAGATATTATTAATTATAATATTCTAAACGCTACCGCTTTATATGATTATTCAATCCGAAGTTTAGAACAACAAGAAACTATTTTAGAATCAAAATTAAAAAGTGGTTTTCCTGTAATTGTAGCCGAAAATGATGGAATTGTTGTAGGTTTTGGAATGTATTCTGAATTTCGATTTAGAGAGGCCTATAAATTTACCGTTGAACATTCTGTTTATGTAAATCAGAATAGTCAAGGTTTAGGTATTGGCAAACTGCTATTAACTGAGTTGATTCAATTAGCTAAAAACCAAGGTTTACATACCATGATTGGCGTAATTGATGCCGAGAATAAAAAAAGTATTGATTTCCATCATCAGTTTGGTTTTAAAACTGTGGGTATTATCAAAGAATCTGGCTTTAAATTTGATCGATGGCTGGATTCTGTTTTTGTTCAATTAATCTTATAAAAAAAGGTTGTCTAATGACAACCTTTTTAATTTAATTATTAACCCAATTGACTATTTGATCATCAAGTGGATTTATTCTAGAAGCAACTACTTTCACTAATTCTCCTTTTTCATTAATCAAGAACTTTTGAAAATTCCATTCCACTTCTGAGTCTTGCAAACCGTTTTTTGATTTTTGTGTTAAAAATTGGTATACCTCACACATATCTTGACCTTTTACAGATACTTTTGCCATCATAGGAAAACTTACTCCATAATTCAACTGGCAAAACTGCGCAATCTCTTGATTGGTTCCAGGTTCTTGTGAAGCAAAATTATTAGCAGGAAACCCAATAATAACAAGACCTTTGTCTTTGTAGGTTTTATATAAGGTTTCTAAATCTTTGTATTGCGGTGTTAAACCGCATTTAGAAGCAGTATTCACAACCAATACCTTCTTACCTTTCAAAGTAGCAAAATCAAAAGTATTTCCTGACAAATCAGTTACTTTAAATTGATGAATAGATTGTTTCGTCATAGTTACCGGAGTTGAAGTATTACTATTAGTTTGCGCTTTGTTGTGGCAGCTAAAAAGTAATACGATGCAAGAAAAAATAGATACTAATTTCATGTTTTTAATTTTTTATAAATATAGCATAAAAATTAAAAAGACCTCAATTGAGGTCTTTTTTTATTTAAAATCTTCTAATTGGAAGAACAAAACATAATGATGCTTTTGGAGTCCATCCTACACCACCATTAGTTGCTAATTTATAAGCATAACTTTCATTTGTCTCCGTAGATGACCAATACTCATGAGCTGGATTATATCCTGAACCAGTTATTGAAGATCTATTATTCCACAATAGTTCCAATTCTCCTTTAGAAGGCAAATACCAATCTCCATAATATTGCGTTACACCACTAGGTAAATATTGCGATGCTGATAAAGCTGCATATAATGTATTAGTAGTTCTAGAATAATTAAAATACTGTGTGCCTGTATTACTGTTTTTAGATATAATTACACTTGTATTCTCCAATCCACCACCTATTCCATATCTGTAAGCCCCTGTCCAAATTCCAGTTCCTCCAAAAGCAATACCAGTTGTACTTGCTGAACTCTCAGGACCTAAATCTCCTATTTCAGAAGTTGCCACAATTAAACCATGCGCCCCATTATCATAGGTATAAAATACAATTCCTCCACCATAAGCTTCCCCTACATAATGCGTATTTCCACCTACAGTTGTCCAACTCACATTAGTACCGTCAGAAGTTAACACCTTGCCGTTTGCACTTGATTGACTAGGCAATAAAGCATTAATTGCTCCTGTTGTTGTTGTTGCTCCTGTTCCACCATTAGCTATAGCTACCACGCCTGTAACATTAGTAGCAGTTGTAGCATTTCCATTGAAATTAGTTGCTGTTATAGTGGTTTGAATTGGAATAGAAAAAGACCTAACAAATCGCACTCTGTTTCTTCCATCATCTGTACCATCTCCTCCGTAATATCCTCTTGTATCTGAGAAAACAACCATTGTTAATGCTTGACTATTTGTCCAAAGACTAGAAGACCAATATCCTCTTGTAGAGGGGAAACTACCTAATAATGCTTTATTTGCATGAATTTTTAACAACTCATCTCTAGAAGGTATATACCAATCATCGTAAGTCACTCCATTTTCGACAACAGAATAATCCATTGCAATTTTAGGAATTGATCTATTTACACTTCCATAAGCATTATACGAAGCTATAGTATTTGCTAAACCTGTCCCTATAGCCGTTCCGCTATTATTAATACCTAAAATAGCAGTCCCTGCATCATATCTAATTCCTGCAGCAGACGAAATATCTGTTGCTGTAACTATAAGTCCTTTTATTTTCCCAGCTTCATATCCTGGATCTGTTGGTGCTAAAATATATGCTACTAAACCTCCTTGAAAACTAGATCCTATAGCTGGTACTCCTACTCCTGCAGATACCCCTGAAGCATCTGTCCCAACTGCATTAGTCCATCTAGAACCATTAAATACTTGTAGCTCTCCTAATTCACCCCCTGTTTGACCACAGTCCAAACACATCACTACTAATCCTTTCGCTGGAGAAGCTATCAAATCTCTCTGTGCTAGTGTAACTCGAGGAAATAAAATCCCTTTTGTAGTAGAATTAACTTCAAGAGCTGCAGATGAATTTGTAGTAGTAGTTCCAATTCCTAAACTCCCTGATATAGTTTCATTTCCACCTACATTAATATTCCCAGATATTCCTGCTCCACCTACAACAACTAAAGCTCCATTTGTAACAGCAGATGAAACAGTTGAATTCGTAATTGTTGTAATTCCACCTATATTTAAGTTACCTGCAATTCCTGTTCCTCCAGCAACAACCAAGGCTCCTGATGAAGTTCCTGTAGATGCTGTGGAATTAGATACAGTTGTTATACCTGACAATGTCTTATTACCTGCTACTGTTTGATTAGTAGTTAAATCAACTAAATTTGAAGTATTAGCAGTAGATGGCGTAGTCCAAGATACCACCCCTGATCCATTAGTTGATAATACTTGACCTGATGTACCGTCTGTATTAGGTAATGTTATAGAACCCGTGGTCAATTTACCACTTGTTTTTACACTACTTACGTTTGTATCACCTAATTGAATTGTATTACTTGTAGTAACAACCGCTCCATAACCAATAGCAGTAGAGTTAGATATAGTACCACTTGCAGAAGTTGTTCTAGCTTGGGTGCCTAAAAAAGTATTATTCGATCCTGTAGTTAAATTATCCCCGGAACGTGTTCCAACTCCAACATTATTATTTCCTGAAGTAGAAATTAACGATTGATTTCCAATTCCCGTATTATTAGTTCCTGCCCCAACATTAAACATTGTCTCTGCTCCAACAGAAGTGTTTCCCCCTCCAGTTGTTAGACCTATCATATTAAAATAACCAACCCCTGTATTATTATCAAAAGAAGTACCTGCATAATTAGCCAAAGCCATAGCACCTACAGCAGTATTGCGAGTTCCATTAGCATTACTAGCATTTAAAGCTCCTGCCCCAATTGCAGTATTTTGATCGTTTTGACCCGTTCCTTTACCTATCTTAATTCCATTGACCAATATATCTGAATTGAATGTCTTATTGCCACCAATAGCCTGATTTGAGGTTAAATCTACTAAGTTAGATGTATTCACTAAAGAAGGAGTTGTCCACGACACCACTCCTGATCCATTAGTTGACAATACTTGACCTGACGTACCATCTGTATTAGGTAATGTTATAGAACCCGTGGTCAATTTACCACTTGTTTTCACACTAACTACATTGGTGTCTCCTAACTGAATTGTATTACTTGCTGAAACAATTGCTCCTGCTCCAATAGCAGTGGTATTGCTTAAATTGTCGCTACTCACACGGGTATTAAATCCAATTGCAGTATTACTATTACCTGTCAAATTTCCTCCTAAACTCGCTCTACCAACAGCAGTATTCTTTGACCCTGTAGTATTACCACGCATAGCTTGTGATCCTAATGCAGTATTTTCATCACCTTGGGTTTCTGAGAGAGTCAGGGTTCCAAAAGCAGTATTAGCAAATCCACCTGGCGAATAAGCCATAGAACCATTTCCTAAATAATTAGTCTCTCCTGTTCCCTTCATCCCAATAGCCATATTATTTATTGTTCCAATAGATAGACTATTACCGGAGATTTGATTGGCTTGTAAATTATTATTTCCTAAGCTAACTCCTCTTTGAGCACCATTAAAAGGTACATAACCACTTAAATCAGGTGTACCAGTCAAAGAAGCTAGTTTTGTTTTTTCAGCTGTCGTAAAATCTTCTGTTGATAGACCCTTGCCAGTTACTTTATCAACTTTAGTATCTAAGGCAACTTGTGTTGCTGCACTTACTGGCTTATTTAAATCGCTAGTATTATCTACATTTTGCAATTGTAAATTTGTTTTAGCACCTATAATAGTATTTGCATTAGTTCCTCCATTAGCAATACCAATAACTCCTGAAACAGTAGTAGCACTATTCGCATTTAACGCATAAGGTACATGAGTCAATAATTGATTACTTATTTCTTCAAAAACAGTACAATTTCCTGTCTGATCTAAGCTTACTTTTAGTTTCTTTTGTCCATTTGACCAAACAATTGCTGCAAATGAAGAAGCATATCCTCCTGTTTGGGTTCCATTTCCAATCACTAAATTAACCATTCCAAAAGCATCAGTAGTTACCGTTGCCTTCTCTTGGTATTCTGTTTGTGAATTGCTATCAATAATTGAGAATTGCAAACAAACCAATTTGTTTGTCATAGGAGAAGTAGGATTATTAATTCCAGGCAAAGACTCTCCCTTTGTATTATATAATACCGCTTGATAGGTAATCCCTTGATTCTGAGCAAAAGTTAGAACAGAAAAAAGTAAAGTAATTACGAGTAGTAGTTTTTTCATATTGATTAATTGTTAATGTTAAAATGAAGACCCAGAACAATTTGATTAGAAGTTACAGTCAAATATTCTTTATTTGTTAAAGTTGGTTTAAATGAAATAGAATAATTATAGCCAAGAGATACTGAAGTGTTATCTCGTACTCTGTATTTAGCTTTCAATCCTAAATAAGGAATTAATTTAATTCCTGAAAAATCAGAATTATTTTTAATATCAAAGATAGCTCCATTCATTTCTTGCTTACCATATACTATAGTTGAAAAATTCATTCCTAATTGTGGTCTCAATTGAAATTTATTCAATTTAAACAACTCATATTCAAGCCCTAATCTTACACCTAAAGATTTTGTATTCCATCGATATGTATTTACACCAGTTCCTGCTAATGCATTATATTCATTAATTCCTATACCAAATTCATAAAACAATTTCGGTTCATTAGTAGTATTTAAATAGGCTATTTCATAACCAGATCCTGAACCAGATTGTAACGGAGTACCAATAGATGTTTCTGGGTTTTTTAAATTGAACTGTGTGAAATTAGTCCCAATAGCAAAGGATATTTCCTGAGAATTTGCAATTGCTGCACTTAGGATAAAAAATAAAATTAGTAGTTTTCTTTTCATTTGGATTTGATTATTTGAGTTGAGTAATTAAAATTGGTTCCCGACAACTTTACCAGGTATTCGTTTTCAGGAAACTGAAGATTATCTAAATTAATAGTGTTGTTGATTACTTCCTTTTGTTCTTTATAAACTAGTCTTCCTAAAAGATCGAAAATAGTTATCGATACAAGTCCATTTAAAGATTTAGAAAATTGAAATTGAATGTGATCTACAAAAGGATTAGGGTACACAATAGTGTTTATTTTATCTGCTAAAACCAAAACATCTGACTTTGCAAGAAGATTTTTTTGGAAACCCTGACTAACTACGGTAGTCGAAAAATTATAATTTCCAATAACACTTTGTTGACCTACTGTTTGATTTACTTTTACACCACTTGAAAGTAAATTTGAAGTGCCTTGTGAAGACACCATTTGATGATGTAACTGTTGACCATAAACAGACAGACCAATAAAAAATAATAGTACTGTTTTTTTCATGTAAAAATGGGGATTTATAACGGTACAATACTACTAAATCATAGCATTAGAGAGCCTCTCTTGTGTACTCATACATGAAAATTTGAAGAATCAAATAATCCGTTTAAAACAATCAGTAACTATTTTGATCTAAAAAAATAAATCTTTTACATAAATAGTATTCATTTTTAGCTTTTCAGTAACTAGGTTTAGAATAAATAATTCGTTAATAATACCATTACAACAGATAAAAAAGGTTATTTTTGTAAGGTAATCTTCAATTATCATAATAATTCTACCCCCACGTTTCAAATAATTTTAAGTTGATAATTTATCTACACTCAAAGATGATTGAAAATTTAATTGTTTTATTTTCGGGACTCGTTGGATTTCTAACCATATTTCTAATTCTATTACGATACAAATCGAATCGAATTACTAATGTGTATCTTATCATTATATTTCTAATTGTAGCAGTTCGTATGCTATCAATTGGAATATTCAATATTCAAAACAGCAGTTTTATTGAAGAGTTGCTTCACGACTATAATAACCTACTAATTATCATCGTTCCATGTAGTTATTTATATTTTGAAAATCTAATTAAAAACTGTAAAACGATATATTTAAAAAATTTAATCCACTTAATTATTCCGATTGTTTTTAATATAATTGATTATTTGTCTGATTTACATTATTTTACAATCCAAAACATCAACCACTATTATTACTACTTCTTCACACTGTATACGATATTTTATTATATATTGATTTATAGAATACTTAATAAAAATGTTTGGAATAGAAAAGGAGAAATAGAAGTTGTTATCAAACAAAATCAACTTATTAGAAAATGGAGCATCTATCTTTTTGCATTTTTAATAATTGTTGGAGCAAGAGTTATATTAATACTATTTTGGGAAATCAATAATGATAACTATGCTTATGCCACAAGTTATCAGTGGATTCCAGGCATCTTTTGGCTTATTCTCTATTTCAAAATCATTATTTCTCCAGAAATACTTTATGGGTATAGTTATTTGAATGCCAAAATAAACGAACATAAAAAAAAGAATAATGCTACAATTGCGTTCTGGGCCAATTCGCCTATATCTGAAATTAATAATATACAAGACAATCAGCTAAATGACAAAATAAAAACTGTCATCTTACAATATATGAGAGAAGTAGATCAATTTTCATTCAATGGTCAAGCCTACCGAGATGCTAAATTTTCACTTAGTGATTTAGCTAATAAATTAAATATTCCAAAGAGTCATCTTTCTTTTCTATTCAAGTACCATTCTAAAATATCCTTTCCTGAATACAAAAAAATAGTTCGAATTTATGATGGTCTAGAATTAATTAATTCAGGATATCTGAACACAAATACTTATGATTCTCTAGCCAAAGAGATAGGTTTTAGTTCTTACAATACCTTTTTTGTAAGCTTCAAAGATGTTACAGGGGTTACTCCTCAAGAATTTTTAGTGAGGCTATTAAAACAAAAACATTCGAATTAATAAAAAAGGGTACAAAAAAATGTACCCTTTTTTATTAATTATATTCTCAATTATTTTTTATAATATTTGTTGTACTTAGGATATGTTATGGCTCCAAGCAAGGTAATACCTCCTAAAGTTTGCCAAATCCAGCCTAACGATTTGGCTTCGCCACTAGCGTATGAGTGTAAACCAACTAAATGGAAGTTTACCCCATAATACGTGAACAAGATGGATACGAAAGCAAACATACTCATTAAATTAAAAATCCATTTTCCTCTCAAAGCAGGAACAAATCGAGCATGAATTACAAAGGCATAGACCATAATACTAATTAAAGCCCAAGTTTCTTTTGGGTCCCAACCCCAATAACGCCCCCAACTTTCATTAGCCCATTGTCCGCCAAGAAAATTCCCAATGGTCAACATAATCAGTCCAATCGTTAAAGCCATTTCATTGATATACGTCAGCTCCTGAATATTTAAATCCATTTTGGCTTTGTTTTTTTCATTGGTAAACAAAATCAATAGTAAAGAAACCAATCCTAAAATCATCCCAAGAGCAAACGGTCCATAACTTGCCACAATTACCGCTACGTGAATCATTAACCAATACGAATTCAATACCGGTTGTAAGTTAGCTATTTCTGGATCAATCCAATTCATATACGCTGCCATCAAAATCATAGCGGTAACAAAAGCTGATGAAGCCACCGTTAATTTGGATTTTCTATCAAAGGCTAAACCAAAGAACATCGTAGCCCAAGCCACATAAATAATAGATTCGTACGCATTACTCCAAGGTGCGTGACCTGAAATAATCCATCGCGCAATTAGTCCTAAAGTATGTAAGAGAAATAATAATCCAACAGCAATGTGCATTACATTAATACTAATTCGTATAGCTTTTCTTGATTTGAATATTTCAACAATAGTCAACAACAACATCAAAACAGCCGCTGTTAAATACCAATACGGCAAATTCTTGAATACATCGTATTTATTATACGCAATTTCTAAGTCAATTTTATCTTCAGAAGGTATCACTGAGCTTCCAAACTTCTTTTGAAAACCATGTAAACTTTCTATTAATTCATTGGCTGATTTATAATCATTAGAAGTAGCCGCTGCATTTAAAGTGCCGAAATACAAAGGCAAAATACTTTTTGTGTACGTCGCATCCATGCCTTTCATTCCTGACTCATTCAACTCTAAATAGGAAATCCATTTGTTATTTGGATCATTTGGAATAGGGAAAATTTTCAAGATTCGTCCGCTTAAGGCTGACTCCATTAAATTCACTTTCTTATCCGTTTCAATAAAATCTTTCTCAAACTGATTCGGATTGGCACTTTTAAAAGCGTCTTCTATATATGGCGTTAATTTGTAATTGCCTTTGGCATCAAAAAAAGATACAAACGGAGCAAATTTTGCTTCAGCATCTATTCCTATAATCTTACGAATACTATCATTACCCGCTTTAATATAAATAATAGGTACTTGAATCCAAGCACTCGCATATTGTGTCATGGACAAAAATGCTTGATCAGAATTCATACCTTTATACGTATCTGAATGACTTACTTTACGTAATAATTCGGAAGAAAAAGTATTGATTGGTTTCATCCTTCCTCCTGCATCTTGAATAATCAAACGTCCAAATTTAGCCGCATGTTCTTCCGAAACTTTATATTTAGCAATCAAAGAATCTATTTCTTTTACAGAAGGCATTTTTTGAATATGACCGGAATGATTGTGGCCTTGTGTCCATCCATTGAAACTAAAAACCAAAAACAGTATTGCAATTAATGTCGCTTTTTTAGCTTTTACCGCTTCTAATTTTCGTTTCAAATCAGCAAAACGTGAATGTTTAGTAAACAAAATAGCCATCATAGCGATATACAATAAAAAGTAACCTAAATAGGTAATGTTAGTTCCCCAAAAATCATGATTTACAGACAAAACTGTTCCTTTTTCATCAGGATCAAATGAAGACTGAAAGAAACGATAGCCTTTATAATCCAAAACATGATTCATATAGATTTGGGCATCAAATGTTTCTAATGAATCTTTAACAGTCACTTGACTTTCAAAAGCCGAATAACTTTTCTCTGTTCCTGGATATTTTTTAGCAATAAAATCGTTCAACTTGATTGTAAAAAGCAATTCATACGCTTTACTTCCGTAAAAGAAAGAATAGTCTTTATTACCGATTTTTACCGTTTGAGGCTCTCCCGTTTTACCTTTAGAACCTAAAACAGTCACTTCCTTTTCTTGTCCTTCTGCGGTAATCTTAAGTACCAATGCATCTTCATGTGTTTTGGCTTTAAAATCATTATTGGATTCGTATACAATAGTTCCTTGAGTAGGGACATCTGGGAAAACAAATCGCTTTTCGCCAATAGAATAAAGGGAACGCAACATCAAAGGTTGCTCAATATCTTTCTCTACTTTACCTTGTAGTTTATCTGCCATTCGCATAAAATTACCTTCAAAAGGCGTTTGAATAGTTGGCTCTGCTCCTTTGGTGTTAATATTTATAGCGCCTGCTGTTGGTTTGTTTAGCGCAAATAATACATTATGAATATTTTGCACTTCGCCTTCTTTCAAAAAGTGCTCTTCACGCCCACCTGCTCCCGCTTCGACTAATTTGAGATACAAAATTCCTTTAGCATCAGGCTGGATTTTTTGCTTGGCACCCATAATATAATTGGTACAACGAACCTCGAATGGGGTTTTGTCAAATTCTCCCGAAAGGGTAAAATTAGTATTGATAACTGGTGATAACAACAACGGTTTTTCAAAAACACGTCGTTTCATTTCGCCTTTGTATTCACCATCTACAAAAACAGTTAAGAACGTTTTATCAGAATAGACTTTGTTTTCTGTAGCGCCTTCGCGAATGGGCATCACGCCTTCGTAACTAATGTATCGTGTAATAAAAGCTCCTAATAAAATGAAGATAAAAGCTAAGTGTAACAACAAGGTTGCCCATTTTTCTTTTTTGAATAATTGGTAACGAGGAATATTACCAATAAAATTGATCATAAAGAAAACCATAATCACTTCAAACCACCACGAGTTGTAGATTAAAATTCGAGCTGTATCTGTATTGTATTTACTTTCGATAAATGTTCCCGCTCCCATAGCTACTGCAAAAACTATAAAAAGTACTGCCATTAAACGGGTAGAGAACAAAATTGAGCCTATTTTTTTATCCATTAGTTAGGAATTTTATTTTATACAAAGTGCCGCAAAAGTACTTAAAAATGTTGAGTTCTATAAACAGACACTTGTTAATTTAATCCAAAATTAATATCCAATTTATCTTCATTTTTTTTGCTAAATTTGCCAGTATGACTAAAGTAAGTATCATTGGTTCTGGAAATGTTGCGCAACATTTGATTCAAGCTTTTCTATTGAATAGCAAAATCGAATTGGTACAAGTATTGGCTCGTAACAAAAAGAGTGTCACTCACCTACTCGATACTCCTAAAATCACTTCGAATTACGACCAATTACAAGATGCTGATATTTATATTATTGCAGTATCGGACGATGCCATTGCTGAGGTTTCGTCACAATTGCCTTTTAATAACCAATTAGTGGTTCACACCTCTGGTACCGTTGGCCTAGACGCATTAAACAACAAAAACAGAAAAGGTGTTTTCTACCCGTTACAAACTTTTTCTAAAAATAAAGCGGTTGATTTTAAAACCATTCCCATTTGTTTGGAAGCCGAAAATGAAACCGATTTAAAACTGCTACAAAAAGTAGCCCATTGCATTTCTGAATCGGTTTACGAAATCAATTCTCAACAAAGAAAAACATTGCACGTTGCGGCTGTTTTTGTCAATAATTTTGTGAATCATTTGTACCAAATCGGTAACGAAATTTGCGAAGCTAACCAAATTCCTTTTGCTATTCTAAAACCTTTGATTCAAGAAACGGCTGCTAAAATTATGACGCTTTCGCCAAAAGAAGCTCAAACTGGTCCAGCAAAACGAAATGACCTCAAAACAATTGAAGCTCATCAACAGTTTTTAACTGATAAAAATCAAGCTACTATTTATAAACTACTAACCCAATCTATACAAAATAATGGCAAAAAGCTATAAAGAAATAATGAACGACATCACTACTTTTATTTTTGATGTTGACGGCGTACTAACGGATGGTTCTGTATTCGTTTCAACCGAAGGAGAAATGTTACGTACCATGAACATTCGCGATGGGTATGCCATTAAATCAGCCGTGGATTGCGGCTACAATGTGTGTATCATTTCTGGAGGAAGCAATGAAGGAGTTCGTGTTCGATTACGCAACTTAGGAATTACAGACATCCATTTAGGTACACCCGATAAAGTAGCTACTTTTGATGAATACACCGATATTTACAATATCAAACCCGAACAAGTTTTGTATATGGGCGACGATATTCCTGATTATCATGTGATGAAATTAGTAGGTTTACCTACTTGTCCTCAAGATGCAAGCCCAGAAATAAAAGCGATCTCAAAATACATTTCGCATAAAAATGGTGGCAAAGGCGCTGTTCGTGATGTGATTGAACAAGTCATGAAAGTGCAAGGCAAATGGATGGAAAACTTTGATGGAAAACACGATTAAAGACAAAAACAAATGCTTAAATATAAATTAGCCAAGTATTCCTTAATTTTAGCTTCGGGTTCGCCAAGACGCCAACAATTTTTCAAAGATTTGGATTTGGATTTTGAAATTCGCCTCAAAGAAGTGGAAGAAGTCTATCCTCCTGAATTGAAAGCTGGTGCAATTACGGATTATTTGGCTGAATTAAAAGCCAATGCTTTTGAAGGGGAATTAAAGGAAAACGAAATCTTAATCACGAGTGATACCATTGTTTGGCATAATAATAAAGCTTTGGGTAAACCCAAAGATGCACAAGATGCTTTTTCAATTTTGAAATCATTGTCGAATGCCACTCATGAAGTCATTACTTCTGTTTGTTTTAAAACTACTGAAAAAACAGAAACAATTTCTGAGACCACTCAGGTAACTTTCAATGCTTTAAGTGACGAAATGATTTATTACTATTTAGACCAATATAAACCTTTTGACAAAGCGGGTGCCTATGGAATTCAAGAATGGATTGGTTGTATTGGGGTGAATAAAATTGAAGGTTCTTATACTAATGTTATGGGAATGCCAACAGATAAAGTATTCAATTATTTAAATAATTTAGACAACTAAACTATGTATATTTCTTTTTTTAACGACTTTGCACGCGAGGCTATCGGAACAGGAATTGTTTTAATTCTACTAGTAGTACTGCGTGTACTTACTACTAAACTGGTACGTCGTTATGCCCGACTGAGCGAAACCATCGAAAGAAGAACAAATCTGGTAATCAAATACCTTCACTTGTTAATTAATATTTTGCTTATTGTTGCATTAATTGTTATTTGGGGGGTTGATACTAAAGATATCATTCTAGCTGTTTCTTCCATTGCTACTGTAGTGGGTGTAGCTATGATTGCGCAATGGTCAATACTAAGCAATATTACTTCTGGAATTATCTTATTCTTTTCCTTCCCATTTAAGATTGGCGATACTATACGAATTCATGATAAAGATTTTCCAATAATTGCAGAAATAGAAGATATTAGTGCGTTCTATATTAGTATGATTACCAAAGAAGGAGAACGTGTAATATACCCTAACAACTTATTGTTACAAAAAGGGGTTTCAATCGTAAATACAAATTACGAACCAACAGATTTTACTGACTAATAATAACCAACCTAAGATGCCAAATCACAAACAAAAATTTTGGAAAAAAAGCTATACTTGGGTTCTCATTATTAATGCGATTTACATCCTATTGTTTTATTTTATAATGCAATTATACGCCTAGACTATGGAACTATTCGACTGGATTGTACTCGTTGTGACCTTACTATTCATAGTTATCTATGGGGCATGGAAAACGAATGGAAGTAAAAACGTTCAAGATTACATTCTGGGAAACAACGAAACTCCTTGGCACGTTATTGGACTATCTGTAATGGCAACTCAAGCGAGTGCAATTACCTTTTTATCTACCCCTGGACAAGCTTACCATGACGGAATGGGTTTTGTGCAATTTTATTTTGGCTTACCCATTGCTATGGTGATTGTTTGTGTAACCTTCATCCCTATTTACCATAAATACAAAGTCTATACTGCATATGAATATTTAGGCAAACGATTTGATTTGCGCACTCGTTCTTTAGCGGCTTTTCTTTTCTTATTTCAAAGGGGTTTAGGAACTGGATTAACCATTTATGCTCCAGCTATTATTTTATCGGCTTTATTAGGTTGGAACATTAACTACCTGAATATAATTATCGGACTTTTGGTAATTATTTATACCGTTAGCGGGGGAACTAAAGCGGTAAATGTGACCCAAAAACAACAAATGTTCATTATTTTATCCGGTATGTTGATTACCTTTTTTTGGATTCTATATTACTTACCTAATGACATGAGTTTTAGTAATGCCATGCATATAGCAGGTGCTAATGATAAAATGAACATTCTTAATTTTTCATTTGACCCTGAAGAAAAATATACCTTTTGGAGTGGAATAACGGGCGGTTTTTTCTTGGCTTTAGCCTACTTTGGAACAGACCAATCGCAAGTAGGGCGCTATTTATCTGGTAAATCAGTAAAAGAAAGTCAAATGGGATTGTTAATGAACGGATTGTTAAAAGTACCTATGCAATTTTTTATTCTTTTAACTGGCGTGATGGTTTTTGTATTCTTTCAATTCAATCCAGTGCCTTTAAATTTCAACCCCAACAATAAGGTTATTGTTGACAATTCCCCTTACAAAGAAGAATACCATTCACTAGAAAAAAAATTAGAACTAGTATCCGAGGACAAAAAAGTAATCAATCTATTGTATATTGACCAACTCAATCAAGATTACGACAATCCTATTCTTAGAAAAGAAATGATTGCGCTTTCAGACAAAGAGAAAGATTTGAGAGATCGTGCCAAAGCAATTATTTCAAAAGCAGATAGTCATAGTGAAACTAATGACAAAGATTATGTGTTTTTCCATTTTATCTTAAATTATTTACCCAAAGGACTTATTGGATTATTATTGGCTGTAATTATTTCAGCGGCCATGTCCTCAACTGCCTCCGGCTTAAATGCTTTAGCATCAACCACTACCATTGATATTTACAAACGAAATTTAAAAACTGAGAAATCAGAAAAACACTACCTCAACGCTAGTAAACTGTTTACCTTGTTTTGGGGAATTATTGCTATTCTTTTTGCATGTATTGGCACCTTGTTCGAAAACTTGATTCAGCTAGTCAATATAATTGGTTCTATTTTTTACGGAACTGTCTTAGGAATATTCTTAGTTGGGATTTACTCCAAAAGAATTCAATCGGATGCGATTTTTTATAGCGCTGTTTTTAGCCAAATTACCATATTCATTATTTACTACTTCGCGATTTATATTTATCCAAGTGGCGAAGAAAAACTAGGGTATTTATGGCTTAACTTTATTGGAGCATTATTAACGATGAGTATTGCTTGGTTCTTGGAACGATTGGTTTTCAAGCATCAAAAATCATATTCTTAAAATAAAAAATCCCGTTTAGTAAAACGGGATTTTTTTATTGTAATCAATATTGATATTATTTCTTACTCCATTCAGCAATACTATCTTTATTCATTTTTACATAATCTTGGTTTTTAGCTTCTTCTGCCGCTTCTAAAGATAATTTTGCAGTCTCAATAGCCCCTGACTTATCACCTTGTTTAGCCTGGATTAATGACTTTAGTCTCAAAAACCAAAAAGGTTTGTCCTTACTTAAGTCTAATGATTTATTCACATAAACTAAAGCTTTAGCCAAATCATTATTAGATTGGTATAAAAAATTAGCTGCTGAATAATAATCGTTTGCTGTTGGTCCAGCTAACACTTTGTCAATACTTGCCATTGCTGTTTTTTGGGTAGGAACTTCAAATTTTAAAGCTACATAAGAGTTTTCCCAGAAAATCTCTAAAAATGCAAAATTAGCATCCAAATCAGCAATATTGATAGTCAAACTTTCTACTGGTTTTGATAATGCCTCTTCCTTAACCGTAGTTTTAAGCGCTACATTAGCCTCACTAAATTCTTGAGGTAATCCCCAGTTATCAGTAGTTGTGTAAAAAATAACATCCCAACTTTCAATTCTTGGTACTGTATACAAGGCATATTTTCCTTTTTTCAATACTTTGCCATCAATAATAACATCATCGCTAAATGAAATAGTAGTATTCTCATTAGCTCCTGTTCTCCACAGTTTTCCAAATGGAACTAAATTTCCAAAAACAGGTCTGCCTTTAGCACCCGGTCTAGAATAATTTACCTCTACCTCTGTCAAACCTACCATTTGAGTAAGGACTGCTCTTGGACTGGCTTGGGGTGTTTTAATTTGTGCTTGTGCTGTAAAATGAACAATTAAAATTGTTACTGCAATAATTATTTTTTTCATAGAAATTAATTTTAAGGTTTTCAAATTTACAAATTCAAACTGCTAAATCTCAGCAATGACTATTTAATTTTTAATGTCTTAACAGTGGCAGTATTTAATTCTTTAAAATGATTGATGATAATATCCGCTTCTTCTAAATTTTGATCTTTAGAATGTTCACTATTATATCCTACACAAAAGATTCCCGCAGCTTTAGCCGCTTTTACTCCATTGGTACTGTCTTCAATTACGATACAATTTTCTTTTGGCGCCAAAGACAAAGAAGCTGCATGTTCAAAAATGGCAGGATGTGGTTTTGACTTAGGAAAATCTTCTCCACTTACAATATGAGTAAAATAATCGTGTAATCCAAAACGAGTAAAAACACGATTAATTGTCACTTTTGAAGCGGAAGAGGCTACAATTAATTGTATTCCATTTTGATGTAAATCTTCAATCAAATCCCGAACCCCTTCTAATAATTCCAAATCTTCTTTGGTATCAAAAGCATCATTAAAAATACTTCTTTTGCGTTGGATCAAGTCTTCTACTTCATGCTCTAATTGAAAATGGTCTTTCAGTGTTTGAAACGTATTACGAGTAGAAAAACCCGTAAACGACGTATACATTGCCTCACTCACATCAATATTCAATTCTTCAAATTGTTTGTAATACGCATAACGGTGTACGGGTTCAGTATCCACAATTACACCATCCATATCAAATAGTACTGTTTGTATCATCTTATTACTATCTATCATTATTCTTCCACTTCTCTATTTAATAGATACCTAATTACTGTTTCTGCGGCATACAAACCAAATAATCCCGGCATATAACTATTGGTACCGTAAAACGATTTTTTAAAATTCTGACCATCCGTAATTTTCAAACTTGTTTCGTCTTGAATCTCTGAAGAAAAAACAACTTTAATTCCTTTGTATATTTTTTCGGCCTTTAGACGTCTTTTTATGGTTCTTGCCAAATGACAATTTTCGGTCTTGCTAATATCCGAAACCTTCACTTTAGCAGCTTCCATCTTACCCCCTGCTCCCATGCTACTGATAATCTTAACCCCTTTTCTTTTAGCTGCCATTATCAAGTTTAATTTTGGAGTGACGCTATCAATACAATCCAACACATAATCAAACTCTGTGGAAACTAATTCATAGGCGCGCTCTGGCGATAAAAATTCTTGAATGCGAGTCAATTGCAATTCAGGATTAATGTCCATCAAACGATCTCCTACAATGGTAATTTTAGGTTGCCCCACGGTAGAATGCAACGCAGGTAATTGTCGGTTAATATTAGTGATATCCACTACGTCTCCGTCTACAATGGTTAGATTTCCTACTCCTGCCCTTGCTAAAAATTCAGCGGCAAAAGAGCCTACACCTCCTAATCCAACTACTAAAATCCTAGCGTTGTGCAATTTTTCTAATCCTTCTTTTTTAAATAATAATTCGGCTCTCTCTGTCCACGCTGCCATAATTGTGTTTATTTGGTTATATGTTTAATCAATTATTTGGATGTAATCCAAAGACCTTTCTAATATTAGTATTCACTAATTCTTGTATTTGTGTTACTGAAATACCTTTACATTGTGCCGCTAAAGCATACACTTCCTGAATCGTTTGCTCTTCAGTATCTGTTTCTAAGAAAAATCGGTCGTTAGGCATTGCCTTAAAAACCGCTTCTAATTTAGGTAACCGTAATAAATATTTCCCAAAGGAAATGTAAAAACCATTGGATACCAATTCTTTTGCTAATTGTTCATTTTTAGAATACCCATGTATCAAAATAGGCACAGTGATATTCAATTTATTTTTAATTTGAATCAATTCTTGAAAAGCTGCTACACAATGAATCACCACTGGCTTTTGGTATTGTTCTGCTAAAAACAATTGACGCTCGAAAACGGCTTGCTGCAATTCCATTGGAACAGCAATTCGCTTGTCTAATCCACATTCGCCCACTGCCAAACAATTGGGTTCATTTAACTTACTTTCAATGATAGCTAAATCAGATTCGATTCGATCTTCAACAATATACCAAGGGTGAATTCCAATCGAATAATTAGGAATTGTATCGGTAAATTCTTGCGGATACTGATTGACTAATTCAACTACATCATCCTGATGGGTATAAGTATGCGTATGTAGATTAAAATAGTGCACTACTCATGAAATTTTTTAACTCCTGCACGAATGGCTATTTTCAAATCATTTTCTAGAGGCACTTTAGGACACGAGTACTTGTGACTATACGCGCAATACGGATTGTATGCTGTATTAAAATCAATAACTATAGTATCTCCTTTGGGGATTTTCATATCAATATACCTGCCGCCTATGTAACTTTCGGTACCGCAAGTCAAATCAGAAAAGGGTAAAAATAAATAATCTTTGTACTGTTCTTTCTTAGACAATTCAATATTTCTGTACAAATTAAGTTGAAAGGACTGACCATCAATAGTGAAATACGCTTCGCCATATTTTACATAAACAGGCTTTCTGTCTGTAGACGTTTTCATTTCAAAAGGCTGTTCATTTTCGGTACGAATGAATTTTGCCACAACAAAAAATTTCTCGTTGGCAGGATAATAATCCAAACTTTTAAATACTTGAAGATCTTCCGGCAAAAGCGGACTTGTTTTAGCATCGGCATATTCTGCATTCAATTGGTTTTGAAATTTTTCGACTGCTGCCAAGCTAAATGTTTCTTGCGCAAAGCCAAAACCAAACTGTAATAGCAATACTAGTATAATTATCTTCTTCATTGTGAATATCTTTTCAGCAAAAATACTACACAATCCAACAGAAACCAAAGTGTTTTCTATTCAAATAAAATTTATTTCACCTAGTGTCAATTCCGAAAATAAATCCTTGACTAAAAGTTGGTACCTTTGACACTCAAACAAAATTATGATTCAATCAGGATTTCAACGATACATTAATAATTTCAAAGGATTTCGAAGAGAAGTTTGGATTCTAGCACTGATTACCTTTATCAATCGTGCAGGAACGATGGTATTGCCATTTTTATCGAAATATCTAAAGGAAAACTTGCATCTTTCGTATTCGCAAGTCGGTTGGATTATGGTATCTTTTGGTTTTGGTTCTATGTTAGGATCGTGGTTAGGCGGTAAATTATCTGATAAAATTGGGTTTTACAAAATCATGATTTTCAGTTTATTTACTAGCGGTGTACTGTTCTTTTTTTTGCAATACGTCACTTCGTTTTGGACATTGTGCATCTGTATGATTATTATCATGGTCATTGCCGACATGTTTCGACCTGCTATGTTTGTTTCGTTAAACACCTATGCTAAACCCGAAAACCGTACACGCGCTTTAACACTCGTTCGATTAGCAGTAAATCTTGGCTTTGCCGCAGGACCTGCCTTAGGAGGTTTAATTATTCTTAGTAAAGGGTATCAAGCGTTATTTTGGGTTGACGGTAGCACTTGTATTATTGCCATTGTTCTATTTGCTGTATTGGTAAAAGAGAAAAAAGTTCCTGACGATTTGATTGCAAAAAAACAAGCTGAATCCGAACGAGAATCAGTGTTTAAAGACAAAATATTTTGGATTTTTTTGTTTGTTTGTTTCATTACTGCCGTCTTATTTTTCCAGTTATTCACCACACTCCCGCTCTATCATAGTGAACATTTTGGCTTGACCGAATTTCAAAGCGGTTTGATTCTTTCCTTGAACGGAATTCTTATTTTCTTTTTAGAAATGCCCATTGTGAGCTATTGCCAACGCAAGGACATCAGCAAATTAAGTATTGTACTTTGGGGCTGTGTCTTAATGGCGATTAGCTTTTATATCTTACTTTTCAACGACTGGGCTGGAATGCTAATTGTAAGTTTACTATTCATCACTTTTGGTGAAATGTTCATCTTTCCATTTTCTAATTCTTTTGCTATGGGGCGTGCGCCAAAGGGACACGAGGGGCGCTACATGGCACTGTTTACGATGAGTTTTAGTTTGGCTCACATTACCAGTTCTAAAATGGGATTAGAAATTATTAGCCAATGGAATTACCAAGCCAATTGGTTTGTTATGGGGAATTTGGCAGTAGTTGCTGTAGTGTGCTGCATTTGGCTACAACGACTAATAACTGCCGAGAAATAATCTTTTTTCTGAATAAAATGTTGGCAATTTCTTATCAAAAAGTTAATTACGTTAAATTTTTGTAAAGGTATTTTAGGGTACAAAAATCAATTAATAGGTTTGCTTCGTTAAAACAAAAATCAATTGTAATAATCAAATTATATATTTATGAATACCAAAAAACAGTATTTTACATTAGCACTTGCTTTCACTTTAATTATTGGCGGCTCTGTTTCTCTTTTGGCACAAAATAAGAAAAACCAAGACCGCTTAGAAATCAATAATCCTTCAGACGATGTAGTAATGACATGGAATAAAACCACTCCAGAATCTGAAATGAACGATGACATAAAAGCATTGAAAAAATACGGTGTAACTATCAATTACGCTGATGTAAAACGCAATGCTAAAAACGAAATTACGGGTTTAAAAATAAGTTACGAAGATGAAAAAGGCAATAAAGGTGAGTTGAAACTCAACCAACAGTCGCCAATTGCAACTATTAATTTCTACAAATCAGGAGACGAAATTGGATTTGGTACACCACCTAACCCAGGCGGAATGGAAAGCTTTTTCTTTAATGGAGCCCCAAATGGAAAAATGCTACAACAATTTGGATTCCATGATGAAGATGGAAATCCTTCAAATGGTAGCTTTAAATTTAATTTCTCTGACAAAAACAAGTCCCCTAAAGCAACCAAAAAATCAAAAATTGTCATCAAAAAACCAAACAAACAGGACCTAATTATTGAAGATGGCGAAGTGATTTCGGGAGCCGAAGACTATACTGCTGAAGAAATTGAAAAAATTAAAAAAGACGCTGCTGTAAATTCTGATGATTTGGGAGAAGAGGACTTAAACGCAATAGGAGAATTTGATTTACGAAATGAAAAAGGCGTACAAGAATTCAAGAAAAAAATTAAAAAAATGATGAGTTCTGACGCATCAGATGCCGATGAGAAATCAGAACTAGCCAAAGCTAAAGAAGAAATGATCAAGGCTAAAGAAGAATTAGAGAAAGCCCGCATTGCCTTAGAAAAAGCAACACCATCAAAAAAGAAATAAAATCAAGAAAAGACCATTACAATTGATGGTCTTTTTTATTTTTGTAAAAAAAAAGCAATGTTTAAAATTTTAGCTAAAATCAACAAAGTACTATTACCTAGTTTAACCAAACAAGGATTGGATGTTACCAAAGCCAAGAAATGGCAAATGGCACTAATAGGATATCGCTATTATGTAACCAGTAGAGCCTTAGATAAATAAATCCCAAAAGGAAGTAGTTACTCAAAAAAAGCAGTTATTTTTTAAATTTGAATTTGGATATCTACCATTTTTGCCTATATTTGCACCCGCAACAAGGCCTCGTGGCGCAACTGAATAGCGCATCTGATTACGGCTCAGAAGGTTACAGGTTTGAATCCTGTCGAGGTCACGAATAAAAACAATACAATCCAAAAATAATCAAGTTTACTTGAAATTATTTTTGGATTTTTTGTTTTTTCAAAGCGGAGCTTTACTGGATCTATAATCCTGTCAAAATAACCCAACTTGCTTGAGCGTTTTTTTATTTTGATAGTATTTTCAAAGCGGAGCTTTACTGGATCTATAATCCTGTCAAAATAACCCAACTTGCTTGAGCGTTTTTTTGTTTTAATAGTATTTTCAAAGCGGAGCTTTATTAGATATGTAACCAAAAAAAGTAATTTAGCCTCAATAAGACCAAAAACAATTGTATGACCACTTATTTCTTTGATATCCTTTACCAAAATACCGTGTATGGCGAAGAAGAAATGAATCTCAAAGAATTTGAGTCCTGTCAATTTATCAATTGTGATTTTACAGCGTGTAATTGTATAGGAGTAACGTTTATTAACTGTACGTTTACCAATTGCAACTTCAACCACACCCGACTCAATCATACTGCGCTACGAACCGTGCATTTCATTAATTGCAAAATGCAAGACATTAACTTTGCGATGTGCGATAAATTGATTTTTGAAATTAAATTCAGTCATTGTAATTTGGATTTCTCCAAATTTTATGCGTTACAACTAAAAGAAACCTTGTTTACCAACTGTAGTTTAATCGCTGTAGATTTTATGGCGGCTGATCTATCTAAAGCAATCTTTGATTCTTGCGATTTGTATCGTGCTGAATTTGATAAAGCCAATACATCCTATGCTAATTTCAAAACGAGCACCAACTACACGATTGATCCCGAAAAAACAAAGATTAAAAAAGCACTTTTTTCTTTAGAAGGTTGCAAAGGATTGTTGTACAAATACAACATTATTGTAGAATAATTTAGACCTTGAATTCCATTTTATAGTCTTCCATTAAATAACCGTGGTCCAAGACAACATCTTCTTCGCCCACGATTTCAAAGCCTACTTTTTGATAAAAAGTAACCGCCTTATTAAATCGGTTCACGTTTAACGATACAATGGCTGATTGATTGGCTCGAGCAGCCGCTACCACCGTATCAATTAACAACTTCCCTGCTCCTTTGCCTTGTGACTCTGGTAACAAATAAATCTTGTGCAAGCGGGTCGTATTCTGATTCAAATAGCCGTGTTCGTAAGAAGCAAAACCCAGTACCACTTCACCTTCTCTTACTAAAATAAATTGATGTCCTTTCTCCTGCATCTGAGCCATCAAGGCCTCATCCGAATAAAACAATTCCAACATATAGTCCAATTGAGCCGCTGGAACGATAGCTCCATACGTAACCGGCCAGGTTCTGTAAGCAATATCACGAATTGTTACTGTATCTGATGGTAATCCTTTTTGTATCGTAAGCATTTGAATTAGAGTATTAGACTGTTAGACTTTTTAGATTGTTAGATTATAGACTATTAGATTTTGAAATTAATATTGACCTTTGAAATTATTTTTAACCATATAAGGAATATAAGAAAGTATAAGTTCCAATATTCAACAACGAACTTTGAAGTTTGAAATTGACCTTTGAAATTGCTCTACCCGTGAACAGTTTCACTTTTACCATAATTGGTAATGATTGAGGCTTCAAAATCTAACCATTCTCTCCAGCGTTGTTCTACATCAATCCCTTCGCCATATTTACGGGCATAACCAATAAAAGTTGTATAATGTCCCGCCTCGCTTTCCATCAAATCACGATAAAATGTAGCTAATTCTTCATCTTCAATATTCTCAGAAAGCACTTTAAAACGCTCACAACTTCTCGCTTCAATCATGGCGGAAAACAACAAACGTTCTACTAATCCCGAAACTCTACTGCCATTACTGCTCCTTTTCATGTACAAATACAATTCGTTTACATAATCATCTTTGCGCTCACGCCCTAATTGAAGTCCGCGTTTGATGATAATATTGTGTACTTGTTCAAAATGGTCAATTTCTTCCTTAGCCAAAGCCAATAAATCTTGCACTAAATCTTGGTATTCCGAATTGTGTGTAATTATGGTGATGGCATTGGTAGCCGCTTTCTGTTCGCACCAAGCGTGATCGGTTAAAATCTCTTCAATATTTTTTTCGACAATATTCACCCATCTTGGGTCGGTTGGTAATTTTAATCGTAGTATTGACATTAACTATTTGTTTAAAGTGTAAGATTTCAAGTTGAGCCTAGAAAAAAAATAAGGTTTTGCCATTACTTTCCGTAAAAACAAAACCTTATAATTTGAATCTGAAACGTAAAAATTTAGAAAACGAAAATTGGTCTTTCGCTCATCATTTCGTTTACTTCAGCAGCTACTTCTTCGATTACATCTTCGTCAGTATGATTCATTAACACTTTATCAATAAGTGCTACAATTGTTTCCATATCAGACTCCACTAAACCACGAGTAGTGATTGCTGCAGTTCCTACACGAATTCCAGAAGTAATAAATGGCGATTTATCATCAAATGGAACCATGTTTTTATTTACTGTAATTTCTGCTTTTACTAACGCATTTTCAGCGTCTTTTCCAGAAATATTTTTATTTCTTAAGTCAATTAACATCATGTGGTTATCTGTACCACCTGAAATGATTTCGTATCCTCTCTTAGTAAATGCGTCTGCCATAGCTTTTGCATTTTTTTGCAATTGCATTGCATAGGTAAAGAATTCATCTTTTAAAGCCTCACCAAATGCAACTGCTTTAGCAGCAATAATATGCATTAAAGGCCCTCCTTGGTTTCCAGGAAAAACAGCCAAGTCCAATAAGTTAGACATCATTCTGATTTCTCCTTTTGGAGTAGTTAAACCAAATGGATTTTCAAAATCTTTCCCCATTAAAATCAAACCACCACGTGGCCCACGCAATGTTTTGTGAGTGGTAGTAGTTACAATATGACAGTGAGGTAATGGATCATTCATCAATCCTTTGGCAATTAAACCTGCTGGATGTGAGATATCAGCCAACAATATTGCGCCTACGCTATCTGCAATTTGTCTGAAACGAGCAAAATCAATATCACGAGAATAAGCCGAAGCTCCTGCAATAATTAATTTGGGTTGCTCTTTAGTAGCAATTTCTTGAATTTTATCGTAATCTAATCGTCCAGTTTCTTTATCAACACCATAAAAAACTGGGTTGTACAAACGTCCTGAGAAATTCACTGGCGACCCGTGAGTTAAGTGTCCACCGTGTGCCAAATCAAATCCTAAAATAGTATCTCCTGGTTTAATACAAGCGTGGTATACTGCTGTATTGGCTTGCGAACCTGAATGTGGTTGAACATTTGCATATTCAGCACCAAACAATTCTTTAGCTCTATCAATCGCAATTTGCTCCACAATATCTACTACTTCACAACCTCCGTAGTATCTTTTTCCAGGATAGCCTTCTGCATATTTATTGGTCAAAACAGAACCAGCTGCTTCCATCACTTCGTCACTTACAAAGTTCTCTGATGCAATTAATTCTATTCCGTGAATTTGTCTGTCTTGTTCTTCTAAAATAAGGTCAAAAATTTGTTCGTCGCGTTGCATTTGTGTAGTTTTCGTTAATTTGACGCAAAAATACAAAATTTCGTTGGCTAAATAGTCGCTTAGCAATATATTTGGCGTAGTATTTTTTAACAAATTAATTAACAAGAAAAACGCATTCTTTTTCAGATGGCACCATTTTTGAAAATAACATATCCCAAAACTATCTAAACCCAAATTTCATGAAAAAAATTACATTTTTACTTAGCCTTTTATTGCTTCTTTCTAATTGCGCACTCAAACATACTCAAGAATTAGTACACTCTGGCGATTATGATAATGCAATTACGGTTGCGGTTTCAAGTTTGGAATCCAATAAAGACAAAAAAAGTAAACAAGAGTATGTGTATCTCTTGGAAGAGGCTTTCGCCAAAGCTAAAGAAAGAGATTTAAACAATCTAACCTTACTCGAAAAGGAAGTTAATCCAGCACAACTAGAACGTATTTACCAACTTTATGTGGGATTGAATAACCGACAAGAAAAAATAAAACCTCTACTTCCTCTTCATTTAATCAAGGAAAATCGTACTGCAAGTTTTGCGCTTGAAAATTATAACAACCAATTGATTGCTAATAAAACTGCACTTTCTAATTATTTATACACTAACGCAAAAGAGTTGCTTAAGAGTACAAACAAAATGGATTTTCGTAAAGCATTTGACGATTTCAGTTACTTAAATCAAATTTATCCTGACTATAAAGATGTGAATGAACTTTTAAAAATCGCTAAATTTAAAGGTTCTGATTATGTATTGGTCAATGCTACAAACGAGACAAATAGTATTATTCCTATTCGTTTACAAAATGACCTACTAGATTTCAATACGTATGGACTACAAAATAAATGGACCGTATTTCACACAATCGAGCAAGAAGGAATTTATTATGACTTTAGTGTTCGTATCCGATTCCAAGAGGTTTTAATTTCACCTGAACAAATCAAGGAGAAAGAATTTAGCAAAGAACGTCGTATTAAAGACGGACAAAAAAAACTTATTGATGCTAATGGTAAGGAAGTACTAGACGAGAAAGGAAAAGTAGTTTTTGCAGACAATTTCAAAGATGTTTGGGTAAAAATTAATGAATTCAGACAATTCAAATCATGTAGAATTATGGCCAAGGTAGATTATGTAAATCTAACAACCAATCAAGTCATTCAAAGTTTTCCCTTAAGTAGTGAATTTGTATTTGAAAATATATATGCTTTTTACAAGGGGGACCGAAGAGCTGCTGATGACAGTTACTCTCCAAATTTCAATAAAAGAGCAATCCCGTTTCCATCTAACGAACAAATGGTTTACGACACAGGAGAAGACTTAAAAAACAAATTGAAAGGTATTCTAAATCAAAATCTATTTCGAAATTAATAATTTACTAACTCGTTGAACTTCAAACTCAACGAGTTTTTTATTTTTACATCCTAACATTGTAATGAAAAAATGTTAGAAAACACACAATTATCCTTATTTTATAAAAAAAGTTGTATTTTTGCTGGCGATGAATAAAATCAGTTTACATATAACTTCTTTATCACGGATAAACACACCCACTACCTCTCCCGAGGTACGGACACTATTTGTATAGTATCCACAATGTGTTTAGTCATTTATTCATTTTTCAATTTACCGTTTTGAAATCATTTTCGTTTTACATTGGATGTACATATCCTAAGAATTACATTTTAACTTCTATAGCACCAATTGGCAATACTTTGGCAAAATGGACTATGCTAGTTACTAGAATGAATACAAAACAAATTGCTATTGTTTCATCTACTATAAAATTCAACTCTTGAAATGAATATTAAAATTGTTGTAACTCAAGAAGAGCATTATAAGTTTGCGGAAGAAATCTGCGATACTATCGAAACTTCGGCTAAACTCCGAGGGACTGGTATTGCCAAGAGAACCCCTGAATACATTCAAAAGAAAATGGCTAACCAAGATGCTATCATTGCTCTAGCTGATGGAAAATTTGCGGGTTTTTGCTATATTGAAAGCTGGGAACACGGGAAATTCGTAGCGCATTCAGGTTTAATTGTACATCCTGATTATAGAAATCATGGTTTGGCTAAAAAAATTAAATCAAAAGTGTTTGAGTATTCGCTAAAAAAATACCCTGATGCCAAAGTTTTTGGAATCACTACTGGTTTAGCAGTAATGAAAATTAATTCTGACCTTGGCTACAAGCCGGTTCCTTTTTCTGAATTGACGACCGACCCAAGTTTTTGGAAGGGATGTCAAACCTGTACCAACTATGAAATTTTAAAAAGCAAAGACAATAAAATGTGTTTATGCACTGGAATGTTGTATGACCCAAAAGAAAAACAAAAAATTCCGCCAAGACACCCATTTAACGTAAAAGTACTCAATAGATTAAATAAAATTAAAGAAGCCTTATTCTTAAAAAAATAATTATACCATGAAAAAAGTTGTATTAGCCTATAGCGGAGGATTAGATACCTCATATTGCCTAAAATATTTAAAAAACGAAAAAGGATACGAAGTTCATACTGTATTAATCAACACAGGTGGATTTGATGATGCTGAATTGAAAGCAATTGAGGAAAGAGCATACGAACTAGGAAGTGCTAAGCATGCTAACCTTACTATTTTAGATAAATATTACGATAAAGCGATTAAATATTTAATTTACGGAAACGTATTAAAAAACAACACCTACCCACTTTCTGTAAGTGCCGAACGTGTTTTTCAAGCGATTGAAGCGATTAAATATGCAAAATCAGTTGGCGCAAGCGCTATTGCTCACGGAAGTACTGGAGCCGGAAACGATCAAATTCGTTTTGATTTGATTTTCCAAACTATTGCACCCGAAATCGAAATCATTACTCCTATTCGTGATTTAAAATTATCACGTCAGGAAGAAGTCGATTATTTGGCTAAAAATGGCGTACATTATTCTTGGAAAAAAGCACAATACTCTATTAACAAAGGTTTATGGGGTACTAGTGTGGGTGGAAAAGAAACTTTAACTTCTCACGAAGCCTTGCCAAGTGAAGCCTACCCTTCTCAATTACAAAAAGAAGGCGAAGAAAAAGTTACTTTAGAGTTTGACAAAGGAGAATTAGTTGCCGTAAATGGTAAAAAAGACACTCCGCCTAATAACATTGTAATTCTAGAAAAATTAGCCAATGCGTATGCCATTGGTAGAGATATTCACGTGGGAGACACTATTATCGGAATCAAAGGAAGAGTTGGTTTTGAAGCCGCAGCACCTTTAATTATCATCAAAGCGCACCATTTGTTAGAGAAACACACTTTAGGTAAATGGCAGCAATATTGGAAAGAACAACTAGGCAACTGGTACGGCATGTTATTCCACGAAGGTCAATTTTTAGATCCAGTAATGCGTAATATCGAAACGTTCTTAGAAGACACTCAAAAAACAGTCAACGGAACTGTAACGGTAACCTTAAAACCGTATCACTTTTCATTAGACGGAATCGAGTCTAAGAACGACTTGATGAATACAGGATTTGGGCAATATGGCGAAATGAATAATGCTTGGACTTCTGAAGACGCTAAAGGATTTATCAAGATTTTAGGAAATGCCCAAAATATATTTTCATCTGTAAACCAATTGAGCCATGATTAAAGTTGGAATCATCGGAGGTTCTGGCTATACTGCTGGGGAACTTATCCGAATTTTAATGTTTCATCCCAATACGCAACTGGATTTTGTGTACAGTACAACTAATGCAGGAAAACCGCTTTCGATTGCACATCATGACTTGTTGGGCGACATTGAAATGAATTTTACTGACCAAGTAAACCCTACTGTTGATGTTGTTTTTTTATGTTTGGGTCACGGAAAATCAAAAGCGTTTTTAGAACAAAATCAGTTTTCGAACGATACTAAGATTATCGACCTAGGAAATGATTTTAGATTAACTAAAGATGCTAATTTCAACGGAAAGCAATTTGTTTATGGTTTACCTGAATTAAACAAAACAAGCATTCAATCAGCGAATTATATTGCCAATCCAGGTTGTTTTGCTACGGCTATTCAATTGGCATTGTTGCCATTGGCTAAAAATGGATTACTCAACGAGGATGTTCATATCAACGCTACAACTGGAAGTACTGGTGCCGGAGTAACACCTTCAGAGACCACGCATTTCAGTTGGAGAAATAACAATATGTCACATTACAAAGCCTTTGAACACCAGCATTTAGGGGAAATCAATCAAAGCATTCAGCAATTACAAGCGGGATATCCAAACGAATTGATTTTTGTTCCTAACAGAGGGGATTTTGCCAGAGGAATTTTTGCCACATTATACACTACTGTAGAAGATAGTTTAGAAACTATTGTTGCGAAATACGAAGCGTATTACGCTGACCAACCTTTTGTAACCGTTACTACTACCAATATCAATATGAAACAAGTAGTTCAAACAAACAAATGTATCATCAGTTTGATGAAGAAAGGAAACCGGCTTTTGATTACTTCGGTAATCGATAATTTAACTAAAGGAGCCTCAGGACAAGCTATTCAAAATATGAACTTGTTATTTGGCTTAGAAGAAACCACAGGATTGCATTTAAAACCTTGTGGATTTTAGCCCCCTATCCCCCAAAGAGGGAATAAAGAAATAATTTAGATAAAACTATGAACTTATAAAAACAATTTCCCCGTTGCTCAATCCCCCTCCTTTGGAGGGGTAAGGGGAGGCTTATTATGAACTTATTTGACGTTTATCATTTATACAATATCACCCCTGTAAAAGCAGTAGATTGCACTATTACAGATAATAACGGTGTAGAATACCTAGATTTATACAGTGGTCATGGTGTGATTTCTATTGGACACACCCACCCACATTATGTATCCAAATTAAAAGCACAATTAGATGCTATTGGGTTTTATTCCAATGCCATACAAAATCCACTACAAGTAGAATTAGCCGAAAAACTAGGTAAATTATCTGGTTATG
>JACCDQ011870093.1_pt1 | contig 34384 bp, 38 predicted proteins | sample 7446031 | NCBI WGS metagenome assembly JACCDQ01 (sample SAMN15323442, study PRJNA562643) | freshwater metagenome | isolation source: river surface water | place: USA:Blue River Watershed | collected 2017-08-17 | reverse complement strand
GGGCCAGAGGCAGCGCAGGGGCCGCAGGCAGGGCCAGAGGCAGCGCAGGGGCCGCAGGCAGGGCCAGAGGCAGCGCAGGGGCCGCAGGCAGGGCCAGAGGCAGCGCAAAGCAGAACGGCCCCCGCAGGGGCCGCCAAGCAGGGCAGGCAAGGGGGCGGCAAGTCAGGCCGCAGCGGCCCCCCCGTGCTTGTCCAGCATCTCACGCACCCATTGCGCCGCAGCGGCGTCGCTTTTGAATTGCGTCTCGCCCGATGTGATAAGCGACGGCACGACCACAAAGTCATCCGCCCCAGTCAGCGCGGGCATGATTTTGCGGATCAATTCCGGGTGGTCGCGATGGCTGTTGTCCAGCCAATTCACATCGCGCTTGCCAGCGTGGCCAGCGATTGCAAAGCAGGCCGCGAAAGAGGCCCGCCGAAACGCCTCTGGCGCGCAGAGTAGCCAAGCAGCCCGCGCAACATCAAGCGGGGCCGTATCCAAGCGCAGCGCGAAGGCGGCGTTGCGCTTGTCGTCATAGATATCAGTTTGCTGACCTGTCACGATCCAGAGGGCGACAGGGCGCGTCGCCGATAGCAGGCGCACAAGCGCAAGCGCAGCGGCCCCGCGCCGCTGGATCGTGTCATGCTCGACACTGGCGGAAACGCCAATATCCACGACAACGGCCAGCGGGGCCATATCGTCGACCAGCCGGACACGGCGGCGCATTGCCAGCGGCGACCCAGCCAGATAGGCCGAGACGCAAGGCGCGCCCCCGGCCACAGCGGCCACAGTCGCAAAGCGCGAAGTTGCGAAATCGACGCTTTCCATTTTGTCTAGCAGGCGGTCACAAGCACCAGTCAGGGCAGGATTGCCCTCGCTTGCGCGCTTCATGGTTTGGGCCGGGCTTGCCCCATACCACGCCCCGCCCTCTGCGTTGCCGTTCAGATAGGGCGAGGGCGCGCACGGCCCCCGCAGATAGGCGGCAAAGTCAGCCGGGTCAGAAAACCGCGCGCCGTGGCAGCCGTCGGGCAGATGGATTTTTTCCATGGATCAGACCCCCCGCAACATGTCGGCTTGCGCGTCAGTCAGGCCAGCCAGATAGGTCATGTTCGCCGCTTCTGACTTGGAAAACCCGGCGGCAATCAGCGCGGCCCCGGCCATGCTAGTGCGCGGGTCAATAATGGCTTTCACGCCCTGCTTTGCCGCTTTGGCGCGGGCGCGCTGCACTTGCGCCGCCCAGTCAGGATTGCCGCAGATAGCGCTTTCCAGTTTTTCGTCGTAGCCCCACGACAGCTTTGCAGCAAAGCGCGACAGGAAAGCAGCGTCCAAGCGATTGCGGCCGATAAACTCGGCCGTTGCACCCTGCCCCCATGTATTACCTGCCCCGATGCAAGCAAAGTCAGCATGGCGCTCTACAATCTCGCCCGTGGGCAGCGATACCTCGCCATTGGCCAGCGCAGCGTTTAGGCAAAGCGTCGCCTCCGCTGACCAACTATCCAATTCATCAAGCAGGCACAGCCCGCCGTCGCGGAACCGTTTCACGAAAATCGTCTCATGATAGCGGCCCCCAGCGTCGACAAATCCGACCAGCTCATGCGCCATCGCCATAGCGCCATGGAATCCCCAAGTCAGGCCCAAGGCGTCCGCCGCTTGCCGCGCCCCGTGGGTTTTGCCGGACCCGGTCGGGCCAGAAATCCAGACGTTGAGGCGACGCCCGGCAGCGTCGCGCGCGCCAAGGCATTTGATCAGCGTTTCCAGCATTGGGTGACGCGACGCTGGCAACTCGCCCCCAAAGGGCTTTCCGTCGCGATCCACGACAAGCAGCGTCGCCTGCGCGTTTTCCAGCGCTGCGACGCGATCAGCCAGCGCGTCAAGCGCAGCGCCGCCGCCTGCCCCGCCCATGGCAGCGACCAGTGTTGCAAGCGCGGCCCCGACGTCGCCGTCAATTGTGGGCGCAGGCGTAGGAACAGCGGGATTGGGGGCGGCATAGCGGCCACCAAAAAGGCCAGCGGGGGCTTTGGGCATGTCGTTCATTTGGTCGTCTCCAAGGTCAGGTTTAGCAGGCGGCACAGCGCCGTTCAGGATTGCGGCCAAGTCGAGGCCGAGGTGGCGGGCGACATCAAGCGCCCTAGCAGCGCCAAGTGACGCCGTGTCGACGCCGTGGGTCCGGCGATAGGCAGGCCAGTCGGGATGGGCGGCAATGGCGCGGCGCAGGGCAGCGCGGTCAGCGTTTGAGATTGCCATTACAGCACCCACAGCCCGACATAGAGGCCGCCGAATAGCAGGGCGCAGCCAATAGCGGCGTCAGCGATATCGCCAAGGGTGCAGCGAAGGGGTTTGGTCGGTTTGGTCATGGTCATAATCCCAGCAGGCGCGGCACCATTGCCGCCCCCCGTTTATAGGCGAAGGCGCTGCGAGTTGTAAATAGTCAAGTTTGACTTTGTAATAGTTTTAAAGCTAGTAAATTCAAGGGCTTAAGAGGAAAACGGTCAGATAGTCAAACTTGACTATCAGAAACTGTTACAAAGTATAGGCTATACCACCGTTTTTGGCCCTAATGAAATCAATAGGTTAGCACCATTAACAAGCGCAATGACATATGGCGCTGCGCAAGTCGTTTACTACATCGCGCGGCAACCTAATAGGTTGCTCGCGCGAGGCGCTCGCACCCGGTTGCCCCACGGTTTTCAGAAGGTCGGAAAGAGGCGGCGCGGCAGGGCCAGCGCCTGCCGATTTGGGCGGCAGGGCGCAGGGGTTTTGGGAATGATAAAGCGCGGTATGCGAATAGAGCGCTAAAAAGAGGCGCTAGAGCGCGTGTAGGGCGGTTTTGGGGATAGAGGGTGCCGAAGGGGCTAGCGGCGCTGTAAGGGCGCTTCTGGGCGCTCTACGGGGGTGCGGGTTTTGTGCGGCCCGTCTCGCGCCAATGGATTGCGCCCGATAACGCGCTGCGCCGCGCCCGCGCCCGCCGCGCTGCGATCCAGTCAGACCAGCGCTGCGATCCAGTCAGGGCAGCGCCGCCGCGATCCAGTCAGCGCGATATGGTTTAGCGCTTAACATTCCAGTCAGCGACGCGAGGCAAGCGCAGTCAGGGCCAAGTCAGCAAAGTCAGGGCCAGTCAGGAGCCAATGAAATCAAGGGGTTACGGGCAGTCAGGGCCAGTCAGGGCCGGGATCGGGCGCGCGGCCCCCCACGGGGGTGGCTCGGCGGGGGGCAGGATGATTTTGACACCCTGACAGGGCGTCGCATGATAAATTTTTCTGCGCCGGAATTTTCCGCAACAGGAGTAAAAGCGCACTTAAAAAATTTCTGCAATAATTTCAGACACTTAATGAGATGATTGCAGTTCGTGCAGAGTAAAGTTTGACTATGTAATCGTAAACTTGTTAACACGCGCAGCAGCATAAGCAGTAACGCGCAAGCCGCTTACTACATCGCGCAGTCCACTAAAGGTGGACAGCGCGCGACGGCTTGCTGTCCAGTGGACATGTAGAGAGAAGTTGAGCTATACTCTGCTCAGGAGGTGAGTCATGGCATCAAAACTTCAGTTGGTTCCTGCGAAGGAGCGTGATGAGGATGACGCGATTCAGCGGGCTGCTGTGCAGTCACGCTACGCGATGGATACAGTCAGTAAGAAGTTGCTCAAGGAAACTGGGCGGCGGGCGACGATGCGTCTGTTCAACATGCTTGGCGATGAGGAGAAGTGGGAGTCTCTTGGCCCACGGAACCAGTTGGCGGCGATTGAAGTGGCGTTGACGCGCGCGTTTGGTCGCGTGGAGACAGTGACTGCGGACGAGAAGCTGACTGAGGGGAAGGATAAGGATACGGGCGCGCTGCCGGGGCATTTGCGGGCCTTGGCTGCGACGTTGGATTTGCCTGAGCTGCGTGGAGCGAAGGCAGCGACGAAAGTTGACGGAGGGGACGCGGGGGAGTAGGCTCCTTTGCATCTTCCTTTGGTCAACTTGACCTGCGGCTGTCTTCGGACCTCCTCCCTCATCCCAAAGGGGACAGCCGCAGGTTTCTTCTGGAGAACTGACATGGCCTGCAAGAAAAAGAGCGGCAAGAAGCGCAAGTGAGCGACGACGACCAGCTATATGCCGCGTTGGTGGCCCGGTGCGCTGTTGACCGCCTGTTCTTTGTTGAGAACGTGCTTGGGGTCGAGAAGGTCGAAGACTGGCAGCGCGAGACTATGGCTGCCTTGGATCGCGGTGAGACGCGGATTTCCATTCGGTCTGGCAACGGTGTTGGGAAGACGGCGCTTTGTGCTTGGCTGTCTGTCCACTACCTGCTGTTCCGCGACGATGTGAAGATTCCTGTGACTGCGCCGTCGAGTTCGCAGTTGAAGGACGGTCTTATCCCAGAGACGAAGCGCTGGATTGGTCGGCTTCCTGACTTCTTGCGTAACCAGATCGAAATGACTGAAGACCGCATCCGCCGCGTTCCGGGCGGCGACAACAACTTCATCTCCTTCCGTACTGCCCGTGCTGACTCGCCAGAAGCCTTGGCAGGTATCCACGCCTCACATGTGATGGCGATTGTAGACGAAGCGTCTGGTGTGCCGGATATTGTCTTCGAGTTTGCCGAAGGCACGATGTCGAGCGCTGGTTCTATCTTCATCTTGATCGGCAACCCGACGCGACCGACTGGCTACTTCCACAAGACGCACACGCTCCTGAAGCACAAGTGGTTCACCAAGAAGGTGTCCTCTTTCGATTCTTCGCGTGTGACGCAGGATTTCGTAGACAACATTGCGCTGACTTACGGCACTGGCTCGAACACCTACCGCTACAAGGTGCTTGGGGAGTTTCCCGAGAGCGTCGCTGATACCGTCATCCCGAAGGAGCTGATCGACGGTGCCTATGGCCGTGATGTCGAGCCTCTGCGCGGGATCGACCGTATTTGGGGCGTTGACCCCGGACGCGGCGGCGACCCTACTGGTTTCTGCATCCGTGCTGAGAACGTGCTGGAAGAACTGGTGGAGTGGTACGACGCAGACCTCATGCGGGTTACTGGGCGCGTCAAAGAGCGCTGGGACAGAACACCTGAAAAAGAGCGTCCAGCGTCTATCTACGTTGACTCGATTGGTCTGGGTGCTGGTGTGGCTGACCGTCTGCGTGAACTCGGCCTTCCTGCTGTTGATGTGAACGTCGCTGAGTCGCCGTCCATGAAGGATCGGTTCACTAGGCTGCGCGCAGAGCTGTGGTACGCAGTCAGGGATTGGTTGGAGCAGAGGAATGTCGCGTTTCCGAAGGACTTGGCCCTCGCTGAAAAGCTCATGGCGGAATTGGCGGAACCTCAAGCGACGTTTACGTCCACTGGCAAAGCAGATGTTGAGTCGAAGCAAGCGATGAAGCAGCGCGGGGTCCGGTCTCCGAACTTGGCTGACGCCTTGTGCCTGACTTTCGCTGGCGGTGGAGCGATTTCCGTTGGTCGGTCTAATGGTCGGAGTAGCTGGAAGAAGCCTCTGAAGTGGCAGGCTCCGTCAATCTACTAAAAACAGCGGTTGATTGACCGGAAAGTCGCTGACTGGTAGGATGCGGCAGTCAGAACTGTCAGCTTGGAGGCTGGACATGCCCATTCGTGGAGTTAAGAACCCCTTTCCGAAAGTCCTGCCGCCCACCAATGGCGGAATGTTCTCAGGCAAAGGCTCGCAGAAAATGGACCCCGTGAAGCAGTCTGAGGTGGTCAAAAAGACCGTCGCAGAGGCCATGCGGTCGAACATGAAGCTCGGTAAACGCTAATGGCAGTCACAATCTCGCCTCCGAGTCCAAACAACAAGGCGAGTGCTTACGGCGCGACCGTAAACCATGTGAAGCACCGCAAAACTGACGAGACCAAGCCCGAGATTCTCGTGGCTATCGTCGATAACCGCTGACTTTTGAGGGCAGGCAATGGCTGATGACATCTGGAACGTCGAAACATACGTCCCCCCTGCCGAGGATCAAGTCATCGACCTTGACGACGCAGTGCATGAGCTTGGCGCGCTGATCCAGACAGCCGTCAACTTCATCGACGAGCAGTTTATGCCGGGGTGGGAAACCGCCCAGAAGTACTACGACGGACTGACTGATCTGCCGACGGTGACTGGACGCTCGAAAGTCGTGATGACGGCGGTCAGGGACGCGATCCGCAGCGCCCGCCCGTCTCTTTTGCGAATCTTCCTGCAAGCTGACACCATTGTCGAGTACGTCCCCAACGGAAACAGCTCCGCTGCCTTGGCTGCCCAGCAGTCCAAGTTCGTGAACTCGCTGTTTTTCCGATCCAACGGCTACAAAGCCCTCTACGATGTGATCCAGAACGCCATGCTGAAGAAGCTGGGCGTCTTGAAGTTCTGGTTCGACGAGTCAGCCGAGATCAGCTACGTCGATGTGACGGCTGTTCCGGTCGACGAAATCGAGCGGCTGATGCTGAGGGACGACCTGCAAGTCATGTCGGCCACCCCGTCAGCAGCGACGCCAGTCATCATCTCGCCTGACGGCAGCCAAATTCAGCTTTACGACGCAAAAGTGGCTGTTTTCGACAAAAAAGGCGCAATTCGCGTCGAAAGCGTCCCTCTGGACGAGTTCTTTATCGACGAAAACGCGACTGGCCTCTCTGACTTCCGCGTCGTCGGGCATCGCCGCCAGATGCGGGTAGGCGCTGCCGTCGCTATGGGCCTGCCTTTCGACCTGCTGGACGGCTTGGACACCCTCGACACTGAGATGTACGCCGGGTCCGGCGAGTCCTTGTACCGTCGCGGATACTCCAAGACGACCGAGCAAGAGTCGATGGACCGCATGATGCGGCTTGTCCTCATCACCGAGTGCTACTCCTACTACGACCTCGAAGGTCTTGGTGTGCCACAGCTCTACCGCTTCTGGCTCGGTGGCTCCAACTACGAGCTGCTGGACTTCGCGCCCGCCGCGCAAGTGCCGTTTGGCCTCATTTCCGTGGACCCTGAGCCGGGGACCGTCTTCGGCAAGTCCGTTTTCGATGTGACGCACCAAGAGCAGGACGTTATGACCTCGCTCATGCGGGCGACCGTCGATAACGCCCACCTGTCCAACAACCGCCGTCTTGCCGTCCACGAGACCCTCGTGAACCTCGACGACGTTATGAACCCAGCTATTGGCGCTCCTATCCGAGTCAAATCTCCGGGCCAAATCCAAGAAATCGGCGCCCAATCGACCATTTCGTCCATGCTGCCCCTCTTGCAGTTCCTGAAGCAGGATACCGAGCAGAAAGTCGGCATCACCGGGGCCGCCATGGGCCTCGACCACGACGCTTTGCAGTCAACGACCCGCGAAGCGGCCATGAACACGATCCAGCTCTCGCAGGGCCAGATCGAAGTCATGGCTCGCAACATTGCCGAAGGGCTGACGACTGTCTTCAACGGCATCCTGAAGCTGTCGATGTGGCACCTGCCGCGTCAGCAAGTCATGGAAGTCAACGGGGCTTACGTTCCTGTCGATACGGCCATGTTCGACCCCACGTTGTTCATGCGCGCCAACGTCGGTCTCGGCACTGGGGACGCAACGGAGAAGCTGGCTGGCCTGCAAGGCGTCTTGGCGCAGCAGAAAGAAATCATCGGCGCTCTTGGTCCGCAGAACCCGATTGTTACCTACCGCCATGTCTACAACACGCTGGAAGACATCACCAAGCTCTACGGCATCTACAACGTCAGCCGCTATTTCGAGGCCGTGACGCCGCAAGTCGAGCAAGCAATGGCCCAGCAGGCAGCAGAGGCAGCGCAGAACCAGCAGCCTGTCGTTGACCCCGGCACGGCCATGATTGAAGCCGAGAAGATCAAGGCCCAGCTCAAGGAACGCGAACTCTACGTCAACGCACTCCTTGAGGAGCGCCGGATCGCCCTCGACAACCAGATCAAAGCCCTCGAATTTGCTGCCAAGGACGACCTTGAGCGCGACCGTATGGCCCAAGACCTCCAGATCGCTTCCTCAAAAGCGCGCATTGATGAACGCAAAGTCAAGCTCGAACAAGAGAAAGTCAGGGCAGCTCCTTACACCCCTCCAGCCTCAGAGCCAGTGACCCCACCGAATGTCTGACTCCTTCGCAAAAGCCCGTAAAGCCAGAGAACTACTGCAAGATGCAGTAGTTACGGACATCTTGAATCAGATGGTCGCGGAGGCGTTTGCAGAATTTTGTTCCGTAGACGCACAAGACACGCTAAAGATGGGCCATATTCACGCCAGAGTCAGGGCAGTGGATCAGTTTCGAGCAACACTGCGCAACATCGCGCGGACGGTCGATGAAGGGAAGCCCTAATGGCTCTGGAAGCCGCACAGACCACGCAGTCAATGTCGATGGAAGACATCGCTGCCTCTATGATTGTCAAAGCCGACCCTGCACCGCAGGAGGATGACAAGAAGGCCGCTGACGAGGCCCAAATCGTCGAAGAAACGTCTGAAAACGACGTAGAAGACGCCGAAACCGACGATTTCGTCGATGTAGGTGACGCCCCAACCGATGACGCTGCTGAAGCAGACGATGAAAACTTCGAGACCTTCCAACTAACCGATGACACGCTCATTCCGGTGACAGTTGATGGACAGGATCGCGAAGTCACGCTCGCTGACTTGAAACGCGCTTTCTCGGGTGAAGGAGCAATCGAAAAGCGACTGCAAGTTGCCACTGAAGCCAAAAAACAGGCCGAAAGCCTGAAAGTGCAGGTGGAGCAGGAGCTAAACACTGGCCGTCAGAATCTCGTGAAGGCGTTTGCTGCCTTCGAGAGCATGATGTTCCAACCGCAAGTCAGTCAGCCGGACCCATCGCTGCGTCAGACCAACCCGACCCAATACCTCATGCAAATGGAGGCTTGGAGGGACGATCAAGAGCAGCTTCAGGCGAAACGCCAGAAGGTCCAACAAGCTGTCGCGCTGTTTCAGCAGCAAGAGGCACAAGGCCAAGAACAGCAGCGGGTCCAAGCGGCCCAGAAGCTCGTCGAGGCCATGCCTGCGCTGCGCGACCCTGTGAAGGGGCCGGAACTGCAAAAGTTGATGCGGGAAGGCGCTAACGCCTACGGTATCAACGACGCAGAACTCGCCAACTTCATGGACCACCGGGTCTACGTCGCGCTTGCTGATCTGGGTGCCTACCATCGCCTCAAGGCGAAAGGGCAGTCAGCTCCAGTCAAGCCGAGCAAAACAGCGCCTGTCATGCGTCCGGGAGCCACTCGTGCTGTCGCTGCTGCTACCGCATCTGCGAGACATCAGAAGGCCGCTCTGGAAACCGCGCGCAAGAGTGGACGAGTCGAAGACATCGCCGCCACGATGCTTGTGCGCAAACCGAAAAGGTGATGAACCATGGCAGTTGATGCACAAACCATTGAAACGTATGACAACACTGTCATTCGTGAAGACCTCGAACAGCAGTACACGATGATCTCCCCCGAGGAGACCCCGTTCCAGACTGCTATCGGCGTTGGTCCGGCGGCTACCGCCACCTACCACGAATGGACCGTTGTCGAACTGGCCTCGCCCTCGACCTCGAACCGCGTCATCGAAGGTGACGACGCTCCGGGCGAAGATGTTGGCACTCTCGGCAACCGCTTCGGCAACTACACCCAGATCAGCGACAAGATCGTCTCGGTGTCGAACACCTCCGAAGCCGTGGACGCCGCTGCTGAGAACGTCCAGCGCCTCGCTGCGCAGGTCGCCATCAAGCTGAAGGAAATGAAACGCGACATGGAAGCCATGCTGCTTCAGAACGTCGCTGCAAACGCTGGTGCTTCGGGTACTGCCCGTGTCGCCGCTGGTCTGCCTGCTTGGCTGCGCACCAACCTCGTTCTGGGTGTTGGCGGTGCTGCCCCCACGCTGTCCGGGACCACCTCCGGCCACCCCAACGCCGCCCTGACTCCCGGTACGGCTGTTGTGCTGACTGAAGCCAACCTGAACAACGTGATCGAAGACTGCTGGAACGAAGGCGCTACGCCGTCGCTCATCATGGTCAACGCGAACAACAAGCGCGTGATCTCGCAGACCTTCACTGGCAACGCGACCCGCTACAAGGACGCCATCGACAAGCGTCTGACTGCTGCGATTGACATCTATGACTCGGATTTCGGCCAGCTCACCGTTGTCCCGAACCGCTTCCAGCAGACCACCGCGTCGAACAACTACTCGGTCTACGTCCTTGACCCGGAATACGCGGAACTGTGCTTCCTCGAAACTCCGCGTCAGACCGAGCTGGCCCAGACTGGCCACGCCAAGCGTCGCATGGTTCACTGCGAATACACGCTCAAGGTGGCCAACGAAAAGGCCCACGGCGCGATCCACGCCACCACTGGCGCGGCTGCCTAAGCCTGACTAACCAGAGGCGGCGGGCAACCGCCGCCTCTCCACAATAGAACGAGGGATACCATGACCGAAGAAGCCCAACCCGAAGTCGCCGCAGAAGTCGTCGATGACTCGCTGCCGAAGCGCCGCGCCAAAAAGGCTGAAGAAGCCCCGGCGCTGACCAAATACGCCGTCATCAATGGTGCAATCGCTCCAAACGGCGGTGGCCGCGCTGCCTTGATTCACCCCGGTGCTGTGGTCGAGCTGACTATTGAGCAGGCAAAACACTACAACAAGATGGGCTACCTGAAGCCCTACATCGGGGACTAAAACATGAGCTTGCCCGTTCAGCCCATTGTCGAGCGCCTGTTTCTGGACTCCGACGGCAAGTCGTTCCACTTCGTGAAGCGGCAGAACGTGCAGGCCGTCCTCGACGCCGCCAAGGACGCAGCGGAGACGCTGCGGCCTAACACTGGCCCCGCAGGCAGCAAATACCTCGGCACTGTGCCGATCCTGATCGCTCAGCAGTGGGCAAAGGAATGTGGCGCTGCTGTGGGGTCGCGTGAGTGGGCAAAGTATGCTAAGGATAAGCTCAAGGACGGCACTTGGGCGCGTCTGAGGGTCCACCAGAAATGAACTACGCTCAATTCAAAGCATATCTGGCTCGCTTCGTCTGGCGCAATGGCGACACGGTGTTTGAGGCAGACCTCGACAACATGATTGAGATGGCACACGCCCGCCTGAATCGCGATCTACGGATTCAGCGTATGGTCGTGACTGCTCACGCTGATCTGACTGCGGACACACTTGTTCTGCCGTCTGACTATAACGAGATGCGGACGATAACCTCCGACAGTCCGCCTGCACCAATGCAATACGTCAGTCCATACGAGCGCGAGAGGATCAAGCTGGCGAACGCAACGACGTTCCAGCCTATCTACACCATCGCAGGCAACGCTATCTATTTCGTCGGTCCGATGGCTCCGACCGACAACCCTGCGCGCGTCGTGACGATGACTTACTTCGCAAAAGTCCCTGACTTTGCGACGACTGACTCGTCGTGGCTCGCAGACGAATACCTAGACCTCTACACCTATGCCGTCCTGCGCCACACTCCTGCCTATTTGAAAGACGACGAGCGTGTGGTACTGTGGAAAAATGAATACGACGAGACCTTGGCGTCTGTCGTCAATGCTGAAGCCGGGCGGCGTTACGCGGGAAGCCCGCTCCGCCCCATGATGCCGGGAGTTGTCGCATGAGCTTTACCGATGATCTTGAGACCCGTGTCTTGCAGTGGTCCCTGACTACTGGTTCCCCAACTAGACCGACGACATGGTACGTCGGCTTGTTTACCGCAGCTCCCGGAGAGGCTGGTGGCGGTACTGAAGTGTCAGGCGGCTCGTATGCCCGCACGGCTGCCACGTTCAGCGTGACTGGTAACACGGCCACGAACAGCGGCGTCGTCGAGTTCCCGACCGCTACGGCCGGCTGGGGCACCATCACGCACGTCGCGGTATTCGATGCCGCAAGCGCAGGCAACATGCTCCTGTACGCAGCCCTGACGACGTCTAAGACCATCGCCACGGGTGACATTCTGCGCATCCCGGCCGGCGAACTGGACATCACCCTGAACTGAGGTTGACACATGGTGAAGCTCGTAAACCGCGCTAAAATGACCACGGCCACGACTGGCACGGGGATTATCACTCTTGGCTCGGCTGTTGCGAGTTACCAGACGTTCGCTGCATCCGGTGTGGCGGACGGCAACGTCGTGCGTTACGCCATCGAGGATGGGACGAACTGGGAGATCGGCAGCGGTACGTACACCGCTACCGGCACCACTCTGTCGCGCACGCCGACGGAAAGCTCCAGCGGGGGCGCAGCGATCAGCTTGTCTGGATCCGCGGTAGTGTACGCCACGGCCGCCGCCGCGGATCTGCAAGAACTTGTCACCTTCGCTGAGACGTTTGTGCTTCCTGCTGCTGATGGCACGAGTGGTCAGGTTCTGACGACGAATGGTTCTGGGGCGCTTTCGTTCTCTACCGTTTCTGGTGGCGCTACTGACATAAATGGGTTGTCCGATGGATATCGCTCGGGAACTAACGTAGCTCTCGGTGGCAGCGAGTTTGGGAGCATCAACTCAGGAACTGCCTACGGGAACACCGGGCTTGGGTATAGCGTTGGATATTACCTAACTACTGGGTCATACAATTCGGCGCTTGGTAAGGGCGCGCTGCGCGGAAACTTGAGCTACCTTACTGGCAGCGGCAACACTGGTGTAGGGTATGAAACAGGGTTAGAATTAAGCACGGGTGGATATAACTTCCTCGGAGGGTATCAGTCAGGATACGCCTTAACCACAGGCTCCAATAACGTAGCCATCGGTAATGGTGCGCTAGATGCTGCTACTACTGCTGGGCGCAACGTCGCCATCGGTCAGGACGCTATGGGTCTTGGGGTAGCTACGACGGCTGCGGGGGACAACGTCTCCATCGGCTATCAGGCTGGGTATGACCTGACTACTGGTAATGGCAACGTCTTAATCGGTAAAGGCGCAGGTGACGATGTAGCTGATGGCGGTAATAACGTCTTTATCGGCTTTGATGCTGGTGCTGCCTATGTGTCTGCCTCTGGAAATGTGGCCATTGGGTATCGTGCGGCTCTCTCCGCAACTGGCACTGAATGTGTTGCTGTTGGACAAGACGCACAAAGGAGTGCAACAGGCACAAGAAATAACTCCGTAGGTACACAAGCGGGCTATTCCATCTCCACAGGCAATAACAACGTCTCGTTTGGATACAACGCAAACTATTCCTGCACCACGGGAACATTCAATACCGCCCTTGGGAACTTTGCCAACGGTGTAACCACGGGGTCAAATAACACCCTCATTGGGAATAGCGCAGCACCATCTTCCGCCACAGTCTCCAACGAGATCACGCTGGGAAACAGCAGCATTACCCGCTTCCGTATTCCGGGTATTCAAGCTGCGGCATCTAACGGTGATGTCCTTACGTTTGATAGCGCCAATGGCATCCTAAAACTGCAAGCGCCTGCTGGTGGTGGTTTGACCCTTCTGTCGGAGTCAACAATTTCCTCCGCAGCTTCTTCTGTGACTGTGACATTCCCTGACGGATACAAGGTCTATCAGCTTGTATTCAAGAATGTTCGCCAGAATGTTGCCAACGAGTTCATCACGCTTGAACGCCTCAATAGTTCCGGCTCTGCGATTGGTACGACCAGTTATCTTTACTCAACGCACCACACGTCAACGACGGTTACCTCGTCTACAGGTGCTAATCTATGGCGAATCACACCTTCTGGTATGCCACCCTACACAAACTCCCAAGCATATGCTGGGTTGAACTTTAATTTTGTGTTCTGGGGTGTGAGAGAATCCACTGAGTATATGTCTGGTGTAGGGGAAGGTAATTACCTCAGTGCGTCCGACCTTGCAAACATAAAGGTCAGAATGACTGCCAGCACGGCTGAACAAAACAATGGTATTCGGATTCGTAGCGAAAACGGTAGTTCGTTTACGTCTGGGAAAATCCTTCTCTATGGGGTGGCGTAATGCAAAAACTTGTTGACGGCGTTCTTGTCGATATGACGCAAGAAGAAGTGGAAGAAATTCTTTCACTTCAAGCCAACGCTGAGGCGAACCAACTCAAAAGTGCGGAATTGCAGGTTCGTAACGCAAGGGATCAGTTGCTCCTTGAGAGCGATTGGATTGTGGCAAGATCATATGAGCGTGGCGAACCTGTCCCTGCGAATTGGGTATCCTATCGCCAAGCCCTCCGTGATATAACTGCACAAGCAGGCTTCCCGTATTCGGTCGAATGGCCGACCAAACCTTGAGGTGAACCATGAACCCCGATGAACTGACCCCTGAACAGATTGCCAAGCACTACTCGGCCTGCCTTGACAGCGTATGGGTGATTGAGGATGCGATTGCCAACCCGAGCCGCTACACTGGCGACGACACGGTGATCCAGCGCAACGTCCAGCACCTTGAGGCTATGCGGCAGGCACCATTCTGGACCACTGAGGACATGGTACCGATTGATGCTGCCATTGCTGCGGGTAATGCCGCTATGGCTGTCTAATCATGCTCGGCTTCGCCCCTATCGCAGCGCTACCGCTCGGCGATGACGGGGCGGTATCGGCCGCATATGTAGACGTTTCCGCAACGTCATCGGCGAGCAGCTCGACAACCGCAGCGGCGTTCATTACCGGGCAGGTAGCGGCCACATCAAGCGCTAGCACGACGACATCCGCAGCCGCGATATGCTCTGCCGCAGTATCCGCCACGGTGTCGGTGACGTCTTCTGCGACGGCATCTGCCGCCGGGGCTATCGCCGACGTATCGGCCACCGCGACAGTGACATCGACCACGTCTGTCGTGGTGGCGCGTATCACTCCCGCAGCTGCTGCATCCTCAGTGGTGTCTACGGCTGCTGTAAGCGCAGCTCGTGTTGTCCTGACTAGCGCAACAGACAACGTAGTCAGCGCAGCTACGGCGTCCGCCGCACGACTGGCTATTGCCGCAGCAACAGCGTCCGTGGCGTCCGCCACCACGGCGTCAGCCGAATGCGTGAAAACGGCGGCTGCTGCTGCCACGGCCACATCGACGACGTCTTCTGCGGTAGTCGTTGTGCGACAGGCTTCTGCGGCGGCAGCCGCCGAAACGTCGGCGTCTGCGGGGACGGCCATCATCTTTGTCGCCAGCGGCGAGGCGACGTGCGCCAGCGAGGCGCAGGCCAACGTCGTCGGGATATTCTCGACTAGTGCATATTCGGCAAATTCTGCTACTATCACCGCTAATGCCACACGCCAGTGGGAGCCAGAGCCGCCACAAGGCGAAGTCTGGACGCAGGACAGCGCTGTGGCGGACATTTGGACACCGCAAACCGCGTCAGGGTCGGCGTGGACGCAGGCAGCGTGAGGTAAGACATGGCAGATTCTACGACGACGAACTACGGACTCGTAAAGCCTGAAGTAGGGGCCAGCTCTGACTCTTGGGGTACGAAGCTAAACGCTGACTTCGACGCCGTAGATGCTCTGTTAGGCGGGACGGGTACGCAGAAAGCCAAGCCTAATCTCGACGAAGGGCTGTGGAAGATCAATGGCACCGCCGTGACTTCTACGGCAGCGGAGCTGAACATCCTCGACGGAGCGACGGTTACTGTCGCAGAACTGAACATCCTCGACGGTGCTACAGTCACCTCCGCAGAGCTGAACATCCTAGATGGCGCTACAGTCACGACCGCAGAACTGAATATCCTTGATGGCGCGACAGTCACTGCCGCCGAGTTGAATGTGCTTGACGGTATCCCAGCAACGCTGACTGCTACAGAACTCGGGTATGTCGATGGTGTGACTTCTGCGATCCAGACGCAACTCGACGACCGCGTAACCTCTAACGCCGACGACGCGCTGACTGGCGGCTACACCACGACCGCCGACGACGACGGTGCGAAATCAAGCGGGACGTACACGCCTGACCCGGCTGGCGGCAACATGAAGCGCATTACCAATGCGGGAGCCTTCACGCTGGCTGCGCCGACGGCCGCCGGCGATTACACGCTGGTCATACAGATCACCAACGTGACTGGAGCAGGCGCAATAACGCTGTCGGGGTTTAGCAAAACAGCAGGGACGGCTTTTACGACAACCGTTGGTCATGACTTCTTCGTCTATATCACGAAGTGCAACGGCTTCACCTTCGCAAACGTGGTGGCCCTGCAATGAGCTTTCCACTGATGCCATGGGCCGCCCCGGCAGACGTCAGCGGTTCGCAGACATTGACTAATGGCGATACGTTTGTCGTTCCTTTTGGTATAACTACGCTCTCTGTTACCATGCTGGGAGCTGGCGGCGGCGGCGGCGGCGGCAACGCGGCATACGGAGGGGGAGATGGCGGTAACGGCGCGCGGGTTGTGCAAACGGCATTGGCCGTGACTCCGGCTGAAAGCCTTACTATCACGGGGGGCGTAGGGGGCGCTGGCGGCTCAGGAACTACGGGGTACTCTAACGCAAGCGCTGGCGTTAGCGGAACACTGCTTTCTCTTTTGAGGGGCGCTACCGCCTTAATGACAGCAGGAGGAGGCGGCAGAGGCACTGGTGCCACATGGACAGGTAACCCATTTGAAGGCTCTGGAAATAGCGGCCAAGACGGAGCAGATAGTAGCACAGGAACTGGCGGTACTGTTACCGCTGGGGCAGGCAAAGCAGGCGGTGCTGGCGGTGGCACAGGGGCGTCAGGCACTTCTGGCGTATCCGGTACGGTTACAATAACTTGGGGTTAAGGCCACATGCCACCAGAAATGCTTTGGAACGCCGGACTAACTGCAGCAATCGGCTTCGTGAGCTGGGTGCTGAAGGGCTACGCCGTAGAGGTGCAGCGCCTTCAAATCTTGGTCAACCGCACACGCGAGGAGATGGCCAAGGAGTACGTCACGAAGGCCGAGGTGCATGCGGACATCAACCGCGTCATCACACGCTTAGATGCCATGGACGCCAAGATCGACCGCTTCCTTGAGAGGTTCGCAAAATGACCAACAAGTACAGCCCGCGCAGCCTGAAGAACCTTGAAGGCATCCACCCCGATCTTCGCCGCGTCATCGACCGCGCGCTGCGAGAAAGTCCGCTGGACTTCGTCGTCATTGAAGGGCTGCGGACCAAGGAGCGCCAGAAGAAGCTGGTGGCGTCCGGCGCGTCGCGCACCATGCTCAGCCGTCACATCACCGGACACGCCGTCGATCTGGTTCCTATTGGCCCCAACGGCAAGGCGGCCTTTGACTGGCCGCTCTATGACCGTCTTGGTCCGGTGGTGAAGGAAGCGGCGGCGCGTGAGGGCGTAGCGATCATCTGGGGCGGTGACTGGACCAGCTTCAAGGATGGTCCGCATTTCGAACTGGACCGCAAAGTTTATCCTGACGGCGAGTTTACCAGCAAAGCCAAGCCTCCAGTGGAGCGCACCAGCGCAGCACAGTCATCCACCGTGCAGGCGTCTGCCTTGCAAATGGCGTCTGGTGTCGGCGCTGGGCTTACCGCTGTTGGCGCGCTGGATGGCGTGGCCCAGATCGTCGCGCTGGCCTTCGTGGGCGTCATTGTGCTGGCCGCCGCGTGGGTCATGCGCGAGCGCCTCCGCAAGTGGGCCGACGGGGTGCGGTGATGCTGGCGCGGATCAAGATGTTTGCCGCCGCCTTCGGTCTTCTTGTCGCCGCTCTGCTGGCAAGCTGGCTTGGTGGCAGAAAGTCAGCGCAAACGGCTGCCAAGGCAAAGGAGCTAGAGAACTATGTCAAAACGCGCGAGCGCATGGATGCGGTTCCTGACGGTGATGATCCTGCCGTCCTTCGTGATTGGCTGCGTGAACGCGGGCAGCGCTGATGCGATCTGCGCCGGGACCAAAGCGGCTCGGGCGGATCATGCGAAAGCGTTGGCGGATGATGGCGGGGATCGCTCGGTGGCGTCGGGGGCGCACCTGATCTGGCTTTTGGATGCCGGGTGCGACGATGTTGGATAAAACCACCTGCTGATGTATAGTCGCCGGACAGGAGATCACCATGCCTCTCATTCCTATCGACCTGAAACCCGGCGTCTACAAAAACGGCACTCCGTACAGTGGAAAACTGCGGTGGGCTGACTCAAATCTTGTTCGCTGGAAAGACGGAGCCATTAGGGTCGTCGGCGGTTGGGAGCGGCGCGCTGACTTGGTAGGTACAGACATTCCTGCCTTGTTCGCGGACCCTAGCGTCGAAGCCGCCCGCAACGTCATCACATGGGAGGACAACTCCGGGGCTAGGCATATCGTCGTCGGCACCAATCTGAAACTCTACCACATCGACAGCAGTGGCGGGGTAGACGACATCACGCCAGCTGGCTTTACTGGCGGAGGGAAAAATTCTGGTGTTGAAGTAGGGTATGGGACATTCATTTATGGCGGCTCTGCCTACGGTACCCCGCGCACCGCAGTTGGCGCTCCGATCACGCCTGTTCCATCGTGGGACTTCGCCCTCTGGGGAGAGAACCTGCTCGCGCAGTTTCGCGGCGACGGCTACCTGTACGAGTGGGTACCAAGCAGCGCCGCTGCGGTTGCCATCACCACGGCTCCGATTAACATGCAGGACGTTCTAGTCACAGACGAGCGTATCGTCATTGGTGTTGGCGGCGACGCGACCCCGCGCCTCGTCCAGTGGTCGGCGTCTGAAGATAACACTGACTGGACCCCAGCTGCGACCAATCAGGCAGGCTCCCTGACTTTGGCTGGCATTGGTCCGCTGCTGGCGATCACTCAGATCATGAACGAGCTGCTAGTCGTAGGTCAGAATGAGGTTTACGTCGGTCGCTATCTCGGCCCTCCGTATATCTACGGCTTCGACCGTGTCGGCGATAATAACGGGCTGCTTTCAGCAAACAGCCTAATCACCACTGCGCGCTTCGCCATGTGGGCGGCAGAACGGAACTTCTGGCTGTACGACGGGGCCATGAAAAAGCTCGAATCCGACATTGTAGATTTCTTTTACGACGACATCAGCGATACCGAGTACAGCAAAACCTACGGCTTTACGGTCCGCGACTTCAACGAAGTCTGGTGGGTGTACCAATCTAAGACTAGCACAACTTCGGAGCCTGACTCCTACATTTGCTACGACCACGCGCTAAATCACTGGACCAAAGGCAAAATCGACAGAACTGTCGGTGCCGACAAAGCCGCCACGGCAAACCCAATCATGGTGTCGCCAGCTGGGTACATCTTTAACCACGAGCTTGAGCATGTCGCCATCGTAGATGGCGCTGCGCCTTATTGCGAGACTGGGCCTATCGAACTTGGCGCAGGAGACCAGCAAAGCTACATCGACTACCTCTACCCAGACGAGGCAGCGGAGGGCGGCGTAGCGCTGACGATCAAGACACAAGACATGCCGAATCTGACCGAGCTGACTTTTGGCCCTTACACGATCAGCAGCCCGACTCCAGTCAGGGCGCGCGGGCGGCAGTTCGCGCTGAGGTTTGAGGGCCGCGCTGCTGGGTGGAAAATCGGTATGATGCGCGCCAACGTCAAAGCCGGGGGTCTGCGGTGAAGCGAGGGTTTATCGTCCCAGTCCCGACCAGTCAGACGCTCATGCGCTGGGCGTCCGATGTCCACAACTATCTGCGGACACTGAACAGCGGCGCTGTGGAGCCTGAGACTATCCTGATGCAGCACCAGATCGGCGGAGAGAAAGCTACCGTTGACGGGCTGTTAATGTGGGATCAGGCAGGCTACCCTGTTGTCTCGAAAGCCGGACAGTGGCGCGAGATTGTGCTGGCAGATGGGCAGTATATGGGAGGCGTCGCTACTGACCAGACTGCGGCGGCAGTGAACACGGCCTACAAGCTGACTTACGCGGCAGGCACCTCCAGTACCATCCACAACGACCCCACTTACCCAGAGCGCATTGTGTTCGACGAAAGTGGAGAGTACGTCATCAGCTTCTCTGCACAGATTAGCTCCGGCGCGTCTTCTAGTGTGGATTTCTACTTCTGGCCGCGAGTCAACGGCAGCAACGCCACAGGCTCAACAATGGTGAACACGCTCAAAAACAATGGGGCTAGGCTAGTTGTGTCGCGTACTGCGGTGTTTGCCTTCAACGCCGGTGATTATCTAGAAGTCATGTGGGCGACGAGCGACACCAATGGCTTCTTGGACGCGACGGCTGCTACGGCGTTCTGCCCTGCCGCCCCCGCTTCGACTATTTCGATTACGAGGGTGCGACAGTGACGCTGACTGCATCCATCCGCGTTTTGCTCGACACGATGGACCGTTTTCGCCCTGAGTTAGAGGCGGCGATGGGCCACAACGGCGGCACCCACACCTTCGACGACCTTGTTTCTATGGTCCTCCAAGGCCGTCTTCGCCTATGGTCTACCGATAAAAGTATCGCCCTGACTGAAATCATTGAGTATCCGCGCCAGAAGCACTATCATGTCTTTGCCGCAGGGGGTGACTTGCAAGACATAGTGGATACTATCCCGCTTATCGAACAAGCTGCCCGCGACGCTGGTTGCTGCAAAATGACCCTCTCTGGCCGCCGTGGCTGGGTCAGGTCTTTAGCAGACGACGGTTGGACTGAGCAGTTCACCACATGCGTTAGGAGCGTACAGCCATGAGCCTCGGCGGCAAGACCACACAGACCCAATCCATCGACCCTGACTTGAAGGCAGCGGCCCTCGCTAACCTTCAGATGGCGCAAAATGTCGGGCGACTCGGCTTTGTGCCGTATCAGGGCGCTACCGTGGCTGGGCTTCAGCCCTCTCAGATTGCTGCAATGCAGAACACCAATACTGGGCTGGAGGCTTTCGGACTCGGTGGCTCCCCCATTCCGGCGGCTGGGAACCTTAGCCCTTACGCGATCTACCAGCAGCAGCTCGCGCAAATGGCCCCCGGCCAGCGCGCCTTCATCGACTCCATGTTTATTAACCCGCTCACTGGGGCTGCGCCTACGTCTGTTGCCGCAGCGCAGGCACAGGAAAACGCTGCCGCTACGGCAGCCCAGCGCGCAGGTCAGTCAGCAGTGGAGTACGGGCGTGGAGGCGAGCAGCGCGGCGCGCTTGCAGGCAGCCAAGCTGCGGCAGGAGGCTACAACAGCTTCCGCGACATGATTGATGGCGGAGGTCCGGGCAGGTCAGGAACGACGTTCTCGGGCGGCGGGCGCGTATCAGCAGCCGCCAACCGCGCAGGGATCAGTCCTGTTGATGGCAGAGGCAAAAACGCCAGCGGCGCTCGCCGTGGCGGACAGAGCGGGAAATAAGAACATGTCCAACGGTGGTCAAACTGGCGGAAACGCCTACTCGCAAGCAGCTAACGCCCTGACTGGGGCTGGTACGGCTGCGCAGGGCGCAATCAACACGTTTGCCGATGTCCCCACGGTGGCGGCAGGCATGGGGACGTATCAGAACCCCTACACGCAACAAGTCGTCAACCGGGCCATTACTGATGTAGGCCGCACGACGGCGATGCAGCAAGAGGCCAACAAGGCCGCAGCAGCCCGCGCAGGTGCGTTTGGCGGCTCTCGGCAGGGTCTGGTCGAGGCAGAAACTAACGCTGCCTCACAGCGCGCCATTGGCGATCTGTCTGCCAACCTCAATGCGCAGGGTTTCAATACCGCAGCGCAGCTCGCGCAGGGCGACATTGCCAACCGCATGACTGGGGCCAGCGGGATGCTGTCTGGGGCCGGAGCGCTCCAGAACGCAGGCACTGGTGGCTTCAATATGGCGAACACACTGCAACAGCAGCAGGCAGCGCAGGGTCTGCTTCAGCAACAGATGCAGCAGCAGTTGCTGAACGACGCACAGCAGCAGTTCTACGGCTACGCCAACTCGCCTCTCAGCTACGTCAATCTGATGAACCAGTCACTGTCTGGCTCGCCGTTGGCGAACAACACTACCCAAACCAGCGGCTACAAGCCCGGTCTGCTGGACTATCTCAGCTTTGGTGCCGGGATGATGGCCCTCTAAAGGAGACGCACTATGCCGCTCGGTATGCGCCGCAATCCACTGACTTCCATGCTCAACTTTGCGGCTGACCGTGACCGGGAGGCCGCAAGCCTCGGCAGCGTCATCACACAGCTCGCCTCCCCCATGCTGGGGCAGATGGGCGTCCAGACTGAAGACACTCCGCAGGCAGCCGTCCTGCGCGGACCTGCGCCGCAAGCGCAGCCGCTCGGCGCGTTTACTGGCCCTGCCATGCAGCCGACGCTGGTGGATCAGCCTGCTTCTGACGACTTTATGCGGAGACTGGTGAAGCAAGAGAGCGGCGGGAACCCAAACGCCGTCTCTCCAGCAGGTGCTATTGGGCTGACTCAAGTCATCCCATCTACCGCTATGGACCCCGGCTACGGCGTCCCTACGATCTTTGATTTGGCGGACGAGCAGGGTGTGGATTACTCTAGCCGCACCAAAGACGAGGCCAAACGACTGCTGTTCAATCCCGACCTCAACTACCAGTTTGGCGAGCTGTACAAAAACGCGATGGCGGAGCGGTTCGGTGGCGATCCTGCACTGACTGCCGCTGCCTACAATGCTGGTCCGGGCGCTGTAGAGCAGTATGGCGGGGTTCCCCCATTCGCTGAAACGCAGAACTACGTCCGGGCGCTGACTGGCGGCGCTCCGCGCACCGCTGCTGGTGGCAGTGGGTCAATGTCTGGCGGCTCCGATTCTGGTATGATGGGCGGAAACGTCGAGGACATCTTGGCGCAGCTTTATCCGCAGATGTCGCCTGAAGACCAGCGCAAGGAGCGCCGTAAGGACTTCTTCTCTGCCGCAAGTCAGGGGCTGTCTGCGCTGTCTCGCGGTGCGCCGATTGACTTCAGCAACATCAAGCAGGCGCAAGAGGCCCGTAAGCGGCAGGCAGTCATCGACATGCGGGAACGTGAGCGCGCCCGCGCTGCTGCCTCGCTGGTGTACTCGCAGACGGGCGACGCCGACTTGGCGACTGGTATCGCCACTGGTGCCATCAGCTACGGCGATGTGCTGTCTGAGCGCCAACTTGCTCGTGCTGAGAAAGAGGCTGACCGCCTCAAGCTGCTGTCTGCTCATCAGGCAGAAATCCTCGCCCCTACTTTGCTTGACTTGGGGCTGCCGCAGGACCGTGTGGACGAGATCGTCGCCTACGGTAAAGAGGGCGGCGACATCAATGACCTGCTGACTCCTATGCAGTCAGCAGAGGCCGCTAAGAAAGTGCGTGAGTCCGAGGCTGCGCAAGACGAGTTGGTTACGTCCTATCTCGGCAGCAACGACCCCTCGCAGGTTATGATCGGGCAGCTTGTACGCGGCGGGATGCCGCTCAAAGACGCCGTTGACGCAGCAGCCAAGCTCATGCCAGACACGACAGGCAAAGAGTTCGCGAACATCGCGGAAGCAAAAGCCCTGTTTGAAGGCGGGGCTACCAACCCGGCTACCGGGCAGCCGTTTGCAAGCGCAGCAGAGGCGCTCGCCGCACTCAACTTCTACAAAGCGCCGTCGCAGAATCAGGGTGTATCTCTGACTATGGGTCCGGGCGGCGTCGTGACTGGCCTTACTGTCGGCGGAACTGCCCCGGCGGCTGCTCCGGGCGCTGTTATTGACGTCGCCAAGCCCGCCACCGGGACTGCTACGACCATCGGTCCAGACGGTAAGCTGACTGAGACCCCGCTGGAAGGTGCGGTCGCTCCTCAGATCGCTACAGTCGATCTGGCTGCTAAAAAGCAAGATTTGGCAGCAAAGATTGAGAGCGCTCCTGACCTCGCGGCTAAAACGGCTGCCGAGGCAGAACTTGCGCAGGTCGAACTAGAAGAAGCCAAGTCAGTGCAAGGTCTGGACGCAAAAGAGCGCGAAGCGCGCATCGCTGCGGCAGAGGCGACTGCCGCTAAGGCACAGATTGACGCCGACACTGCCGCCGCAGACAAGGCTAAACTTGGGTCGTCGCAATACGCACAAGCCGCCGATGCTTTCGCTAAATTCGACGAGTCAGCCAAAGAAGTCCTGAAGGTCGCGGAAAGCCCGTGGTCTACTGGTGTGCTTGGTGGTGTGTCCACTACAGTTGGAGAGCTGCTCGGCTTCCCGACACAGCGCACTACCATGATCGCGCAGGCCAAGCGTATGGGTGCGCAGGGTATGCTGGAGTCTTTGATCCAAGCAAAGGCCGCTGGCGTCACCCTGACTCCAGTGTCTAACGTAGACTTGGAGGCGCTCGGCGCGTCCAAGACCCTACTGAGCAATCCAGAAGCGCTTGATGGCCGTGCGCTGACTAATGAGGTCGTGTTCCAGCACAACTTCGCCAAAGACGCCTTGGTCGGCCCGAAAGACCTGAACCGCCTAGACATGTTCGGGCAGCCGTATCAGGTAGGTGAGAACACGCTCGGCGTGACGGAAGACACCTTTGCCCGCCACTGGAGCAGCATCCCGCCGGAAGTCGCTGACGCATGGCGCAACGGCGACATTGCCGAGCTGCCGACGGCTGACGTTCCTTACGGCGAAGCGTCCGCAGTCATCAACAAGATGGCAGCGAACTGGGAGCTGTATCAGGGCGATCTAGACCGAGCAAAAGTCGGCGTTGCTGAAGCCCCAGAAGCAGCGGACACCGAGGCAGCAGTCAACGTGCCTCCTGCCCCGGCTGGGTTCGACGGCTCCGCCGATGAGTGGGCGGCAACGTGGTCGTACATGACTGAGGCAGATCGTAAGCAGTACCTCGAAGAACAGAAGGGCAAGCAGTGATGGCAGACAAAGCGCAAAGTGACTACTCGACGGCCACTAGCATCGCTATCGCTCGCGCTCGTGCCAAGGCAGCACGGGCGGCGACGCTGGAGACGACGCGCGCTGTCCCGGCATACGCTCAAGATGTGAATCGTTTCGTAGCTGGACGCCGCGCTGAGGAAGCGGCGGCACTTGGGAAGCGCGCAGCAGAGCGCCCTATGTCGTTCACCGACCAAGTGCTTGCTGACGCTGCTGGTATGATGATACCGGGGTTCGGCTTCACTACGCCTGAAAAGACCAAGGCAGCGATTGGCGAAGGTATGTCCCTCGGGCTGTCGTCCCCAGTCGGGGCTGCTGTTGACTATGTGTCGAACTACCTGACTGGCGCACCATCGCAGCCTTACGGCGACTTGCTGGCGCAGCGGCAGGACGAGGCTCGCGTCCGCCGCGCGTCGGCTCCTTATTCCGCCACTGGGGCAGAGCTTGTCTCTGCCGTAGGGGTAGGCGGCCCACTAGCTCGCGGGGCTACGTCACTTTTGGCTAAGGCTGCCCCTTCGGCGGCGTACAGCCCTGCTGGGCAGTTTGTCGCGCAGGGCGGCGCAAGCGCACTACAGGGTGCAGCGCAGTCGGCTGCTACTGGCGAAGGAGACCCGTGGACCACTGGCATCTTGGCTGGTGTTCTTGGCGGTACTGTGGGCGCAGCCTTCCCGCTGACTGGGGCAGCCGCTACCGACGCCGCTAAACGCGAGGCCGCTGATCGTTTGGCTGGTCCTACTATGAGCGCAGCTTTAGGCCGTGAGTCAGATCGTCCTCTGGACGTATTTGACTTGCTCGCGCGCCGTCAGGAGCTTGGCCCGCAGGCTACTGTGGCTGACTTGGACCCTCTGTTCGCTGTTGCCGCTGAAGGGGCGATGACTCCGCGCACCGCTGCCGCTGCCGCTCCGCTGATTGCGGCTACCAGCAGCCGTACTCGCCCCATTGCGGACATGCTGATGGACGACATTGACGCTGCTATAGGTCCGTCCTACGGTAAGGTCGCTCGCGCAGAAGACCGCGCTGCAATTATCGGCGGCGCTCGGCAGCAGTACGACACGGCGCTTGCTGATATGCGAGCCAATGGCTTCGAGGTCGATGCAGTTGCGCTCAGAGACCAGCTTGAGTCAGCGTTTACTAAACAGGGCGTCACTACATCGTCGTTCAAAAAGGCCCGTGACCGCATGATCGCGGAGCTTGACGGTATTACTGGCTACCGTGAGCCGCGTTTTAACAAGAAGGGCAAGCTCGTTGATGAGGGCGATCCCGGCAGCCCGTATCTTGACGTAGATGAGGCGCTCGCTCTGAAGAAAGAGTTCGACATGATGGTATCGTCCCGCGATCCGTCAAAGTCAGTAGAAGGCGAAGTCAGAGCCACGGTCATCGACAGCAAGAACGCGCTGAACGATCAGCTAAAGCAGCACCCCGGCTTCGCGGTTGCTGCTAAAGTCTACGCCGATGAGTTTGACGTTCAAAACGCCGAGAAGTTCGCCTCTGAAGTTTTCAAAGGCAACTACAGCGCTGACGACTTCGTTAAGCTCTATGACAAGATGTCTGACTTGGAAAAACAAGCAGTCGCCCGCGCTGCCCGCGACGAAATCCAGACCAAGTTCTTGGACAAGCCGGGCGGCGCTACCGCATTTTCGCGGCGTGTTGGTCCTACTCAGGACGCTGCCTTCACGCAAAAGCTCGACAAGGTGTTTGGTGAGAAAGCGGTGGACAAGCTCTACACCGCCGCCATGCGCGCGCGGGCCTTCGGGGAAACATCCAAAGTCATGGACCTCGCAGGAAAGCAGACCGTACTGGACACAGCTCGCGGTGTGAACGCCTCAAGCGGCGTCGGCTCTCTGGCCGACAAGTTCACGATCCTCCAGCAAGCAATGCAGGGCAGGGCGACTTCTGGCGCTACCGCAGGCGCGATGCGGCGCTTGTTCGTCGAAGGCAAGAAAGCCGCCAACGCTGATGTGCAGCGCCAAGTCCTCGGCTACGCCGGGAAGCAAGGCGAAGACGCTGACGCGGCGATCATGGAAATCATGTCGTATCTCTACGGCACCTCTGCGCCTCGGATCAGCTCCACGGCTGGCGGAGCTGTAGGAGGCGGAGCTGGGGCGCTGCTCAACGCGCTGACTGGACCTAAGTAATCAGTCAGCGAAGCGACGGACATGGAAGAACCGCACAATCGGGAGACCGCTGCGGTTCGATCCTGTCTCAATCGTGATGTTGTAGCCGCTATCCGTGTTCCGGCCATTCGGCGGAAAGATGGTCGAGAAGAAGGCACTCAGATCGACCGCATTAGACCGCAATACCGCCTGCCGCGCGTATAGATCGTTGCTCAAATTCTGCTTCAGGTGGTCGTGGACCGTGCGCGCCGACCATACGCCTACGCCTAGATCGGCCACAGAGTCGAACAGCGGCTTGTATGTCAGTTCCGTGCGCAGCGCTTTGACTGCATCGTCTTCGCCTTCAGGAACGACGCGGACACCCGGCAGCAGCACAGGGGCGGTGATGGTGTAACCTTGGTTGCTGACGCCTAGCGTCTCAGTCACGATGTCGAAGGTGAAGACCTTATCGTCGTCGATAGAGCGAGCCATCAGGATGCGAAGCTCAAGCTGATCGGTCTCTTGATTGCGAGTCAGCGTCAGCAACGTGTCAGGTTCTGCCTGAATGTTGCTGGAGCCGCGCGGCTGGTTGCCGTTTTTCGTGTTGTGGTGGACGATGACGACGGCTGCCTTGATGCCAGCGTCTTTGATCTTCGCGATGATGTCGAAGACGGCTGACGTATCCTCGACGCTGTTCTGGTCGCCTCCCGGCATGGCCTTAGTCAGCGTGTCGATGACGATGACGCCCAAGGACTTCTCGCCGCGCTTCTGCCACCATGTGTCTGTGGCCTTGATCTGCTCTACCAGATTGGTGCGGGCGGTCTCGTCCAGCAGATTGACGCCTTCCTCGACCGTGTAGAATGGGAATGTCGTTTCATCGACGTATTGGTCTCCTGCCGGGTCGTGATACTTCCGCCATGCCACAAGGCGCTTGCGGATTGCTGTTTGGCTTTCCAGAGCGAAGTAGAGGACAGGACGGCGCTCGGTCACAGTCAGCGTATCATCGAAGTCCAGCCCGGCGGCGATGTGCATAGCCAAGGTCTGGCTGACCAGCGTCTTCCCGGCTTTCGGGTCTGCGGAAATCAGGGTGACTTCGCTGGCGTGGTAGATTGGGTGCATAATGAACTCCTCAGTCAGAACGTCCAGCTCCTCGTGACCGAAGTAGCCGCGTCTGCCTGCAAAGGGGAAATCGTCGCCGTAGGCGTCGGCGCGCACGATAGGAAGCTGCGATACTTCGTTCCTGACTGCCGGGAACATGGCCGCAGCCATCTGCTTGATGGTGTCTGTGGCCGCCTCACGCAGCCCGTCGGTCTTGGCGCTGACGTTGAACTTGGCGTGTCCGCTGCCGACGATCCTCGTCAGCTCGCCGTTTTTATCGGCCATGATCGGCTGCCAGCGGTCGTGGCGCGGGTGCGACGGGCTGGATGCGACAGACCCATTCATCAGGTCCATTAGCACAGACTGGACGCGCTCCAGCGGCTCACCAGCCGAAGACATTTTGGCGGCGATCTGCGTCAGGCTGTCGTGGAAGTCTTCACCAGTCAGGACGTTTTTCTTCAGAACGTCCAGCGTCGTCGCTGACTGCGCCGACCGCGCAGCCTTCAGGCTCTCAACCAGCGCCGCCGGGGCCGTTGCCAGCCCCTCGCGCTCAATGGAGTAGCCGGGTGACGGCGGTAGCACGATGTAGCCGCCCTCGCCTTTGACTTCGACGCCCTTGGACGGCTTACAGTTAGGGAACTCAGAGGCGCGGAACAGGTAGTGCCGCCCGCCGTTTTTGGTGGCGTGGACGCGCGTCTGCGGTAGCAGCCCGCTGCGCTCCAGTTGTTGAACGTAGGCTTTGGCAGCGGCCCCGGCCTCGCCGTCCTTGTAGGTGTCCGCGTCAATCGCGAACAGCCCTGCGTCTGCGCCCATCCGCCCGCCGATGCCGTAGAGGCGGCTGCCCGCCGCTTTGAACATCGCCGTAATGGCGTCAGGATCGGTGCTGGCGTCGTAGAAGCCGTTTTCCGTAAGCGGGCGCTTATCATCGCCAGTCGGGAACACAGGAACGCCAGCCTCGGCCCACTCAATTGCTGCCTCAATCAGGTCAGCGACGACGTTGTTCTGCATGTTCATGCCTTGGACCCGATTTCATCCCAATAGCGGGCAATCAGTAGCGATTCCGCGCGGTTATGGTCTTTCTTGCGCGTAAACAAGTCAGCGCGGCCAGGCCACAGCTCCAGCGCCCGCAGCCGCGCAGGCTCCTTGGGGTTCTGCAACGTGACTTGGATTTTCATCGCAGGCTTCCAGACGCTCGGCGGCACGATCTTGTAGGGCATACGCAGCCCTGCGCAGATGCCTTCCGCCAAGAACATCGACCCCACGAATGGGATGCCAGCGCTCAGGCTCTCGTTAGGGCGAATGGTCACGCGCTCGATCACCACCATAGGCGTGTAGCCCATGATCGCTGCCTCGGCCTTCAGGCTACGCAAAATTCCAGTGATAAGAGCGGCTTGGTTCACCCAAGAGGCGGTCTTGCGACCTGCCTTCACCATATGCACAGCGACTTCCTCGTCACTGTAGACGTTGAAGGGGCTGCCTTCCACCAGTGCGCCAATGGTGAGCGGCGATCCGGGGTCAATTCCGATAGTAAACATGGTCTGGCTCCTTAGCAGAGGTTCAATTTGGCACTTCTCAGTGTGTCTGTGAAGCCACGTTATATGGTGTGGTCAGTACCGTGGCTGCACTAGATGTAGTTTACGGTTTCGCCGCCCACGATTGGCCGACAGCGCTCTCGCTTAGATTCGCGGTTTCGCTTCCGGGGAAGATGTCCAGCCAAGCCTGCCGCATCTCCTCAACCATAATGACGCGCAGTTCTTCACCGCGTCCGGCCTCCGACAGCATCAGCAATTCGTCGTGGACAGACGCCAGCATCCGCGAGTTAAACGGCAACTCCCAGACCTTCTGACTCATGCGCGTGACAGCGCGATACATCACATCGGCAGCCGCTCCTTGGATCGGGTAGTTAGACGCGACAGGCAGCGACCTCTCGTTTTTATGGACGAAGACAGTGCGGCCAGACATGATCGGAAGGAAGCCAGTCGCGTTCATCTGGTCGAACATGCGGTAACGCAGCGCGTAGGCTTCAGGATAGCGCTCTGCCCACTTCTTAACGAACTCGCCAGCCTCCTCGTCAGAGCAACGCAGAACCATCGCCAGCGCAGAGTTTCCGGCCCCGTAGGTAAGCTGGAAGCTAAACGCCTTGGCTTTGGACCGCATCTCCTTGGCGCGCGGGTCTTTGGCCTTCAGCCGTGCCTTGAACTCATCGCCGGGGACACGGAACAGCGTGATGGCAGACTCGGCGTGAACGTCCCCAAAGATAACGTCCTGCTTGAGCTGCCAGTCATTGCTGACTTCCGCCAAGACGCGCAATTCGATGCCGCTGTAGTCGGCCAGAACCATGTCCGTGTTGGGCGGAGCGATGAAGGACCGCCGCACCATCGGATTGCGCGGGATGTTCTGGAGATTAGGGTTCGACGACGAATAGCGACCAGTCACCGCCTGCGCGATGTTGAAGCGCCCGTAGACGCGCCCTGCCAGCTTCTGCTTGGTCAGCAGCGTGTCGCCGTAGGTGCCAAGATACTTCTCAGCGCGGTTGAACACCATCAGCGCCGCCAGCCAGCGCGAGAACGGGTATGGAGAACGGAAGGACGCCTGCCGCAGTTGCTTGCGGTCGGTTTGCAGTTGCTCTGACTTGTCTGTCTTCGGCCACGCCCGCAGGCTCGTCGGGTCGAGAACCCCCTTGATGAAGTCCGATAGCTGCTTTTTGGACCGCAGGTTCTGGATCATGGTGTCTGGCGTGTATTTACGCAGCGTCTTCTCGGCAGCGTCCCTGCGCAGCGTCCACATGCGGATAAGGCGGCTGTGGTGCTGCTCGTCGATCAGCATCCCAGTGTCTTCCATCTCCGCCGTGCCGCGCCAAGCGTCGTTAAGGACGCGGAAGCCTTTCCAATGCTTGCTGCCTAGCTCGTCTTCCCACTTACGGTAGAGCTGATAAGTGTCATCGGCGTCCTCGTAGCCGTAGTCATATTGCTCCTGTGTCAAGTCAGGCGCAGACCAGTCAGAGATTTGCAGGTGCTTGTTGTCGCGGGTCTTACCAAGATCGCGCTTCACCATGTCGGCCAGAGACAGCGGGCGTCCGCCAAGCCGCGCCTTCGACATGACGCCAACATCGTAGAGGATCACGGTCGGGCTGTCGGTCGCATAGTCGAACCAGCGCCCCTCAAATCCAGCGTTGAAAACCGCCCACGGGCAGGCGTCTGCCAGCAGTTCTGCGTAGTCGTCGAATGGGGCGCAGCGCAGGTGGTCAAAGACAAAACTACCAGCGGGTCCACAGATGCAAGTCAGGCGCACGTCAGCCTCACCGGGCCGCAGACCTGTCGTCTCGAAATCGAGAGCATGGACGCCGCCTGACTTAGCGATTGCGTGGATCGCGTTTAGCGCTGCTTGGTGGGTCGTAATAAGTTGGTATTGACTGGTAGGCGTCGTCATCCTAATCTTCCTTCAGGTCTTAGCAGAGCCTAGCCTCTCCACAGAGGCAACAAAGCCCCCGGTTTGGTCGCCGGGGGCTTTGTCATTTTCAGAGCGCGCCGCGACGGCGACGGCGACGGGCTGGGGCGGGCAGAGCGCCGCCTTCGGACTGACGAACCAGAGCGTCGATGTCGGCGTCAGGATCGCCAGCCAGCTCAGTCACAGCGTCCTGCGACAGCCAGCCGTAAACGTCCAGCTTGGGCTTGTAGTTTTTCTGGCCTTGGGCCTCGAACTTTTCCTTGCCCAGACGGACCAGCGGCCAGCAGGCACGGCCAGCGCGCAGACGCTCGGCAACCTGTGCCTGCAAGTCAGCAAAGACAGCGACGCCGGACTTGGAGTTGATTTTCCAGTAGCCTTGACGGTCGTCTTCCTCGACGGACTTGATGACCATCGACTTCGCCGGGAACCAGCCTTCGCCCTGTTGGGTGTTGAACGGCCCCATCTCGTCGTGCGCCGGGGCGGCGATGTGCTGCCCGCTGTAGATGTTCGCCATACGGGTAGCGATGGTCTTGCCGCCCTTCCAGCAGACGAAGCCTTCCTCGAAGGAGGCGATGTTCACCAGCCAGACTTCCGAGTCATCCAAGTCAGCTTTGTCTTTGCCGAACTCATAGACGCCGCGTTTGCCAGTGAAGTTAAGATAGACAGAGCCATCAGGCGCGCTACCGATCTGGCCTTGTGCTGCCGAATTGGACAGCGCGTCAGCCATAGCTTGCGCGTTGGCGAGAGCGACGGGTTTGCCGAATGGCGAGTTGACGATTTCGTTAGACATAGGTGTCTCCTGTAGAGTGTTTCAGTTTTCAGTTTTGGCGGTGACTTCCAGCCGGACGGACGGTTTGCCCACCTTGTAGAAGTCATCGGACTTGACGCCAGTCGCTGCCTCGTAGGCTTTAACGTCCAGCGTTTTGCGCCCAGCCACTTCCGTGACTTTGACGCTATACGCAGCAGTATCGAAGACCAGCTTGTCCTCGGCCACAGCGTATTCCTTGATGGTGGCGGCCAGCGTGTCGGCGCGCTCCTCCAATGCTTTGATCTGACTCTTGATAGAGCCGTATTCGCGCACAGACTCCGTGATCCCGCGCGGGGCGAAGACTGGCATAGCGGGCTTATTCTGCTTCCGCTTCTCGCCATTCGCCACTTGGATCGCGCTGCACTCCTCAGTGAAGGCGCAGTAGCCGCAACCGTTGTTCGTCAGCCCCTCGGCAGGCAGCGCCGCAGGGTTAGCAGCACCGAACAGCAATTCAGCGCGGATTTCGGCGCGCCGCGCGGTTTCACCATTATCGTAGGCAACGTCGAACTGCCGCATACGCTGGAAGTCAGAGGCGTCGATGTAGAGAACAATGGCGCGCTCAACAGGCAGGCCGTGGGTGCGCAGCAGCCACATGTTTTGCTGCACTTGGGCCAAGTGCTGCGGCTTCGGCGCAGTCATCGCCTCAAGATTGGTGCGCGGGTCCGCTGACTTGAACTCCAGCAGGATCAGGTCGTTGTCCGCCGTCCTGAACAGGCCGTCAGGCGTCCCTGACAGGCCGGATACATCATCCAGCAGCGACCGCTGATTGTCGCCGTGGAGGCTGATCTGCTCGCCGAGGTGCAGCGACGCGGTGATCTGCTCTACCACCCATGCTTCAACAGCGTGTCCGCGCTGCGCCATGCCCCAGCGCTCGAAAGGCACTGGCGTCGTCTTCGAGAACTTCAACTCGCGCAGGCAGCGCAGGTTCTCAGAGGCAGTCAGCACAGCGCTGCGGTCGAGATAGGTGTCTTCGTCGTCGTAGAGCGGCCACTGCGAAACTTGCGCAGCTACGCTCTCGCCAATGCGTTTGATTAGGTCCATATCAGAACTCCGGTTGTCCGTTTGCGTCTAGCTCAGTCTTCTGGACGGACACAGGCGCTTTACCAGACAGGCGCACAGGCAAAGAAACAGCGCGCCGAACACCGATGGTGTCCAGAGCGCGCTCTAAAGTTATAGGCAGGCATGTGCTGGCGGTCATAGTCATAGCAGTGTCTCGTGTCGAAGTGTGTCGTGTCTTGTGTAGTGTGGCGCGATACTACCGCGCTTGTCAATCAGTAGATTTGACGTTGCTTGCGATAATCTGTCGGCACTCGCCAGCGATAGCGGCGTAAGCAGCGGCGTCGATGTAGTTGTCGTCCTTGTGGGACGCCACAGTGCGCGATGCCTTTGCGAATATCATAATCCACGCCATGTCCTCGGCGTCCAGTGCTGCCATCTCGCCGTATTTGCCGCGCAGGAAGGCGGTCACCATATCGGCCATGTGAGTCAGGTTGGTGAACGGTGATCCGTAAGCGGCGTTGCGGTCCCCGGAAGTCAGGGATGTCGCTGTTGCCAGAAGTTGCTCTCTCGGAGTCATGGTCATGTCCTTGATGTTCGTGAGGGGCGCTAGGAAGGAAAGGACTGTAGCGCAGACTGATTCTCGACCAACACAAAGCCAACCCGTGACGGTTTTCTTGGATGTGTTGCGCCCCTCACTCGGTATGTCTATCGAATCTCCAGCGCGCCGCGCAAGAGGGTTTTTCACGGTTTCGACAATTAAATTTTGACTGGCCCAGTCGGCGTCCGCTTCTGCCCGAAAACGGCCCAGCGCGCCCACTCAGAATGGCGATCTGCCGCCGGGGCGTGTTGGCCTTTAGAGCGGCGTTTCTTGTGCCAAGTCATCGACATGACGCGGCGGCACTCAGCGATACCTTCGCTTTTGACGTTGCGAATGAAATGCTCGCCCTTCCAGTCATCGTCCATAGTCATCGGCCCTCCCATAGCCTGCTTCTGCCTCTTGGCGTATCCTATCTATCTCTGACTTGTTCTGCTGCGCCATCCACAGAATCAACTCAAACTGCTCTTGAGTCACCCAAAACGACGGTGACTTGACGTAGCCCGCCAAGCGCAGCGCCACCGCGCCGGGTCCGACTCCAGCGGTCCTAGCCATTGATCTGCCGCCGCAGCATGTCTTCTCTGGCGAGAATACGGGCAGCCGACCCACGGAAGACTGCTGACTCGCGGGCAAACTCGGCTGCATACCGCTTTTTTGGTTTGCCTTTCTGTCCGTAGCCCCTGCCTAGACCCACCGTGTCTAGCTTATTTAGCGCGGCAGCGTTGTAGACAGTGTTCTCCTTCACGCCATGGGCAGCGGCGGCTTCTTTGACCGATCCGTAGATGGTGCCTCTGATGTCAACGATCATGCTTCACCCCTCGCGCGGATGGCTGCGGCG
>JACCDQ010879230.1_pt1 | contig 34406 bp, 39 predicted proteins | sample 7446031 | NCBI WGS metagenome assembly JACCDQ01 (sample SAMN15323442, study PRJNA562643) | freshwater metagenome | isolation source: river surface water | place: USA:Blue River Watershed | collected 2017-08-17 | reverse complement strand
GATTTTTCCGATAAATCAATACTTGCTTGATTGGCCAGCCTTAGGCCAATTCCCATCTTCCTGTTAGGGCAGACTGCTGCTTTTATTTCGGGGATACTACTTTGTAAAACTGAAAAATGAGCAGCCCATTCTTCGCCAGGGTGAATATTACTACAATAACTGAGGTGTCCGTATGGGGTTTGCATAAGAAAATTTAGTATCAAAAAAAGAGTAACCACGGGGATACAGATTAGCGGTTCACCTCCCGCATAGAGTTTTACAGATTTTTCTATCTAAATCGGTGTAATCTGTGTCTCCGTGGTAAATTATTTTTATTTAATTTAGAGTTAGTTTCAATTCATCAACTGCCTGTTTCATCAGTTCAAAATCTACTTCGTGAATCTCACGACCTTTACCTAATTTTTCTAAAATTGTAATAGTGAGTTGTCCGCCCAGATGCTCTCTAAATTCATTCAAGCCTTCCCACAAATTTAATTTATTATTCTCACCGAGCTTTTCATCGTAAAGGGTAAATCCAAGATTTTTTAGCAAAACTATGATTCGATTTACATCTTCTTGCGAAATCAAACCTACCAATTTTGAATAAATAGAATCAAGTGCAATTCCGATAGCAACAGCTTCGCCGTGACGAATTTCAAAATTTGTCAAATATTCTAATTTATGAGCTGCCCAATGACCGAAATCTAATGGTCGAGCTGAACCCATTTCAAAAGGGTCGCCACTTGAAATATGATTAGTATGCAATGCCGCCGAACGGAAGATTTGTTCGTGCATAACCTCCATGTCACGATTCGCCATTGCAGTTGCGTTAGCTTCGAGCCATTCAAAAAATGGCAAATCTTTAATTAAAGCTACTTTTACTGCTTCTGAAATACCCGAACGCCAATCTCGGTCAGAAAGTGAGGTCAAGAAGTTAGAGTCGTTGAAAACCGCAACTGGAGGAGAGAATGTACCGAGAAAGTTTTTCTTTCCTAAGAAGTTAATGCCATTTTTTACGCCCACACCCGAATCGTTTTGAGAAAGAACTGTTGTCGGAATTCGGATATGTTTTACACCTCGGTGAGCGATTGTTGAGGCATAGCCAGCCATATCCAAAAAAGCACCTCCACCAATGGCCGCCACAAAAGAATGGCGGTCGATGCCATATTTATTGATAGCCAAAAGTGTTTGGTCTAAGTATTGTGTATCGTTTTTAACGATTTCTCCACCTGGCATCACCAAAATTTCATCAACTAAATTAATGTTTGTATGATTTGTGAAGTAAGATTTGATAGAATCTATCAGTAAAGGATGATTTTCGGCCACTCCTGCATCAATCAAAAACAAAATTTTCTTTTGAAAACGAGTATCACCAAAACCTGTTAGAAAATCACTAAACTCTTGATTATCAGTAGAAAAAAGTCCTTTCGTGAAAACTATATTAAATGAGTACGGAACTTGAAAGGCTTGTTGAATAAGGTTCATTCTATTGGGTTAGTGCTAAAAAATTATAAATTTTCGTTTTGTTGGTACTAAGTTACGGCAAAAATTTTTGCCAACTTCATTGAAATCGGTAATAAACATAAAACTGCAATTGCAAGTAAGATGTTGCCCGATACGCTCACCCATGCGGCATCCATCACGATGAGCGAAAGAACTCCCGCCTTTACGGCTTTGCCAATATTTGGCCCAATGGGGTTAGAAATCGCCTTAATTAATGGTTTGAATATTAGATAACTATGTAAAATTACAAAACCTGATGTAATTAAAAGATTTCTTAAATTAAAAGAGATAAACAACTGAAAAGTGCTGACCAAAACGTATAAAAAAGCAGCAAAGTAAAGCGTATTCTTGTTTCCTCCGTGTACCTCTCCTCGGCTAATCATCGTGATTGCCGCAATGTAGCAAACTGGCAGAAGTCCAATCCACCACCATTGTGGAATAGCTGCCTCAATGATACTCATTCCTAAAATTAGATTTCCACCACGGCAAAGTCCCATATTTATAGGCCCTAAAAAGGAGTAATGTTTGCCGTATTTATCATAAATTAATGCACAAATTGCTACTAATAAGGCTATAAAACTACTTATTAAACTATTAACCAGTGCAGCAAAAACGCCCACCGATAAGAGTAAAATTCCAAAAATGATTGCATTCTTTTTGCTTACTTTTCCGCTCGGAATAACTCTTTCTGGGCGTTCGATTTTATCTAATTCTAAATCAAAAATATCATTAAATACAATGCCTCCACCGTATAAACCAATTGTAGAAATGCACAAAAAGATGACTTTAGTTGGGTCTATTTCATCAATTGAAAATGAAAAAGTAGCAATGGCAACACCCGCCAGAATATCAGCAATGGCCGTGATAATATTGGCAGGTCGAGTGAGTTGTAAGTAGGCTTTTAGGTTCAAGGTCGTAATTTGATTTTTGATATTTTATTGAGTGAATAAATTCACAACCTGAAAGAACAACGGATTTTTTAGTAGATTTAGCGACTTTAAGTTGCTAAAGTGTAATATTTATCCGTTGTTTCTTTAGTTAAATATTGAGTAATTAACTAATTATCAATGAGTTCTTGTCAATTCTCGGAATTTGTCCACCACGTAGCACCGTGTTTCCGTTAAATTTCAGACTTTGGTCAATTACTTGTGGGGTTTCAAAATCAGCCACATTGATTTGTCCACTTTGGGCAAAAGCATCAATGGCATTTTGGTAAGTTACCAAACGAATATCTTCGTCCGAAATACCTTTGATTTTCATTAACGCTGCTGTTTTTGGCACAGCCAGCGGGTCACTGATACCCCAATCCGCAGCCGAGTTGACCATTATTCGCTCAGAACCATATTTTTTTACAATTTCCACCATACGTTCATTACCCATTTTGGTAAACGGATAAATTGTAAAAGCTGCCCAAAAGCCTTGTTCAAGCACACTTTCTACGGTTTCTTCATTATTATGGTCGATAATCACCATGCTTGGGTCGATACCGTGCTCGAGAGCAATAGCCATACTTAGTTCTGTTCCTTTCTTTTTATCACGGTGTGGTGTATGAACTTGTACAGGCAAACCTGCTTCTTTCGATAATTCGAGTTGTAAACGATAGTATTTTTCTTCGGCGGCAGTTTGGTCATCAAAACCAATTTCGCCCACGCCAACAACCCCTTCCTTGTATAAAAATAAAGGCAAAATTTCCATTACTTGCTCTGCCAAAGCCTCATTATTGGCTTCACGAGAATTTAAGCCAATCGTACAGTAATGCTTGATTCCAAATTGTGATGAACGAAAACGCTCCCAGCCAACCAAACTACTAAAATAATCTTTAAACGACGCCAAACCTGTGCGTGGCTGCCCTAACCAAAAAGCAGGTTCAATAATTGCTACAACTCCCGCATCAATCAAGGCTGTATAATCATCAGTTGTGCGAGAGGTCATATGTATATGTGGGTCGAAAAACTTCATGCCTTTTGTATAATCAGCATAATTTGCCTGTATGGTTTTCGAGGTTTCGAGTTCTTCGGCTGTACCTTCAAAGTGAGAAGGATTTTGTGCTATTTCGGTATGTTTTTGACACATTTTCTTAATTCTATTGTAGTGAATACTCCGTTTACTTAACCTTCAAGCATTGTCCAGTTAAAGGTTTTGTTTAATAATTCTGTGTGTTTGTTGAGTTCTTCTTTAGCGGGAGAAAAATCTGTTTCGGTGCAAACCAAAGTAGCAGCTATTTGGTCATGCAGATTTTGAGATACAAATAAGGTACAAATATCAGCAAAAATTGCTTCGTTCATAAATTTACTTACCAATCGCCATGCCTGTGCGGGAATTGTTCGACCAGCTGCCCAACGTTCGTGAGCTAAATATGAGATAGAATTTGCCAACTCTTGATTTGCTCGCTCCGACAACCCTTGAATACGGTGAATTGGTTTATCATTGAAAATACACTTCAAAACCAGTTGATTCCATGCCAGTTCTGAGAAATATTGCATCGGGAATGGGTTTTGAAAAGCAATTGCATCGAAAATTAAACCAATATTTGAGCGTACGGCATCAGTGGCACGCAACATCCAGTAATCAGGAAATGCCAAAAAGGGTAGGGCAGAGATAAGAGCAACCGCTTCATTATTTTCAGCAGTTTCAAAAAGCGTATCAAGCGATTTCGTGTAGGTTTCTCTATCGGAACTGTCAAATTTTGTTAGAAAATAAACCCTTACTAATCTATCAAGTGTCCAATTATTGATATCTACATCGTTGATAGAATCGGTCGATTGAATGATAGTTTTACTGATGAATCTGGGGGCTGCCACAAAGGCGGTTTGTAAAGCCTGTAAACTACCAGCACTTTTAGCTTCAATCCAACTAATTTCTTTTGGAGAAGCGTGTGTTTTTATTTTTTCGAATAACTGTTCAGAAAAACTCATTTGTTTGGTTAGGCAAAATAACGATTATTAAACAACCGTAAATATTTATTATGAAATTTTTGTATGCTATGACATCTGTCACTTTCCGATACAAAATTTACTAAAAATATTGGCCAGTAAATCATCGGAAGTAATAGAACCAGTAATTTCACCGAGGTGATGTAGCGAAAGACGAATATCTTGTGCTAAAAAATCTCCAGTTATTCCTAAATCCAGGCCATTTAATACTTCACTTAGTGCTTCATTGGCTTTTACAAGATGCTCATAATGGCGGAGATTCGTCAGCATTGTATCAGCTTGCTTTTTAACTTTTGCTTTTGCTACGATTGCCGCTTTTAGTTCATCAATACCAATATTATTTTTGGCGGAAATACCCAGACCTGTAATGTTTGCAGCTTTTTCCACCAAATCAATTTTATTTCTCACTCTAATAATTTTATCTTCATCAGATTCTGAGATAAAGTTTTCATTATCATCTTCATTATCTGAAAGCAAAAGTACAATTTCTGCTTTATGCATGGCATCTTTTGAACGTTCGATTCCGATAGATTCTACTACGTCTTTCGTTTCTCTAATTCCTGCAGTGTCAATAAATCTAAACTTAATTCCCTCAATAAAAAGTACATCTTCAATCACATCACGAGTTGTACCCGCAATTTCGGTCACGATAGCTTTTTCTTCGTTTAAAAGAATATTTAAAAGCGTTGACTTTCCTGCATTTGGCGGGCCAATTATCGCCACTGGAAGTCCTTCTTTTATTACATTTCCAGCATCAAAAGATTCTATTAATTTTTTCAGAAAATTTTGAATTTTCAGAATTAAGGATTTTAAATCGTCTCTTTCTGCAAATTCTACGTCCTCTTCTCCAAAATCTAACTCCAGTTCAACCAAACTTGCAAAATGAATCAGCTCTTCACGTAGGGCTTTCAATTGATTTGAAAAACCACCACGCATCAAATTCATGGCAGTTTTATGAGCAGCTTCCGAGTCGGCAGCAATCAAATCTGCCACGGCCTCGGCTTGTACTAAATCAAATTGTCCATTTAAGAAAGCACGTTGCGTAAACTCGCCTGCTTGTGCCATTCGGCAACCATTTTGAAGCAAGAGCTTCAGAATATACCTGATTATATAGTCGCTTCCGTGGCACGAAATTTCTACAACATCTTCTTTGGTAAAACTTTTGGGAGTTTTAAATACCGCTACCAAAACCTCATCGACAATTACACCGCCATCTCGAATCGTCCCGAAATGTATGGTATGCGAATCAACTTTAGTCAAATCTTTCCCTTTGAAAATCTTATTGACAATCTCAAATGTACGCTCTCCAGAAACTCGAATCACTCCGATTGCTCCAATGCCCTGCGGGGTAGCCAACGCACAAATTGTTTCTAATTGAATCATTTTTATATATCGAATCCAAACTTTGCTGAGCAAATCTTGAACATTCCGTAGTTAATTACTTATTTTTGCAAATCTACCAACTAAAATCTTAAAATCAGAGATTGTAGATAATCAGTCGATAATTTATTTGAAACTATCGACTTACAGCCCTGTACTTTCGACTTTTGAAATATGCTAAAAGCAAGACAATTATGGTATTTGAATGCAATCTTATTGGTGGTTGCTTTATTTATTGCTTATCAAATATGGTTTGCTCCACGTAAAGATGCTTGGAATTTTGTACCAGATAGTGCTTTTTTGGTCGTCGAAAGCTCCGAAATACAACAATCACTTTATAACAAAACTGATGCAACTCAGCTTGCCGATATTCCCTTCTTTTACGATGCCTTAGTGCAACTAAAAAAAGTAGGCGAAAATATTGATAACCAAGATATTGCTAAAAAGTTCTTTGAGAAGAAACTTATCACTTATTCACTTCACCGAGAAAATAAGAAAAACCTCGAATACATTATATATATTCCAGCAGGAAATTTTGGTGATGAAGCGTTTCTGAACAACCTATTAGTACCAGATGCCACCAAACGTAAAGTTTATGGAAGGAATTATAAAGGCTTACGTATCAATGAATTATATGATATCAACAGCCGTCTACTTTTTAATTTCTTTGTACATGATGATTTTCTGATTTGTAGTGCATCAAAAGTGTTGCTTGAAGAGGTAGCCAATCGAGTCAAGTCGGGCGTAGCAATCGAACGAGTGCCATTCAAAGAAAGTAGAAAAGGAATTGCCCACATTTATTTCAAAAGTAAGAGTCTACAAGATGTAGCCGATATTCTACCATCACAGTTGTCGCCTAATCTGATTGAATTCTTTGGAAATATCACTCCCCGAAATCCCGATATTGTTTTTGAGAAACAAAAACTACCTAACCTTATTTCGGCCTATATTTATTCAAAAGGTACAAATGCTATTCCGTTTTTGGGAATTTTTGCTCGACAAAAACCCCAGCCTTTTGCCTGCTCAAATCTAATTCCTGAAAACACAGCTATTTCTATTCGTTTGAGTTTCAAGAATAAGCTCTTGTTGGCACAAGAGTTTAATACTTACATGAAAAATGAAGAACCCGAACTCGTAGCCGAAAAAGATAGTGTTAATCGTTTGCTCAATGCCAATATTAACAGTTTCTATTCTATTCTGAAAGATGAAATCGTTTTATGCGAAATGGAAACATCATTGGATGAGCCATCTAAGAAAATCTTACTTATCAAAACCGAAGATTCGGCTGAGGCTCTTAATTTATTTGATGATTTAGCTACCAACGCCGAAAAAATCTCCAGCTATTTTAAAGCCCAACCATTTACCTATCTCAATAATTATGTACGGAAGATTGATGTCAGCCAATTGCCTGCCATGCTTTTTGGCTCAGTTTTCAAGGGTTTTTCCGACTGCTACTACACTCAAAAGGATGATTATATTATTTTGGCAAGCGATGACGATGCCATGCGAGAATATCTCAATAACCTAAATACAGGTCAAACTTGGGCAAAATCAAGTATTTATCGAGATTTTATTGCTAAACTTAGCCCTCAATCGCAAGTAACGGCTATTATTAGTCCACAGCGAGTATGGAACAATGTTTATTACTCATTACCTAAAAAATGGCAAGCATCTACACTCAAGCATGAAAGTAGGGTAAAGGATTTACGTTTTATTGCTATCGAAAACTTTGTGATTAATAGTACCTTCGGAACTAAGTTTTTGATTGAGAAAGTTCCACAGACTCAAAAAGCTGCTATAGTTAATAAACTATTTCTACAAGATAGTTTAGTTGTTAATAGTCCATTATTTGGCATTCCTAATATTATCAAAAACCCAGTCAATGCCGCCGATGAAATTATCATTCAGCAGGCCGATAATCATCTTAAATTATTATCAAATACTGCCAAAGAAATCAATACTATTCCGCTGGGTCAGGAAATTAATACCAATTATTTATTACCAACTGATTATTTTCAAGATGGACTCTTACATTACCTTACTACTACATCGAGCGATTTGGTAGTTTTGAGTAGAGATAATTCACAGGGAATTGTAGCGAGTTCACCCGAATTAACGCTTGAAGGTGGTGTGAAAGCATTAGCCGCTAACGAAACCAAAATTTATGTCGTTGATGCTACGGGAGCGATATATATTATTAATGAAGAAACTCAGAAAGTTAGTAGAGTAAAAACACCGATACAACTTAGTAATATTGTCCAGATTCAACCAGTTAGGTATAAAAACAATGCTTATTTAGCTGTATTACAAAAAGATGGTACACTCAATGTATTTTACGAGCAAGGCCCTGTTTTAAGTGGTTTTCCAAAAGTCCCATTAACAGCTCGGCCAGTAGGAATGATTGTGGAAGAAGATGCCAATAAAAATTCGGTCATTACCCTACTTTCTGAAATTGGAGAAATCAAAAAAGTGGATATGCTTGGCAATAGCATCATTGATGCTAATATACAATTGGAGCGTCCAGATAAGGGGACTGTGTTTGAATTGCTTTTCGACCAAAATCGTAAAGATTGGTTAGTGGTGCGTCGTACGCCTACTTCGATGGTCATTTTCAATAAACAAGGAGCATCGGTAATTAAAATTGAGAGTACTAACTTTATGAAATCGCAATTAAAGTATTTCGACTTAGGAAATGACTTGCGAGTAATTTCAGTGTTTGATGGAAAAAACAATACATTTTTTGACCTAAAAGGGAATACTATCGGCGATAAACCATTGTCAGCCAGTGCTTTACCATCACTTTCGTATGCCGAAGCTTACAATAAGTTATACGTTTATAACCCTAATAAAACGAAATTTGAGGTCTGGACTGTAAAGTTGAAATAATTCTTAAATATTTTCTGTTAAAAGTTGTAACTAAAAAATATAATTTCTACCTTTGCACTCTCATTAAGAAACGGAGTATTACTTCTCTGGTCAAATGAAGTCTTGAATCATTCAGGAAACCAATTTGACTATTGACCTGCTGAGTTCAGAGCTTGTCTCTAATACTCATTTGAAACGGTCTCCGAAAGCTTTTGAACATTTACAGGAATCATTGCAAGGTAACAAGGAATTGTCCTGCACCTATTTGGTCCTTACCCATGTGGTTTGCAATGCAAAGTTTAAGTTGGCAGTGGTCAACCTCTGAAAAAAGTAAATAAATTATTGGCTTAAATTTGTAATCGTGCATTATTTTCACGAGTTTTGCACCCCGGTTTACGTTGAACTGGCGAATAGATGAAAGTTTAGGTTAAATTAGCAAAATAAAGCGTAAAATACCATGTCTGGAATTATTGGAAAGAAAGTTGGAATGACAACTATCTTCAACGCAGAAGGTCAAGCAGTGCCATGTACATTGATAGAAGCAGGCCCATGCGTTGTTACTCAGGTTCGTACTGAAGAAAAAGATGGCTACACAGCTATTCAATTAGGTTACGGCGAAAAGAAAGAAAAAAATACAAGCCGCTCGCTTGTAGGTCATTTTAAGAAAGCAGGTACAACACCTAAGCGTAAATTAGTAGAATTCAAAGAATTCGAAAAAGAATATAGCCTTGGCGAAACAATTCGTGTAGAAGATGTTTTTGTTGAAGGAGATTTCTTAGACGTAACAGGAAACTCGAAAGGACGTGGTTTTCAAGGGGTTGTTAAGCGTCACGGATTTGCTGGGGTAGGTGGTCAAACACACGGTCAGCACAACAGAGGTCGTCACCCTGGTTCAATCGGTGCTTGTTCATTCCCATCACGTGTATTCAAAGGTGTTCGTATGGGTGGTCGTATGGGTAATACTCGTACTACAATCCAAAACTTGAAAGTATTAAAAGTACTTACAGAGCAAAATCTAATTGTAGTGAATGGTTCAATCCCAGGAGCGAAGAATTCTTACATTACATTACATAAATAAGATAACCCCCAGCCCTTCAATGGGGTGTTATAGAAAAAGCTTCTTTTAGGGCGGGAAGTATTTAGGTCGAAGCTGAACGACATCGAAAAAATACAGTAATAATAAAATGAATTTACCAGTATTAAGCAAAGACGGAAAAGACACAGGTCGTGTAGCTACATTAGCTGCCAGTGTTTTTGGAATTGAGCCAAACCAACACGTAGTTTACTTAGATGTAAAACACTATTTGGCTAACCAACGTCAAGGAACGCACAAAGCAAAGCAAAGAGCAGAAATTGCTCGTTCTACTAAGAAAATCGTTCGTCAGAAAGGTTCAGGAGGTGCTCGTCACGGTTCTACCAAATCTCCAACTTTCGTAGGTGGTGGTCGTGTATTCGGTCCAGTTCCACGTGATTACGATTTCAAACTCAACAAAAAAATCAAAGTGTTGGCTCGTAAGTCAGTACTTTCTTCAAGAGCTTCTGAAAATAATGTTTCAATCATTGAAAACTTCACTTTTGAAGCTCCAAAGACAAAGTCATATTTGTCATTCCTCAACGCACTTTCTTTAACTGGCACTAAAACCTTGTTCATCATAGGTGATTATGACAGTAATGTATATTTGTCAGCACGTAATATCCCTAAAGCAAAGGTATTGAGCGTTGATGAAGTAAGTACTTACGATTTAATTAACGCTGACAAAGTTTTAATTAGCGAAGGTGCATTGTCGAAAATTGAAACAATATTGAATTAAGACTTATAGTTGCATTGCAGCTTATAAATAATACAAAAATGAGCGTACTCAAAAGACCAATCGTTACCGAAAAATCACAAAAACTTACTACAACAGGTAAATTTGTGTTTGAGGTTGAGTTGAATGCGAACAAAATCGAAATCGCAAAAGCTGTCGAAAAAATGTACGGTGTTACTGTAACAGACGTAAACACTGTTCGTCAAATCGGCAAAAAGAAATCGAGAATGACTCGTAGCAGAGCATCATCAGGTATGACTTCTACTTTCAAGAAAGCAGTAGTAACTTTGAAAGATGGTGATTTAATCGATTTCTACGAAAATTTGTAATCAGTGCTAAAAGTAGCCACTATTACACAATTTACTAATTAAAGTATAGCCTTTGGCTGCAAAAGATTAAGTAACAATGGGTATCAAAAAATTAAAACCAAACACACCTGGCCAACGTCATAGAATTGCTCCTGATTTTTCAGACATTACAGCAAGTAAGCCAGAGAAAAGCCTTACAACTACTATCAAGAAAACTGGTGGTAGAAATAGCGAAGGACACCGTACTGCACGCTACATTGGTGGTGGACACAAACGTAGATATCGTTTGATTGACTTCAAAAGAAACAAAGTAGATGTTACGGCTGAAGTTAAAACTATCGAGTACGACCCAAATCGTACAGCACGTATTGCTTTAGTACAATACGCTGATGGTGAGAAGGCTTATATTATTGCTCCTCAAGGATTGAAAGTTGGACAAACTATCATTGCAGGTTCAAATGTTGCACCAGAAATTGGTAACTCCCTTCCAGTAGGAAATATGCCACTTGGTACAATCATTCACAACATCGAATTACAACCAGGTAAAGGAGCTCAGATGGCTCGTAGTGCTGGAGCTTACGCCCAAGTATTAGCAAAAGATAGCAAGTATGTTACTTTGAAAATGCCATCTGGTGAAATGAGAATGGTTCTTGCTACTTGTGTTGCAACAGTAGGTACAGTTTCAAACGCAGACCACATGAACGTAACGCTTGGAAAAGCGGGTCGTAAACGTTGGTTAGGGGTTCGTCCAAGAGTAAGAGGTGTTGCAATGAACCCAGTTGACCACCCGATGGGTGGTGGTGAAGGTCGTTCGTCAGGTGGTCATCCACGTTCACGTAACGGTTTATTAGCGAAAGGTAAGAAAACCCGTGATACGACTAAGCCTTCAACAAGACTAATCATTTCAAGAAGAAGTAAATAATCATTAAGCAGTTTTTAAGTTTTGATTTTATTCAGAACTCAGGACTCAGAACTCAGAACAATTAAAAATGGCACGTTCACTTAAAAAAGGACCATACATTGATTTTCGCCTCGACAAGAAAGTTGTTGATATGAATAACTCAGGCAAAAAATCAGTTATCAAAACGTGGTCACGTCGCTCAATGATTTCTCCAGATTTCATTGGACACACCTTCGCAGTACATAACGGAAATAAATTTATTCCTGTTTATGTAACTGATAACATGGTAGGACACAAACTTGGTGAATTTTCACCAACTCGTAACTTCCGTGGTCACGTAGCAAAAAAAGATAAAGGTAAAAGATAATAATTATAATGATGAATTAAGAATTAAGAATGCAGAATTTAGTTCTTTTTGTGAGTAACATCATTCTTAATTCTTAAATCTTAATTCTACATTTCAAGAATAATGGAAGCAGTAGCAAAACTTAATGATTACCCTACCTCGCCTCGTAAGGCAAGATTAGTGATTGACCTTATCAGAGGGAAGAAGGTAAGTCAGGCTTTAGGCATTTTGAGCTTTCAGCCACAACACGCCGCACCAGTGGTAAAAAAAGTCTTATTATCGGCTGTTGCTAACTGGCAACAAAAGAATGAAGACTTGAAAATTGAAGACGCAGAATTATATGTGAAATCAGTTTTCGTTGATGGTGGACGTATGTTGAAACGCATGAGACCAGCTCCACAAGGACGTGGATACCGTGTTCGTAAGCGTTCTCACCACCTTACAATTGTAGTTGATAGTGCAAATTAATTAAATCAATAGCAAACGATACACTACTCGTATTGCTTAATAAAGTAAATTACCAATGGGACAAAAAGTAAATCCGGTAGGTCTAAGACTTGGTTATATCAGAGGATGGGATTCTAACTGGTATGGTGGAAAGACTTTCGCTGAGAAATTAGTTGAAGACCAAGAAATCCGTAAATACGTTTCAGCTCGTATTCCAAAAGGTGCAATCTCGAAAGTAGTTATCGAGCGTACTTTAAAACGCATTACTCTTACAATCCATACAGCCCGTCCAGGTGTTGTTATCGGAAAAGGCGGTAATGAAGTTGATAAAATCAAGGAAGAGCTTAAAAAATTAACGGGCAAAGATGTTCAGATTAATATCTACGAAATCAAACGTCCAGAATTAGACGCTAAATTAGTAGGTGAATCAATCGCTCAACAACTTGAAGCTCGTATTTCTTACCGTCGTGCCATGAAACAAGCTATTCAAGCTGCGGTTCGTGTAGGTGCACAAGGTATTAAGGTGAAGTTAGGTGGTCGTTTAGCAGGTGCTGAGATGGCACGTAACGAAATGTACAAAGAAGGACGTATTCCTTTGCATACACTTCGTGCTGACATCGATTATGCAATCTCTGAAGCCCTTACAGTATATGGGAAAATCGGTATTAAAGTATGGATTTTCAAAGGTGAAGTTTACGGCAAGCGTGACTTGACTCCAGCAGGTGGTGGTACATCTCAATCTAACAATGAAAGAGGTGGTGCTGATGCACAAGCTGGCGGACGTGGTGGTCGTGATGACCGTAGAGGCGGAGGCCGTGACGACCGCAGAGGTGGTGGTCGTGATGACAACAGAGGTGGTGGCCGTAACAACGGAAACAACCGTGGTGGAAATCGCAACAACAATAATAATAGAGGTACAGGTCCAAATAAGAGATAAGCACCTTACTTAGTTTCAAGTTTACTTCTCTAAAATTTTGATGTATTCTGTTGAAACGCTAAGATAACAAAACTTGAAACTAAGCACTTAGTGCTGAAAATATAACATCGTCATGTTACAACCAAGAAGAACCAAATTTCGTAAGCAACAAAAAGGCAGAATCAAAGGTCTTGCCACTCGTGGACACGAGATAGCTTTCGGAACATTCGCTATCAAATCTTTAGAGCCAGGTTTTATTACCTCTCGTCAGATTGAAGCAGCACGTATCGGTGTTACCCGTGCAATGAAACGTGAAGGTCAAGTATGGATTCGTATTTTTCCAGACAAACCAATCACTAAGAAGCCTTTAGAGGTACGTATGGGTAAAGGTAAAGGTGCACCTGAATACTGGGTAGCCAGCGTAAAGCCAGGTACAATTTTATTTGAAGCGACTGGTGTGCCAGTAGAGTTAGCAACCGAAGCACTTCGTTTAGCTGCTCAAAAACTTCCAGTTCAAACGAAGTTCGTAGTACGTAGAGACTACCAAGAAGGAGCTGAATAATTACAATAAGTTCTGAGTGCTGGGTGCTGAATTCTGAATGTTCTAATACGAGTTTTTAAAACTCAGAGCTCAGAGCCGCCAACGGCCGACCGTTCAGAATTCAGAACTCGACAAAGTTTAAATAAAAAAATGAAGAAGTCAGAAATTAAAGCATTGTCAGTTGAGCAGTTAGAGCAAAACATCGCTGTTGAGAAAGATAGAATCTTGAAATTACAGTTTGCTCACGCCATTACACCCATCGAAAATCCGATGCGTATCCGTCAGTCTCGTAGATTGATAGCTCAATTGATGACCGAATTGAACGCAAGATAAATTATAGCAATCCCTGTTAAAACAGGATATCAAGTATCTGAACAATGGAAAGAAATCTCAGAAAAGAGCGTATCGGAACGGTAGTAAGCAACAAGATGGATAAATCAGGTGTTGTAGCTGTGGTTCGTAAATTGAAACATCCGAAGTACGGAAAGTTTATGCTCAAAACCAAGAAGTTTATGTTCCATGACGAGAACAATGAAGCAGGTATCGGTGATACTGTAAAAATTCAAGAAACTCGTCCATTGAGCAAAAACAAAAATTGGAGATTAGTAGAAATCGTAGAAAAAGCGAAATAATAGCCCCAATTTTATTCTCCTTTGCTGGAGAATGCTATTAACCAAAAGTCCCCTTGAGCATCGAATCCGACTTAGGGGTTTAAAAAATTTATAAGACAATGTTACAGCAAGAATCAAGAGCAGGTGTTGCCGACAACAGTGGTGCAAAAGAAGTGCTTGTTATCCGTGTATTGGGTGGCACACGTAAACGTTATGCATCAATCGGTGATAAAGTTGTCGTAACGGTGAAATCAGCCCTTTCATCTTCTAATATGAAGAAAGGAACTGTATCAAAGGCTGTTGTTGTGAGAACTACTAAAGAAGTTCGCCGCAAAGATGGTACTTACATTCGTTTTGAAGACAACGCAGTCGTATTATTAAACAATCAAGATGAGCCACGTGGCACTCGTATTTTTGGACCTGTTGCTCGCGAATTGCGTGAGAAACAATTCATGAAAATCGTTTCTTTGGCTCCAGAAGTTCTTTAATTTGAAGCATAAGTGGTGAAAGCCAAACTATTTTCAAATTCTAAAATTTCCAAATTTTCAAATTCAAAGTAATGGAAAGAAAATTCAATAAGCAGCAGAAACAACACGTACGCACTGGCGATACTGTTGAAGTGATTGCAGGCAATGCTAAAGGAAAGCGTGGCGTAATCAGTGAAGTGATTACATCAAAGCAACGTGTAGTTGTTGATGGTGTAAACATTATGAAGAAACACGTAAAACCTTCTGCTCAATCTCCTCAAGGCGAAATCCGTGAGTTTGCAGCACCTATTCACATCAGCAACGTTATGTTAGTTGACCCAGCTACTGGCAAACCAACACGTACTGGTCGTAAAGAAAACGACAAAGGAAAATTACAAAGATTTTCTAAGGAAACTGGAAAATTCATTTAATTAATTACCATTTGGAATTAGCTTCCGCCGAAGCTTTTACCAATAAATATGAGGGTCGGAAATCCTCCTATTAAAAAAACTAATGGCACGTTTAAGAGAAAAATACACAAAAGATGTTGTTCCAGCTTTGAAAGAAAAGTTTGGATACAAATCAGTAATGCAAGTTCCAGCATTGAAAAAGATTGTAGTGAACCGTGGGGTTGGAGCTGCAACTGGGGACAAGAAATTAATTGACAGTAGTTTAGAAGAAATTACTACAATTACTGGTCAAAAAGCAGTAGCTACACTTTCTAAGAAAGCCGTATCAAACTTCAAATTACGTGAAAATATGCCTATCGGTGTAAAAGTAACTTTGCGTGGAGATAAAATGTACGAATTCTTAGACCGTTTGACTGCCATTGCACTTCCACGTGTACGTGACTTCAAAGGTATCAGTGATAAAGGTTTTGACGGACGTGGAAACTATACCTTCGGTGTGAAAGAACAAATTATCTTCCCTGAAATCTCAATTGATAAAATCTCTAAGATTCAAGGTATGGATATTACTTTCGTAACATCAGCAGAAACAGATGCCGAAGCTTACGAATTGTTAAAGGCAATGGGTATGCCATTTGCAAGCATCAAGAAATAATAATAAGATTTCGATATTTATAATTCAGTCATACAATGGCAAAAGAATCAATAAAAGCAAGAGATAGAAAGAAAGCAGCTTGTGTTGCTAAATACGCTGCAAAGCGTGCTGCTTTGAAAGAAGCAGGCGACCTAATTGGCTTGGACAAACTACCTCGTAACGCTTCACCTGTACGTTTACATAACCGTTGTCAATTAACAGGTCGTCCGAGAGGATATATGCGTAAGTTTGGTATCAATCGTGTTACTTTCCGTGAAATGGCAAGTAAAGGATTAATCCCAGGAGTTACAAAAGCATCTTGGTAATTTTTGTGAAAGTATTTGTTTTGATGTGAATATTTAAAGTTATTTTATAACTTAATAAAGAATATTTATACTTCTTGATAATTACTTGCACGAATACTACTTTTTCAAAAAAATATTTTCTAATTTTGCAGCCCAGTTAAGAAAGTCGTGCTCGCGATACTGCTTAACGCTGGCTTAGGTATCCAAAATTAAATATCAAAAATGATTACAACGGATCCAATAGCAGACTTCCTTACCAGAATACGTAATGCCATCAAGGCACGTCACAGAGTGGTAGAAATTCCTGCTTCGAACATCAAAAAAGCGATTACTCAAGTACTTTACGATAAAGGCTTTATTCAAAGTTACAAATTCGAAGAAGTTGCTCCTCAAGGAGTAATCAAAATTGCATTAAAGTATAATCCAGTTACGAAACAATCGGCAATCGTTGATTTAAAGAGAGTTTCTAAGCCAGGTTTACGTAAATATGCTGGTACAACCGAAATTCCACGCGTTTTAAACGGATTGGGTATCGCTATCGTCTCTACATCCAAAGGTGTAATGACTGACAAAGAAGCTCGTGCTTTAAAAGTAGGTGGTGAGGTATTATGCTATGTATATTAATACGATGCGTAATTATTGACTATATGTGCATTGATGCATCTTATTGTCTTCACTCAAGTAAATTATTTGTTGACCGCTCTTAACAACTCGTGCTAACGAAAGTGTTTTGAAGCCTTAAACTATCTATAAAATGTCAAGAATTGGTAAAAAACCAGTTGCCCTTCCAAGTGGAGTTAGTATTTCAGTAGATGCTCAAAATGTAGTTACTGTAAAAGGACCAAAGGGTACACTTACACAAAAGGTTGATTCGGATATCACTGTATCAGTTGAGGAAAACGAATTGAAAGTTGAAAGACCAACCGAACAAAAAAGACACAAAGCCCTTCATGGTTTGTATCGCTCTTTAATCAATAATATGGTTATTGGAGTTAGCACTGGCTATAAAGCTGAAATGGAAATCGTCGGTGTTGGTTACAAGGCTGCCAATAATGGTAATGTCCTTGATTTAAGCTTAGGTTTCTCGCACAATGTTTACTTTGTAGTTCCTGCTGAATTGAAAGTAACAACTGCGATGGAAAAAGGTAAAAATCCGATGGTAACTCTTGAAGGTACGGATAAGCAATTAATCGGCTTAGTAGCTTCAAAAATCAAGTCATTACGTAAAGTTGAACCATACAAAGGTAAAGGTATTAGATTTGTTGGTGAAGTTATTCGTCGTAAGGCTGGTAAAACATCTGGTAAGAAGAAATAATCATTAGACACAAGACGTAGGAGAAACAAGTCTTAGGAAGTTAATACTTGCTGCTCTGAAAATCACAAAATAGCAAATACAATGTCAAGTGTAAAAACTGATAGAAGACAAAAAATTAAATGGAGTATCCGTAACAAAATCTCTGGTACAACTGAGAGACCTCGTTTGTCGGTATTCCGTTCAAATACTGCCATTTACGCTCAATTAATTGACGATTCTAAAGGTGAAACTTTAGCAGCGGTTTCAACTACTGAGTTAGGGTTGAAAGGTGTAAAAATCGACAATTCGAAAGAAGTTGGTAAAAAAATAGCTGAAAAAGCGGCTGAAAAAGGAGTCCTTGCCTGTGTTTTCGACCGTAATGGTTATTTGTATCATGGTAATATCAAAGCTGTGGCTGAAGGAGCCAGAGAAGGCGGTTTGAAATTCTAATCTTGAAATTCTGAATCAATGAACAAAGCAAAAGTAAACGAGGCAGAACTCAAAGAAAGAGTAGTCGCCATCAATCGTGTAGCAAAAGTAGTAAAAGGTGGACGTCGTTTTAGCTTCTCAGCTATCGTTGTATTAGGCGATGGTAAAGGGGTAGTAGGACAGGGATTAGGTAAAGCAAATGAGGTAACTGATGCAATTGCAAAAGCTATTGAAGATGCTAAGAAAAACTTAGTTACTGTACCTGTTATTAATGACACTGTACCTCATGAAATCCATGGTAAATTCTCAGGTGGTTTAGTATTCGTTAAACCCGCAGCTCCTGGTACAGGTATTATTGCTGGTGGTGCGATGCGTGCCGTTTTAGAAGCAGCTGGAATTCATAATGTATTGGCAAAATCTAAAGGTTCATCTAACCCTCACAACGTAGTAAAAGCAACTATCGATGCTCTTAGCCAAATGAGAGCTCCACATGCAGTAGCTTTCCAACGTAGTGTAAAAATGACTAAAGTATTCAACGGATAATAGCTCTGAGCTTTAAATTTACTGGATATACCCAAATGTATAAAAGTAAATTTAAAGCTTATTGCATGTAGCTAATAAAAAAATGGCAAAGGTAAAAATTACTCAAGTGAGAAGTACAATTGGCAGACCAGAAGTTCAAAAGCGTACTATTGCCGCTTTAGGACTTGGTAAAGTTAATCGTACTGTTGAAAAAGAAATTAACCCAGCAATGCAAGGGATGATTAATTCGGTTAAACACCTTTTAGTTATCGAGGAAGCGTAAGAACGGTTTTCTTTATTCAAAATTTTGTTGAATGCTTTTAATAGCAATTCAATAGATAATAGGCATAGCCGAGTAAATCTGACGGTCAGATTTGCGTATTATTAACCCGATTAAATTAATCGAATTACAATGAAATTAGAATCTCTAAAACCTAATAAAGGTTCAGTAAAAGCAAATGACAGAGTAGGTCGTGGACATGGTTCTGGTGGTGGTGGTACTGCTAAACGTGGTCATAAAGGTGCAAAGTCTCGTTCAGGTTATAGCCAAAAGCGTGGTTTTGAAGGTGGACAAATGCCTCTACAACGTCGTGTACCTAAGTTTGGTTTCAAAAATATTAATCGTGTAGAGTACAAAGCAATCAATTTAGATACAATCCAAGCATTATTTGACAAAACAGGTATTGCGAATATTGATTTAGGTGTATTATACAATAATGGTCTCATTTCTAAATCTGATTTAGTAAAAGTTTTAGGTCGTGGTGAGTTAACTGCTACTGTGAATCTTCGTGCTAATGCTTTCTCTGCATCGGCAATTGCTGCCATCGAAAAAGTAGGCGGTTCCGCTACAGTTGATGCAACTTTCAATAAAGATGTTGTTGCTGAAGCAGTTGTAGTAGAGGCTCCAGCAGAAGAGAAACCAAAGAAAGCAGCAAAAAAAAAAGCTGAAGGTGACGACTTAAAATTAATTGAAGGAGTTGGTCCGAAAATTGCAGATTTGTTAATTAATGCAGGAATTGTTACATTTGCAGATTTAGCAGCAACTCCAGTTGAGAAAGTTTCTGAAATCCTTGATGCAGCAGGTCCAAAATTTGCGATGCACAACCCAGCTACTTGGGCAGACCAAGCCGCTTTGGCTCGTGATGGCAAGTGGGATGAGTTGAAGGAATTGCAAGATAAACTCAATGCAGGTAAAGCTGAGTAATTTCACTAAAACGCCTTGTTTTTCCTATTAAAATGAACAAATTCATTACGACACTCCGAAACATTTGGTCAATAGAAGAGCTGAGAAAGAGAATTCTCCAGACTATATTGATTATCTTAATTTTCAGAATTGGTTCACACGTGGTTTTACCAGGTGTTGATGTAGCAAAATTGAAAGACCTTACTCAAACCAACGGTTTATTAGGTCTATTAAATACACTCGTCGGTGGTGCTTTCCAAAATGCCTCGGTAATGGCGCTCGGAATTATGCCTTACATTTCGGCATCCATCGCAATCCAATTGCTTACACTTGCTCTACCATATTTTAGTAAATTACAAAAAGAAGGTGAGTCTGGTCGTAGAAAGTTAAATCAGATTACTCGTTGGTTAACAATCATTGTAGCGGCTGCTCAGGCATTGACTTACGTAAGAGCTACAATTCCAACCGATGCAATTACAATTAGTCAAGGATTATTTTACTTTAGTTCGGTAATTTTAATCGTTTCTGGTACCGTAATGTGTATGTGGTTGGGTGAAAGAATGACCGAAAAAGGGGTTGGCAATGGTATATCAATGATGATTATGATTGGTATAGTATCAAGATTCCCTGGAGCAATTATCGGTGAAGCTCAATCAAGAGGTGGTAACGGTCAAATCCTTTTCTTTGTACTTGAAATTGTAGCTTTATTTTTAGTTGTTTTATTTGCGGTTGCAATTACACAAGCAACAAGAAGAATTCCTGTTCAATATGCTAAGCAAATTGTTGGTAATAAGGTAGTAACAGGACAACGTCAGTATCTGCCTTTAAAGTTGAACATCGCAGGGGTAATGCCGATTATCTTTGGTCAAGCCTTGATGTTTATTCCAGGATTAGTATTGACATATTTAGCAGAGAGTACAAAAAGTGATACTTTCCAGAGCTGGGCAATTATTATGAATAGTCCTACTTCATGGCAGTATTGTTTAATCTATGCCATTTTGATTATAGGATTCACTTTTTTCTATACTGCGATTTCGATTAATCCAAATCAGATTGCTGATGATATGAAACGTGGTGGTGGTTTTATTCCTGGCGTTAAGCCTGGTCAACCAACATCTGATTTTGTAGCTAATATTTTAGATAGAATTACGTTACCTGGTGGTGTTCTTTTGGCAGTGATTGCTATTTTACCTGCATTCGCTGGCCTTTTGGGAATGACTCAAGGATTTGCTTCTTTCTTCGGAGGTACATCATTATTGATTCTTGTAGGTGTTGTTTTAGATACATTACAACAAATTGAGAGTTACCTATTGATGAAGCGTTACGAAGGCTTAATGCAATCGGGTCGTATCCAAGGTCGTCAGATTGATGCTAATGTACCGGCCTAATTAATTGAAATGCAGACATGAGTAAGAAAGATAGAATAATTTATCTAAAATCTGAGGAAGAGTTAGAGATAATTAGAGAGAATGGCCATATTTTAGGTAAAGCTCATGCTGAAGTTGCTAAGTTAATTGAGCCTGGTGTTACGACTAAAGCCCTTGATAAAATAGCTTTTGAGTATATCCAAGATAATGCAGCTCAACCATCTTTTTTGAACTATAATGGTTTTCCAGCGAGTTTATGTATTTCAGTAAATGAAGTTGTAGTTCATGGGATACCAAGTAATAGAGTTTTGAAAGATGGTGATATAGTTTCGATTGATTGCGGAGTATACAAAAAAGGATTTCACGCAGATAGTGCTTACACCTATACAATTGGTGAAGTTCAGAATGAAGTACTTGATTTACTTAAACATACTTATAGTTCTTTATTTAAGGGTATTGAACAAGCAAGGGTTGGTAATAGAGTTGGTGATGTAAGTTATGCTGTTCAAAACTATGCTGAATCGAACAATTATGGTGTTGTGAGAGAGTTAGTTGGTCACGGAGTTGGAAAGTTTTTACACGAGGCACCAGAGGTTCCAAATTTTGGTAAGCGTGGCAATGGCCCCAAACTTCTTGAAGGAATGGTATTAGCAATTGAGCCAATGATTACTCTCGGTAGAAGAGGAGTTATTCAAGAAAATGATAATTGGACTATTCGTACTGAAGATCGCAAGCAAGCTGCTCATTATGAACACACTGTTGTTGTTAGAAAAGGTACTGCCGAAATCTTAACTACTTTTAAGTATATTGAAGAGGTTTTAGCAAAAAAGAATTTAGTAATCGCATAGGACAAAAGAACAGAGACTTTTAAATAAAAGTCAGCATATTAAATTAAATGGCAAAACAATCAAATATCGAAGTTGACGGCATCATTACTGAGGCTCTTTCAAATGCCATGTTTCGTGTGCGTTTAGAGAATCAGCATGAGTTAATCGCTCATATTTCTGGTAAAATGAGAATGAATTATATTCGTATTTTGCCGGGTGATAAGGTAAGACTCGAAATGTCTCCTTATGACCTTACAAAAGCTCGAATCACATATCGTTATAAATAATCACAGACCTTTACAGGTAAAGTGTAAAGTATAACGTAAAGAATTATAGCATTAGTGTGAAATTTTGTGACTATAAATTACCCCAAGACACAAAAATATTCTTACAAAAATCCCCCTTTAGGGGTCAGGGGTGGAATCATATTCGTTATGAAAGTTAAAGCATCAGTAAAGAAGCGTAGTGCTGAATGTAAAGTTATCCGTCGTAAGGGTAAAATTTACGTTATTAACAAAAAGAATCCTAAGTTTAAACAAAGACAAGGCTAATTTCTATGAGGATTGCAGGTGTTGATATCCCAGACAAAAAAAGAGGCGAAATCGCCCTTACTTACATCTACGGTATTGGCCGTAGTGCCTCACAAAAAATTCTAACAAAAGCAAATATCAGTTTTGATAAAAAAGCTGGCGAATGGAATGACAGCGAAGCAAATGCCATCCGTGGTATCATTACGGAAGAAATGACTGTTGAAGGTCAATTGCGTTCAGAAGTGCAACTTGCTATCAAACGTTTGATGGATATTGGTTGCTACCGTGGTGTTCGTCACCGTAAAGGTTTACCACTTCGTGGACAACGTACCAAAAACAACTCACGTACCCGTAAAGGTAAGCGTAAGACTGTAGCTAACAAAAAGAAAGCTACTAAGTAATCCCTCTATTAATCTTTTTACGAGATTGATGTGTAAAATTTGGGTTTTCCTGTGGGAAAGAAAACCGAACAGAGTGCAGGTTTTTCTGTACTGCCAATCATTTAACAATGTTTTGTCACAATGGCACAAGCAAAAAGAAAAGATAAAGCAAAAAAGAGAATTGTGATTGTTGAGCCAGTTGGCCAAGTTCACATAAGAGCGTCTTTCAATAACATTATTATCTCTGTTACAAATAGCCAAGGTCAAGTAATTTCTTGGGGTTCAGCTGGTAAAATGGGTTTTAAAGGTTCAAAGAAAAATACACCATACGCTGCACAAATGGCAGCTCAGAGTTGTGCTCAAGTAGCTTACGAAGCAGGAATGCGTAAAGCTGAAGTTTTTGTTAAAGGTCCAGGTTCTGGTCGTGAGTCGGCTATCCGTACAATTCAAAACTCAGGTATCGAAGTTACTACAATTACTGATGTGACGCCACTTCCGCATAACGGATGTCGCCCGCCTAAGCGTAGAAGAGTTTAATATATTACAATAGAATGAAAACGTTTGGACTAAGTTTAAATTTAGTTTCAAAAGTTTTCGTTCTTTTGTTTCTTAATTATATAATAAATTGTTAATTATTCCGTTTATATACGGAATTAGAAATAGAAAAATAGCTTGTTTAGGTTATTATTTGGGCAACCAAATCGATTGATAGTTTGGACATTGGGGCTAATCAATCTCTATTTCGAGTTTAAAAACCAAAAAAAATGGCAAGATACACAGGTCCAAAAGTAAGGATTTCAAGAAAGTTTGGAGAGCCAGTAATGGGTCCAAGCAAAGCGTTAAGTAAAAAAGCTTATCCTCCAGGTCAGCACGGAAAAGGTCGTAAAAGTAAAAAATCAGAGTACGGTCAACAATTAATCGAAAAACAAAAGGTAAAATATACTTATGGTATTTTGGAGCGTCAATTTGCACGTTTTTTCCACCTTGCTTCGGTTAAAGAAGGACGTACTGGTGATAACCTATTGAAACTTTGTGAAGGTCGTCTTGACAACACTGTATATCGCTTAGGTATCGCTCCAACGCGTCGTGCTGCACGTCAGTTAGTTACACACTGCCATATCACAGTTGATGGAACTGTTTTAAACGTTCCTTCGTTGATTTTAAAACCAGGTCAAATTGTTGGCGTACGTGAGAAATCAAAAGCTCTTGTTGCCATTGCTGACAGTCTGAAAGCTCGTAATGCAAAGCGTTACAACTGGTTAGAGTGGGATGCTACGGAGATGGTTGGTAAATTTATCAGCTACCCAGAGCGTGACCAGATTCCTGAAAACTTCAACGAGCAGGCTATCGTCGAGTTATATAACAAATAATATTTGTATAGTGGTTGTGCCATTACCGTTCAAAACGGTAGTGGCACAGCTACGTTTTTTTATTGGTGGTGTAGCTAACCACCTTTCAGTTAACGAAAACAAACACACTGCATACGTATGTCAATATTAGCATTTCAAATGCCTGACAAGGTCGTCATGGAAAAGGCTGACGACTTCCATGGCTTTTTCGAGTTTAAACCACTCGAAAGAGGGTATGGTGTGACCATCGGAAACGCCCTTCGTCGTATTTTGCTATCTTCTTTGGAAGGTTATGCAATTACTTCTGTAAGATTCCCGGGGGTATTACACGAATTTTCGAGCATTGATGGGGTTGTTGATGATGTTACAGAAATCATCTTGAATCTTAAAATGGTTCGTTTCAAAAAAGTTTCTGACTATGTAGATAACAAATTTACAGTTAGAATCAAAAACCAAAGTGTTTTGACTGCGGGAGACCTCGGGAAATTTACACAAAGTTTTCAAATCTTGAATCCTGATTTGGTAATCGCTCGTATGGACGACCAAAAAGAATTAGAGATTGAAATCATCGTGGATAAAGGACGTGGTTATGTAGCTGCTGATGAACAAAAACAAAATGATTTACCAATTGGATTTATTTCGATTGATTCAATTTTTACACCAATCAAAAATGTTAAGTATAGCATTGAGAATACACGTGTAGAGCAAAGAACTGACTACGAAAAACTCCTTCTTGAAATCAAAACAGATGGTTCAATCCATCCTGAGCGTGCTTTACAAGAGTCTGCTCATATTTTGATTCAACACTTCTTGAAGTTTACGGACGAAAATATGGTATTTGATACCAAGAAGGATGACGAAGATAATATTGTTGATGAAGAATTCTTGCATATGCGTAAGCTATTGAAGACTTCACTTCAAGACTTAGATTTGTCAGTACGTGCGTACAACTGTTTGAAATCTGCTGATATTCGTACATTAGGCGATTTAGCAAGACTCGAAGTAGCTGATATGATGAAGTTCCGTAACTTTGGTAAGAAGTCATTGACGGAATTAGAGCAGTTAGTTGCTGATAAAGGCTTACATTTCGGTATGGATGTATTGAAATATAAGTTAGACGAAGATTGAAAATAGACTTTCCTCTTTCCATGACTTAATATGGAAAGAGGATTTTTTATATATTTTTCGAACCGCAGTTATCGAGTAAATAAATTAATAATCGTGATAGGTGGAATTGCCAAGACTGCGTAGGCTTTTTTGACCGTTACTTACGAAACAAATACAATGAGACACGGAAACAAAATCAACCATTTAGGTAGAACTCACTCGCACAGAGATGCGTTGTTGAAAAATTTAGCGATTTCTTTAATCCAGTACAAGCGTATTGAAACAACTTTGGCTAAAGCTAAAGAATTGCGTAAATATGTTGAGCCTTTGATTACAAAATCAAAAAATGACAGCACTCACTCTCGTAGAACTGTGTTCTCTTACCTACAAGACAAAGAAGCTATCAAAACTCTTTTTGGTGAGATTGCTGAGAAAGTAGCTAACCGTAACGGTGGTTATACTCGTATCATCAAATTAGGTACACGTTTTGGAGATAACGCTGAAGTGGCCTTGATTGAATTGGTAGATTATAACGAAGCATTATTGACTTCGGCAGAGGAGAAAACTACGAAGACTCGTCGTAGCCGTCGTGGTGGTAAAAAAGCGGAAGGTACTGCTGCTCCTGTAGCTGATGAATCATCAGCTGAGGTTGTAGAAGCAACACCAGCTACTGAAGTAGTAGCGGAAGCTGCTCCTGCAGTTGAAGAAGCTCCAGAAGCACCAGCTGCTGAAGGTGAAGAAACGAAAGAAGCTTAATTGCTTGTTAGTTTTAGAGAAAAAACCTCAAACGAAAGTTTGGGGTTTTTTTTTGCCCATTCCAACCTTTTATGATTACTTTCAGTCAATATTTGAAAGTGAAAAACTGTGCAGATGAGAAAGATATTTATATGTTACATAATTTGTTTACCATTGTTTGCTCAAACGGATTTTACAAAACTCTCGTGGAGGTTTCGTGGCCCAGTCAATTATAATTTAGGTGGTAAAGAAGTAATTGATATTGCAACTGACCCCAATAATACTCAAAAGTTATGGGCATGTACGTTTGAAGATGGCTTATTATTTAATGAAAATTTAGCCGATGAAAGTAGCCAATGGCAACGGTCTTCGTTAGTGAATAGGCGTGTTTATAAAATAAAGTTTCATCCAAATAAGCCATCACTTTTATATGCGATTGGCGATTTTGTGAATTGGAAATCTTCGGATGGTGGGAAAACATGGGTAGAAATGACCCATATCCAAGGAATACCAAGAATTTATGATATTTGGGTATCTAAGATAGGAACTGTGCTTGTTGCAACCAAAAATGATATTTTTGTAAGTTATGATGAGGGGAAGACCTGGAAACAAATACTAACAGTTGCAGACCCGCTTACAATAAAGCAACTTTGGGTTCAAGAAAATGAGCGGATTTATGTTTTAAAAGATGATAATAAAGGATTATACAGTGATGCCAATTATACAACTTGGAAAGAGATTTCGCTTGAGCAAATGAGACGTGAAGAAATGCCTTATGCAGATTTAGAAGAGTTTCATGCCTACGTAGTTCAGAGTGGGGAGGTGTATCATGGCTTCACGACTGATAGACGAAAAATAAAATTACAATCTACTTACTCTATTGACGGGGGCGTAACGTATCAGAGTTATTTAAAGCCTAATGATGTTATAGAAACCGTTTTTTTGGGGAATGATATGGTTTTTGCCACTAAAACTGGAATTTTTATTTATAAAACGAATAAATTACAAGAACGCAATAAGGGACAATTACAGGGGGAGTATAGGTTTTTTGCCGAAAGTCCACTCGTTGGAGATAATAATTTAACTGCTGTAAGCACAAAAGGTGCATTTTTGATGAATGGTTTGGTAAATACCAGTGCGTACGAAGTGAACAGTGCTTTGGAACGCTATAATAGCTTATTTTTAGATGCTAAAAATAGTTTTGTGGCAGTAGAACTCAATAAATCAAATATAACAAGTTATACGCATTTGGAAGGTCGAAAGATGATTCCAATAACACAAAATGTTAGTTTGTTTTTGACCAATAATGGGAAATTAGGTAAATGGACGGGTAGCACAACAGGTAATCCTGATAAAGGTACGTTGAGCCTCATAGAGACTTCAGAAACACCCATCATTTATGTCTATTATAACGCTACCATTAGCACCGTCTTTTGTTTGTTAAGAGATGGACGATTGCTGACGATTCAGAACCCTGATGCTACCAATACCGCTCAAATTATAAAGAAATCTTATCAATTTCAACTTCCGATTACGTCATTCAATGAAGGTATGATTGAAGAATTGACCTCAGATGGAAGTCAAGTTCTATTGAGTGATAGGGGCAATAATTTGTTCGCCATCGTGAATGAAGGTACTGACAAGAAACTAAAGCAAATTAATGTAAGTGCAATTAAAGATTTGAAAATCAACCATTTGGAGTTTTCTTTGAAGTTTCAGAAACTATTCTTAGCGACTGAGAAGGGAATCTTTATGGGAGAAGATATAATGTCTGAGTCGCCCAAGTGGACTAATATCAGCAATGAGATAGGCGAGCAATCTTGTATTTTTATACAGTTGCGTTCGTTGGATGGTCAATTATCTGTGTTGACACGTTATAGAGGCGTTTATTCTACATCAATTTTTAATGAATCTAACCAAATCATTACCCATTCGCCAAGATATTTCAATGCTTCGGCGGCACAAAGTTATTTTTTAACCAGTAGGCTTGTGCCTTTGGTTTGTAATCGCTCAAGCATAAAAGTTGATTTTACCACTAATATTTTGCCAAATCAGAATGTTAAGTATTTGGTGGAGATATCTGATGCTCTTGGTAACTTTTCGGCTTCCCCAAACTTCTTGAAGGGAGAATCTACTCAAAGTCCAGTAGAGGTTGAATTCATTAAACCGCAGCCACAAGCTGGGAATTATAGATATAGAGTTGTAGCTCAGGGGGCCGTTAATGTGATTGGTAGTGCAACTCCGACGTTTGAAATTAGTGATAGCAAAGACTTTACGCAAGAGAAGATAAAGCTTGAATTACTTTGTGAGAAAACAAGTGTTGAGCTTACCCCTATACAAAATATGTCAAATCCACCGTATTTATGGCAAAAAGATGGTACTGTGATTGACAGTGCTACTAATGCTACTTATTTGACAGCCCAAGCAGGGCTTTATAAGCGTACATCAACAATTAATGGCTGTAATGTTAGTTCGATATTTGAGGTGGCTAAAGCCTTAAATACTCGTCCATTTTTTAAACCAAATGTTGGGTTCTCGTATGCAGGAAATACGTGTGTTGTTGACTCTTTCAAACTTTTTACTGATTATGACGGTAGCTATAAATATGTTTGGTATCGAGATGATTTGGTTTTGACGGATGTTACGAAGTCCGAAATATTTATAAGAGATAAAAGTAAATATAAAGTTTTAGTAATAAGTCAAGAAGGATGTAATGCCATTTCGGAAGTTATACAGCTTAAAACCTGTGATAATGGCACTGATAGTAGAGCAATCATTTTGAATCCGCCAGCGATTTCAGTTGATAGAAAATCCATTTACCCAAATGATAAGGCTACCTTACGTTTGGAAAGTTGCGACAATGTAAGTATGCAATGGCTAAAAGATAGTAAACCTTTGTTGGGGGCGAATCAGAATAGTTTAGAGGTAAAAGAGGCGGGCAACTATGCTTTACAAATTTCTAAATTTGGATGTACTACCATCAGCAGAACGCTAACTATAAGCGTTGAACCCATACTTTCGGTAGGAGAGGGAATTAGTGATTTTGATATAGAAGTTTTTCCAAATCCAACCGAAGAAAAATTATTTATTTCAATTCCAGTCTTCATTAATACTCCGATTGAATTAAAAATGATGGACATTTCGGGTAAATTGATTGAGAGCTTTAGTATTTCGACTCTAAATGGTGGGTTTATTGACCTAAAATCATTGCAGGCGGGGGTATATCTATTAGTGTTGGAAGCAAAAGATAAACGAGTGGTGAAAAAAATTATTAAAAGAAATTAAACTCATTACAACCTTTTCCAAAAATTACAGTCAATACATAAAAGAAATAAAAATGGCTCGAATTGTATCTGTCTTATTGATTTGCATAGTTGTTTTTTCGTGCGATGTTGCGAGAGAAGACAGTGTAGTAAATACGAGTATCAATGAAGAAAATCCGTCGAATATTTTCTATACAGTAGTCGAATCGAATTTGAGTATTGACCCGACCGCTTTTGATAAATTAAAGTTTGCCAACTCGTTGGTTGTGAGTCAAGTTCCTAAAAATGGAGAAGCAAGGTTTTTGCAAAATGGATTCGTATTTTATCGGGCCACCAATCCAGATGCTACCAATGATGCTTTTATTATCAGTGGAAAAGTGGCAACTGGAAGTATTATAAGTGAAGAAATCAAAATAAACTTTGTGAGTAACCAGCTTGATTTGCCTTGTCATGCTGGAACAATCGGAGATAAAGCTAACGTAGAAATAGGCCAATCGACCGAAATAAACGTAATGGCAAACGACAAAACTTGTAGCTCGATAGCTGAAAATTCTTTAAAAATTGAGATACCTCCCGCCAACGGTAAGACAGAGATAAAAGACCGAAAGGTAGTTTATACGCCCAATCAAGATTTTATGGGTGATGACATTTTCTTTTACAGAGTAGGAATAAGTAATACAAAAAATCCTGTTGCACCAGTTGAGTTGAGCGTTACGGAGTCAAGGGAATGTATGACAGGAATGACCGATGATATTATCAATGTTGTGAGTTATACACCCGATACTGATTTGGCTTTAGATGTTTTGCAAAATGACCGTATCTGCACAAAATATCAGAAAGCGGAGTTAAGAATTATTCAAAATCCTTCAGTCGGAACGCTTAGAGTTGATAAAAACAATACAGGTAATTTGGCGATATTTTATAAATCTGCCACCGCTCCGAAGGGAATACAAACTTTTGAGTATGGTCTTTATCGTACCGAAAAAATATTTGTAAAAGCCAAAGTAACAATCAATTTTAATTAAATTCATATAGCCTACATCATTACCCAGCTTTTGTGCAGTCAACCGACCGTGAATTATTAGAAGGGTGCCTCAGACGAGATTCTAAGGCACAAGCGGCACTTTATCATCAGTATAAAGGTCGCTTTTTTGGTATTTGCCGCCGTTATGCCCAAAGCCGTGAAGATGCCGAAGATTTGCTACAAGATGCGTTTGTGAAGATATTTTTGAACTTAAACGAACTACGAAGTGCCGAGCAAATGAGTGCATGGATTAGAAGAGTAGTAGTGAATGTGTGCATTGATTATTACCACAAGAAGGTAAATCTGACAAATATCGAGGAGATACCAGATATTCCGACAGGAAATTGGGAAAACGATAATGTAATAAGTCAGATGAGTAATCAAGAGCTTTTAATGGCAGTTAATGAACTTCCTGATGGAGCAAAGGTAGTTTTCAACTTATTTGTGATTGATGGTTTTTCGCACCAAGAAATCAGCGAAAAACTTAGTATTACTGAAGGAACCTCAAAGTCTCAGTTATTTTTTGCCAAGAAAATTCTTAGAAAGAAATTAGAAGAAATGGGAGTGAGGGCGTAGTGGATGGTGAATGTTTGAAGTTTAATGTTTGATGAAAAATCAAATAAACAGTTATCAAGGTAAAAATGGAAAATTTTGAAGATAACATAGAGAAAGAATACCACGAGCGTTTTCAGGATTTTGAAGAAATGCCTGATGATGCCGTATGGAACAAAATTCAAGAAAGGATTGCTCCTGAACCCGAAAGACGTCCGATAGTTTTTTGGTGGAAGACTTATCGCTCTATGGGAATTGCAGCGAGTGTTTTGCTTGGTCTAACAGTGGGAGGGTATTTATTTTCGACATTTTATGAGACAAAAAAGCCACAAATAATAGTAAAAAATACTAAATCTACACCAATTGGGGAGAATAAACAAGCTACTCAATCTACACGACTTTTAACTGAAAATACTAATAAACCAGAACTGGAAAATATTGAAAAACGTACCTCTAAAAAAACTTATTCCGAAAATAAAGAAGCAAAAAAAGGTGTTGTTTCTAAAATAGGCAATAAGAATATTATGGAATCGGATAACTTACTTTCCAAAAGTAAGGTTGTTGATAACGAAGCTGCTGATACTGACATACACAAAATCGAGAAGAATCAAAGAATTGTTTCTATTTCCGCAGGAAATGAACTTTTGATTAAAAATAATGACGGATTTGATTCAAAAGCCCAAATTGAAAAGCCAAGTGACGCACTAACTTTAATTATCCAAAATGAAGCAAATAAAACAGAAATAAATGGTGAAAAACAGAATGGTTTTATTCAAGAATTAGCTTTTATAAAACCAAGAACAACAGATATTCAGATAGTTAGTAAGAATTTAGAAATACCAACAATAACTAAAAGTGAAGCTGTAATCGCATTTGAAGAGCCACGACGTGAACGCTTAGTTTTTATTCCACCAACTGAAGTTTATGCCAACGTAAGTCCGATGCTCAATTATTATGTTTTTTCACCTAACAAGGCGGATAATTTTGTAGTAAAAGACTTTAATGGTTCGTCTGATAGATTAAGTTTTGCGGCTCAATTGGGTGTGGTTTATCCATTAAGTAAAAAAATGGATATCCGTACGGGGCTTAGTTTTATGACTGGGAAATCGAATATTAGCTATGGCGTAACCAATATTAATCAAAAGGTTGTAAAAGTAATTGATGAACATAGCATTGAGGTTCAGCCCATTAGAAGCATAACAATAGAACAGCGAAATTGGCAATATTTAGAGATTCAAAGCGATTTATTATATGCCATTAAGAGGCTGCAAGCTGTATCGGTTGGTTTTAGAGCTGGTGTTCAAACTTCGGCTTTGAATAAGCCTGTTTTTAATGGTCGAATAGGCTATCGTATAAGCAAGCCCGTAAATAATCGAGTAGCCTTGTGGCTTGAACCTTCCGTTGTGCTATCGCTTTCTTCACAGCAATCGCTTGATAATCATTTTCTTTATCGTACAACTGGTTTTAGCTTAAATATGGGTGTGAGTTTATTGAAAAATGATTAATGTGTAGCTCAAATTTTATTAATCGGTTGAGATGATGCGTACTTTTACGCTAAAATAGTGATGCTTTTTCACTACTTTTGGAGAAAGAAACCCCCTTGAAAACTTTACTCCAGCCATGAAAAATCTTCAAATTCAGTACTTGTTTTTTACGAAAAACAAGAAAGGTATTGCCGATGTTTTGTATGATTTAGAGAAAAATTATTTTGAAATCATTCCTTATCGTTTATCAGAAAAACTCCAGATACCTTTCGTGATTTTTTTTGATTCTGAATCTTCAACCGATAAAATGAGTGAATTAATTAAGGAGATTCAACAAAGCTCTATTGAACCCAAAATTATTGCTATTTCTATTGATACTGTGCCAAAGCACTTATCGTGGCAATTATTAAAAATTGGGGTAAATGAGGTTTTTGCTTGGTTTACTACCGTAAATCCAGTCGTAATTCTGAAATCACGGCTTTCATATTGGAAATTAGCCGATGAAAAAGTTAGATTTTTGCAAAAATCTTTAGTTGGTGAAAGTAAAGTTTGGCTGCAAACACTACATCAGATTGTAGATATTGCTATGTCCGATTCGGCGGTACTCATTTGGGGTGAGAGTGGCACAGGAAAAGAACTCGTAGCTCGCAAAATTCATGAACTTGACAAACGTGAAGAGAAAAAAGATTACATTGTAGTTGACTGTACGAATCTTATGCCTAATTTGTCAGGCAGTGAATTATTTGGTCATGAAAAAGGCTCATTTACCAATGCCATTAGTATGCGAGAAGGGGCAATCGAATTGGCTAATAATGGAACTTTATTTTTAGATGAATTAGGCGAATTACCGATTGCTCTCCAAGCGGAGCTTTTGAGAGTATTGCAAGAAAAAACGTTTAAAAGAGTAGGTAGTAATGTTTGGCGAAAAGTAAGCTTTAGGCTTATTAGTGCCACGAATCGGAATCTGGAAGACGAAATAAAAAAAGGAAATTTTAGACAAGATTTATTTTATAGAATTTCAGGCTGGACTTGTCGACTACCCAATCTTGATGAGCGAAAAGCAGATATTCCTGTGTTGGCTAAGCATTTCTTTAAAGAAATTTATCATCGCACCCAAATTGATGAACAAGTTTTAGAATTCTTGTCGTTGAGAACCTACCAAGGTAATATAAGAGAGTTGCAGCAGCTCGTGAGTCGGATTGCTAATAAGCATATTGGTGAAGGCCCTGTTACAATTGGGGATATTCCACAATCTGATTGGCCAGATTTTGATAAATTACATACCAAAAAAGCTAATACCGAAAATGAGTTAGAGCAATTGGTTAAAGAAATGCTCTACGGTGGGGTTTCGTTGCGAGATTTAAAAGATATGATTGGCGATATTGCCAAACGTGAGGCTATTGACCACGAAAGAGGGAATCTGAGAATGGCTGCTCAACGTTTGGGGTGTAGTCAACGTATTCTACAAATGCATAAAAAAGGTTCTAATTTAAAAATTCATAAATCGGCATAGCGTTGGTCGTTCATCAACCAAGGGTCACGAAATTCTTGGTTGATTTTTTCTCTAAAAGGCTGACTATGAATGCTATTTTCAGAACGAAGATTAAGTTTTCTTGTATTTGAAATGAGTTTCAGAAAATTGCCAGACAAAATTTGTTGATTTTCTTTTTCTGATAAATTTAGAGCAAATATCTTGGATAACTCTACACCTGGATGAAGCCAAGGACCATCAGAACCAAACAGAATTTTTTGACTTCCTGCACGGTCAAGGGCTTTTTTTAGAATATCGAACCGCCTTACCCCCGAAGTATCGGTGTAGATATTTTTATATCGAACTAAAAAATCAATCAAGCCATTTTGAGAACGCCAATCATCGGAAAAGCTGCCTAAATGTGGAATAATAAAATTGACATCGGGATATTGAGTAGCCAAAAGTTCAACGACCGAGATTTCTCCTACAACATCGTATAAGACTGGAATTCTGAAGAGTCGAGCAGTATCACAAATTT